>Ga0100397_1001578_pt1 | contig 13561 bp, 11 predicted proteins | sample CryGeymeta201521_FD_81550 | JGI IMG/M metagenome (GOLD analysis project Ga0100397, IMG submission 81550) | Groundwater microbial communities from Crystal Geyser aquifers in Utah, USA - Crystal Geyser metaG 2015-21 | ecosystem: Environmental > Aquatic > Deep subsurface > Groundwater | place: USA... | reverse complement strand
TTACAACTTGCTCAAATTTTTTAACACTTTCTTTGTTGTGTTCTTTTGCATAATACGCAAAATCATAGCTCTTTTTTCCATGAACCGGCTTTGCAGTAAAAACATTGGCCTCAATTTTATTAAGAACTATAAATTCATCTTTACTTATATTAAATTTCTTGATTTCTAATAAATCGATCGGGTATCCTATTTTCGATATAAATTTTGCCAAATGTTGTTTTATTTCAGGTGCGACAATAATAATACGAATTTGTAGGTTATCCCATTCTGGCTCTACACCTTCTTGATCGGCCTCAAGCCAAAGATTCTTTATTGAATCCGGATTAGCTTCTGCCCAAAGTGCATAATTAAGTACTTGCGAAATAATTTTTTCATCAACAGGAACATTTTTATTTTCAATAATCACAATCGTTCCTTCGCTATCAACTCCAATCATGTCTGGAATTTCTATGCCAGAAACTGCCCTCGCTCTCACTTGTCTATTTAAAATGTAAATGTCGCTAAGAATTCCCCGCGTATCTAAAAGATAGCGTTCAAGCTCCTCTTCTGTCTTAAATGGAGTTTCTGTAGCAGCTAATATTTTTTTATCTTTTTTCCAATATAGATTGGCCATAATTGTAAAATTATTAAATTATAAATTAGATGAATATGATAATGATTTTATGTAGTTTTCCATAAATCCCCAATCGGGACTTCCGTCTTTTGAGGGTAATTTAATACTTCCTTTTTCCATTCTGTCTTGGCTACATTTTCTGCCGTAGTTATACCGATATTGTTCTTGATTGATTATGGTAACCAAAAACATAGCAATATATTTATTCATCATAAATTTCGGAATAAGCTTTTCCACATGATCGCTTGCTGAAAAATTGTAGGACTGATACGAACAATAGCCCAATACTGCGCTATCAACCGTAAGCACTCCGCCGTCTTCGGTATAAAAATTGTAAAAACCCTCTACACCATTATTTGTGGCTTGTGTGGTTACATACGGATAATTTCCACGCCCATATTCTTCTAATTCTAATAAAGGGGTGGTCTCGCTTCCACTAATCTTAAATAGATCGGTTAAATTAAAACTCTTCCAATTTTTCGTTTTCAATTCTCTTTTTGTATCCAACACGGGATCTTTTGTAGGGTATTTAATTTTAGATTTTATTTTCTCAATGTAATTCTCCATAAATTGCCAATCTGGCTTTCCGTTTTTGCTCGGAAGTTTTATAGGAGTTTTCAGCATTCTTTCGAATCTCCATTTCCTTCCGTAACTAAATCTATCTCTTTCCCTGTAGATAATCGTATTCAAAAACATCGCTATGTTTTCAGTAAGCCCTACATCGAAATCTTTCTTTATTCTTAATATGTTAACACTATGAGAAGAAGTGAAATCCTTATCTTGGTAAAAAGTGTGAGCCATACTATTGCCATCATTAACAACAGTTATCGCATTAGCTTTGAATATTTTTGTATTATTTTTATTTACATAATCTGTAATACCATTGTTGTATTTGCTCGCAGAAACAAAAGGAATCTTTTCTTTTTCATCTTGCTCTGGTCTATTATTATAAAAACCTTTTTCTATATCAAAAATATCAGCAAATGAATACTGTTGCCAATTCTTTATATTTATATTTTGATTTTCCGTTTTATTCATTTTTTGAATTAGAAACTTTGTACGAAATAAAATTTAATATTGCCTGCTCAAAATCCTTGTCTAACAAATTAGAATAGTCCGTTTCCATATAAGCCTCTGCGCACCATTCATCGTCGGCCCTTACCGCTTTATTAACACTAAACCCTGCGATGTTTTCTTTATTCATATATGCATTTAACCATTCATCTTTGATAGATCCCCATTTGCCATATGCGTCAATACGGCCTTTATTTTTTCTTTTGATAAATCCATCATCTTTGAAATATCCGAAAAATGTTTTTTTGTTCTTCAAATGAGGTCTTTTCGCGGTAAAAAGCATTATGCAAGATACAACTCCAATTGGAAAAAAGAGTTCGTCGGGCATAGAGAACGCTGCCTCTAATGTATGGTGCTCCAATAATTTTTTCTTTAGTTCAAAAATTTTTCCTGTTTGCGCTAAAGCAGATTGCATGGGAACAATAGTGGCTAATTTTCCGCCCTGCTCAAGACATTCCAAGTTATTAAGGACAAACTCCAATTCTTCGGTATCTTTTTTCTTGTCCGCTTTATACGGCGGATTTAATAAGCCAACGGTCGGATTATAGGTTTTTACTTTTTTAATGATTTCTGGGTCAAAACAATCTCCATTCAAGATGCTTGTTTTGCCGTCCTGATGGATAAACATATTTGAACAGGTCAATGTGAATATTTTTGATTGATATTCTGTGCCTACAATTTGGTGCTGCTTAATGTTGTTAATTTTTTCTTGGTCGTCTTTAGCGTCTTCAATCATCAGCTTCATTGCGCTAATTAAGAATCCGCCAGTACCAGCGCAATTATCATATACAACGCTATTTTTGTTTACTTCCGCTAACTCCGCCATAAACTCCGTAATATGAGGCGGAGTGAGGACTATACCAAGCCCTTTATCGCTGTTGGCATAGCGCAAAAATTCAATATAAAGCTGGCCTAAAACATCAAAGTATTTATGAGTACGAATGAACGAATTTATATTATCATTTATGTCGGTGATTATTTCTCTTAAAACGCCGGAAACCGTTGAAAGAGATCTATCCGTTTTTATAAATTCAAAAGATGATTTTACTACTTTTAGTTTTTGTTCTTGAATGCCCGAATTTTTAAATTGAAGTTCCGCAGTATCGGCTAAAAATTTAGCAAGATCTTCCGCTCTTGAATAATCTTTATAGGATTTTAGAAATGCAGAATTTTCGAGCGCAATTAGAATACAACCTATCAATACGCTTCTGTCGCTTTCAAGAATTTTATATCCGTGTAATTTATCGTTTAACTCTTTTGAAAATGATAAAAGTTTATCATAATCTTGCCTAAATTTTTCCGGGCTTTTTATATAACCACTTAAATAATCACCGACCGGTAATAACTTTGATGAAAACTTTTCAATCGCCCTTTTATTGCCTTTTAATTGCAAAAAATGAGAAACTTTTAATTCGCGCTCGTTTTCTCCACTAATCCCTATTGATATAACATCAAATTCGCGAGCAAGATAAGATGAATAGAGCAATGCCCCGTCTACGGCATAATCTTTTGGCTGATTATGTCCCTTGCTTTCATGTTTTATTATATCGGCCTTGCATTCTATAACAATCAATAAATCAGGATTATTTTTATATTGAATAATAAATTCCGGATAACCTTGACCAGCACCACTTTTTGAAGCGGCGGAAAGTAATTTTGTAATTCGTGGATTGTCGGACTTTTTTTCTTCAAAAACAATGTCATCAAAATACTTTCGGAAATGGTCTCTAGCGATTATTTCAGTTTTACTTTCGTTTTTGCCTAGTTTAGACATATATTTATTTTACTTTGTTAAATCCTCTAAGCCAACGCCTAACGCCTTGGCGACCCCAGTAGTACCCCGCCAAGGCGGGGACTACGGGGCAGGTTTTTTGAACAGTATCAATGGTCGGGCTTTGTATTTTATCTACTTTAAGTTTATCTTAAAAACAAAAAATTCTCAACCAAAAAATTGAGATTTCCGAAAAATTGAAAGATTTTGAGCGACAGGGCAATCGCTGGCTCGAACGGACAAAAAATCTTATTTTAGCCGCTCACCAAGCCAATTTTGTCGCTTTGGGAGATAATTTTTCCGAAAAGAAAAATTATCTTGAAAAAGTCGGCTCGAATCCCCGGCTCGCGGAGCGAGCGGTTTCGCTTTCGTTCAAAAATGACTGGCAAATCCTCGCCGAATTCAATGCCGAGCGGCGAAGTCGCGAGGCAACCTTTCCGATTCATACAATGTGGCTGCGGGGCTAGGAATCGAACCTAGAACTTCAGGTCCAGAGCCTGACGTGTTGCCGGTTGCACCACCCCGCAATAATTTTTCAATTTTATTTCAATCCTTCAATAATTGCAATTTCAAAAGGAACTATGATGAAAGGCGAGTATTTCATTTCCGTATGCGCTTCAATAAGCAACTTCATCAATTTTATTATTTTTTCCGGTTCAGCGACTTTGCCGTGCTTTTTTATGGCTTTCAATTCTTGGTCGGTCATTTCGCGGGCAAAAACTTCTTCAAGCTCGGGGCTGAATTTTAAGGCCAAAACCTTCCGCAAATAATGGATTAAATCTTTGTTGAATTGGATTAAGTTGTATCCGCTTTCGTTTATTTCAGAAAGGAATTTCAAACTTCCGGCTAAATCGCCATTTATCAAAAGCTCCGCCAATTCGGATATCCGTTTAAAAGCCACATTACCAATAATACTTTCTACATCCTCGGTTTCTATCTTTACTTGAATTTTTCCGCCCGAGGCGGATCCGCCTTTGGCGGGAAGCTTCAAGTTTTGAGTTTTAAGAGACGTGATTTGGTCCAAAAGAGATTCGGCGTCTCTGAAACTTCCGCCTCCGCTCGCGGCAATAAGTTCTATGGCGGAATCGGAAATGTTTATTTTTTCCAGCTTGGCGATGCTTTTCAATTTTCCGATGATTGTTTCAAGAGGCAATCTTTTGAAATGAAATCTTTGGGTTCTGGAAACAATTGTCGCCGGCATCTTTTCAAGCTCGGTTGTCACCAAAATCAAAATCGCGTGGGTAGGCGGTTCTTCCAAAGTTTTAAGCAGCGCGTTGAAAGCGTCTTTGGTAAGTTGGTGGGCTTCGTCAATAATGTAAACTTTGCGGGTCAAGGCGGCGGGGGAGACGCGAATGCTTTCTTTAAGGTTTCTGATTTCATCTATGCCCCGGTTTGAAGCGGCGTCTATCTCAATAACATCAAGCGCCCGGCCGTTGTCTATTTCAACGCAAGCCTGGCATTTATTGCAAGGTTCGCCGGTTTTTTTGAAAGCTCCGTCTGTTTGCCTTTTTTGGCAGTTGGCGAGTTTGGCGAGAATTCTTGCCGTGGTGGTTTTTCCGCTGCCCTTTGAACCGTAAAACAAATAAGCGTGCGCTAAACGGTCCAGCCTACCGGCATTTTTAAGAGTTTCAGAAATAATATCCTGTCCAAGGATATCGGAAAACGATTTTGGCCGATATTTTCGGTAGAGAACTAACATAGTGGCCTAATTCTACATCTTTTGGCCCCATCTTGACAAGTCCGAATGGCCTGCTACAATGGCTTTAATACTATATGAGTACAACCGCAGTTTTAATACTGCCTTTTTTTATAGCGAGCTTAATCGTTGCGGGGCCGCTTATCAGCGCGGCTCCCAGCCACGCGGAAGTAGTAGGCGCGTTTAAATCAAGCCCGCTTCAAAGTCAAAAAGTCGAGCTTTTAGCTCAAAGCCATCCGATTTTGAAAGAATCGTCAGTTTTGGCGGATTCCGCCAATAAATCCCAAAAAGTGGTCAAAATTTTTGCCACGGCTTATTCAAGCTCGGTTGATGAAACAGACGACACTCCTTTTATAACTGCCTCGGGAAGCCACGTAAGAAACGGGGTCATTGCCGCCAACTTTTTGCCGTTCGGCTCCAAGGTCAAATTGCCGGCGGTTTTTGGAGATAAAGTTTTTACCGTTGAAGACAGATTAAAAGATGGCTATAATGACAGAGTAGATATTTGGTTTCCAAGCAAGGGAGAAGCTTTAAAATTTGGCGTTCAAGTCATTGAAATGGAAATCTTTGATTAAATGAATGAGAATAAAAAAACATCGCGATATTTCGAAATTTTCCTTGGTTTAACGGTTATCGCGGTATGTTTTTTCGCCGGGCTTAAAGTTGGGCTTTTTTTATTTGAGCGGACGCAAACCACCGCTAATGTTTCAACTTCAACTCAAGCGGCGGCGGTTATTGAAGAAAATTATTGCGTTCCCGGCATAAAGTTTTCAGACGAATCGGATAAAAAATTATGTTCCGAAAAATCAAAAATCGGAGGCGCGAAGGGGTTAGAAATAAATTTAACCGCGGGAAAAGCTTTGCTTTATGAAAACGAAAAGTTAATTAGCGTTTTGCCGCTGGCCTACCAATCGCAGGAAGGGAAGTGGTTTCAGGCGCCAACGGGCTATTATTTCGCCGGAGTGAAAAATGAAAAACACATATCTTCGATTTTTCCGGTGATAATGCCTTACGCTTTCCAATATTACGAAGATTTTTTTATTCATGGCATTCCTTACTATGAAAATGGCGAATCGGTTACTTCAAACTTTACCGGAGGTTGTTTGCGATTTGCGGAAGGCATTGATAAACAGGTATATGACTTTATAAATCCGGGCGTTCCTATTTTGGTTTATAAAACTTTTGACGATTTGAGGCTGAAAAAAGGATTTTCGGCTCCTGTTGATTTAAAAGATTTTTGGATACGCCAGAGATTCAACAATCCATACCGCAACTCCTGGATTTTCGGCGGAACGAAACATTTAAAATTTGATTATTATCAGCATACCGGACTTGATTTCGCCCCTAACGCGGACCTACGCGGACTAAACGCTGACTCACGCGGACTAAACGCGTTTGCGATTTACGATGGAAAAATTGCCAAAATTCAATTAAATGACGGAAACGACCATGGTTTGGGTAATACAATAATTATTGAACACTCAATTAACGGTGAAAAATTATATTCTTTATATGCTCATCTTTCTTTAATTAAAACAAACTTAAAAGAAGGTGATATAATTAACAAAGGCGAAATAATCGGCCAGGTAGGCAATAGCGGCTATGGCTGTGAAAATTATTGGCGGATAGGAAAAGACGGCTGTAATGAAACCGGTAAAAGAGATACGCATCTTCATTTTGAATTAAAGAAAGCGCCGGTTTTGGAAAATCCCGAAGGAGGAGACGCTTGTCAAACCCCTATTGGCGATTGGCGGTTTTGCTATGGCTACACTCCCGATTATCCGCAGGATTACGGGTATTACGACCCAACGGCATTTCTTTTTACAAAATTATTTCAAAATTAAAAATTTAAAATTAGAAATTTTAATTTATGTATGAATTAACTACGGAAAAATTTTCCGGCCCCATTGGAAAACTATTGGAGCTTATTGAAGAAAAAAAACTTGAGATAACCGAATTAAACTTGGCGGAAATCACCGCCGATTTTTTGGAATATGTTAAAAAGATTGAAGCTGTTGAACCGCGTTTGCTCGCCAATTTTATTAATGTTGCGGCCAGCCTTTTGCTTATAAAATCAAAATCTCTTTTACCAGACCTTAAACTGACAATGAAGGAGGAAGAAAACATAAAAGATTTGGAAGGCCGTCTGAATTTTTACCGCAATTGCAAGCCGGCGATGAATCATATTAAAAAATTGGCTGGAAAGAAAAATGTTGAAATTTCAAGGTCGTTGTTTTTCTGCCGGCCGGAGGTTTTTTATCCTTCGCCGGACATTACGATTGAAAATTTGTTGAAATCCGCGGAGAAAATTCTTGAAGCTCTGCGCGAAATGCCCGAAGAACAAAAAATAGAACGTTCCCTTATAACGCTTGAAGAAAAAATAGAAGAAATCGTGGCTAGGCTGAAAGTGGAATTGGAGCGTTCTACCAGTTTTGGAAGTTTGTTGAAAGATAAGCCGCGCTCGGAAGTAGTAGTTCTATTTTTGGCGCTGCTTCATTTGCTTTCCGAACAAATGATAAGCGTGAAGCAAAATAAGGGGTTTTCTGATATAATAATAGAGAAAAAATAAAGAAGTGTAGTTGAAAGGGTTATAAAAATATGGAAGAAGACAAAAAAAATATAACAGCGGAAATTGAAGCATTCTTGTTTGTCTATGGCGAGCCGTTGGAAGTAAAAAAGATTTCTAAAATGCTTTCCCGCCCCTTGTCCGGCGGGCAGGCAAAGGGCGAAAAAGTTTCCGAAGCGGAAGTTAAAGAAGCGGTCAGCGAACTTCAGAAAAAATATTCAGAGGGCGGGGGATTGAACCTGATTTTTTCAGATTCGCCGGCCGGGCAAAAAGTTCAGCTTGCGACAAAGTCCGAATTCGCTCCGCTTATGGAAGAATTCATTAAAGACGAATTCAAAGAAGACCTGACTCCGGCATCTTTAGAAACACTTTCTTTAATCGCTTATCTCGGGCCGATTTCAAGAGCGCAGATAGATTATTATAGGGGAGTGAATTCAAGTTTTATTTTAAGGAATTTGTTGATGCGGGGGCTGGTTGAGCGCTACACCGACCCGCAAAGGGCGAATGTTTATTTTTACCAAGCCAGTTTCGATTTGATGAAATATCTGGGAATTTCAAAAATGGAAGACTTGCCGGAATACGAAAAATTTAAGACAATGGCAAAAATATAAATTTATGCAAATACAAGCAATATTGCTTTCTTTGGTTATTTTATTTTCAATAGCGATAAATTCCGGAGCGCGTAATAACGCTTCTTCTTTAGCGTCTTCGCAAACAATTCAAATGGAGCAATCGGAACAGGCCGCGCCAATCGTAAAAAAAGATATTCCGTTCGTTGTTTTTGTCGGCGACCTTTACTCGGCGATTTCTCAAAAAGCGGTCAGTTTTGGCAAGAGTTTAGCTCTTGCCGCCAATAGACTAGGCAGAAATCACAACCAAGAGCCGGCCTCCGCCCAAAATTCAACTTCCACTCCCGATTCAACTTTAATTTCAAAGCCCGACATCGCCGAAACCCAATTAAAATGCGATTCAAGCGAATACAATTTTATCAGCAAAGCGATGATGGCAAAACACATAGACGGTCAAGTTATTTTTGAATTAAATTCCGAAAATCGCTGGCCCATTGCCTCAATAACCAAATTGATGACAGCGGTTATAGCTCTTGAAAAAACCGATACCAATAAAGAAATAAAAATGAGCGATGAAATTATTGCCACTGAAGGATTTGCCGGTGATTTTAGAACGGGTGAGATTTTTAGAGAGATAGATTTAATTAAAGCAATGCTTGTTGCTTCAAGTAATGATGCGGCGGAAGCGATAGCCGAAAATTTTGAAGGCGGCAAACAAAGTTTCATAGACGAAATGCAAAAGAAAGCGGCGGAGCTTAAAATGTTCCAAACGACTTATTTGGAGCCGACAGGGCTTTCTTTTATAAACCAATCAACCGCAAAAGATTTGTCTGCTTTAATTTCTTACATTTATTCCAAACATCCCGAGATTCTCGAAATTTCCCGGCAAAAAGAAATCCAAATAATAGACCTTCAAACTGGCAAGCTTAAAAAGATTTTAAACATAGATAAATTTGCGGGGCAAAAAGATTTCATTGGCGGTAAAACCGGATTTATAGATGAATCGGGCAAGAATTTAATCGGAGTATTTGATATGTCGGGAGAAACAATTGTAACCGTTGTTCTGGGAGCGGATAATTCTTTCGAAGAAACGGCGAAATTAAAAACTTTGGTCCAAAATTGCAAATAAAATATGTATTCAACCCACATTTTTCTTATCGTTAAAATCATCTGCGCGTTTGTTTTGTCTTTCACTTTGGCGCTCGCTTTGTCGCCGGCTTTGATAAGACTTCTTTATAAATACAAATGTTGGAAAAAAAAGCCGCGAGAATATACTATTGACGGCTGGAAAACTCCGATTTTTACGGAACTTCACGGCAAAAAAGAAATTTCAACTCCGAGAATGGGAGGAATTTTGATTTGGGGAACGGTTTTAATAATCACCTTGGGAGTGTTTATTGTTTCCAAATTTATACCTGAAGCGCTGGGGATGAAAATAAATTTTCTTTCCCGTTCGCAAACATGGCTTCCACTTTTCAGTTTGGTCTCGGCTTCTATTTTAGGACTGGTTGATGATTTGCTTGTTATCAACAACAAAGGCAAATATATTGGCGGGGGGATAAGGTTTAAAGCGCGAATGGCTATAATCGGATTAATCGCTCTTGCCGGCGCTTGGTGGTTTTATGTCAAGCTCGGCTGGTCGAGTATTTACATTCCTTTTTACGGCAATTTGGAAATAGATGGTTTGTATATTTTAATTTTTATTATTGTTGTTTTGGCGACTTTTTCGGGTGGAGTGGTGGACGGCTTAGACGGTCTTTCGGCTGGAGTTCTGACGCCGATTTTCGCTTCGTTCGGAGTGATTGCTTATTCAAAAGGGCTTTATGATTTAGCGACTTTCATCGCCGTTATCATTGGCGCTTTGGTGACTTATTTATGGTTTAATGTATATCCGGCAAGATTTTATATGGGGGAGACGGGGATTATGGGACTCACCGTTGTTCTGGCGGTTATCGCCTTTTTGACGAATTCGGTTTTATTTTTACCGGTTATCGCTTTTATGCTTGTGATTGAATCCGGCTCGGTAATAATCCAATTATTTTCAAAAAAGTTTTTTAAAAAGAAAGTTTTTTTATCCGCGCCCATACACCATCATTTTGAAGCGCTTGGCTGGCCCGAAACTCAAGTGACGATGCGCTTTTGGATTATTTCCGCCGTATTCAGCGGACTTGGACTGGTTTTGTTTTTCTTGAGCAAGTTTTTATAGGCGCATATGGCGGGAAAATATTTATTTGCTATAATTTATGAATGACTACTCTCGTCAAAAACGTCCAGCTTGTTGATGGTTCTGGCAAGCCTCCTTTTAAGGCGGATGTTTTAATCCGCAATGAAAAAATTTCAGCCATCGGCAACTTTCCGACCTATAATGCCCACGATACGATAGAGGGTTTTGGCGCGTATCTGGCGCCCGGTTTTATAGACATAAACAACAATGCCGATCATTATCTGACTCTTTTTTCAAACCCATCGCAAAAAGATTACTTACTTGAAGGCGTTACCACTATTATCGGCGGCCAATGCGGGGCATCGCTTGCGCCGTTGCTTTACGGCTCTTTGGAATCAATCAAGGATTGGGCGGATATCGGGAAAATGAACATCGGCTGGCACACAGTGAAGGAATTTTTTGGTATTTTAAACGGTTTGAAATTCGGCGTTAATTTCGGCACACTCGCCGGCCATCACACAATAAGACAAGGAATAGTCGGAGATTCAAAAAGAGATTTATCGGGAGGCGAACTGAAAGTTTTTAGTTTAATATTGAACCGCGCGCTGAAAGATGGAGTTTTTGGATTTTCAACCGGACTCGGATACATTCATGCCAAGCAAACTTCTTACAGCGAAATAAAATCCCTTGTTGAAACCGTTGCTAAAAATAAAGCGCTTTATGCTACTCATTTACGCAATGAGAAAAGAGAGTTATTACAATCGGTAAATGAAACAATAAATGTTGCCAAAGAAACCGGAGCCAAAGTTTTGATTAGTCATTTCCGTCCGCTTTCAGGCTACGGCGCGGATTACGAAGAGGCAATTGATTTGATAAGCAAGAATTCCGCCAAAGCCGACGTTTGTTTTGATATTTATCCTTCGGACACCAGCGCGGTTTTAGTTCACGACATTTTACCCGAATGGGTTAAAGAAGGAAATACTGAAAGTATCTTAAAAGATATTGAAACTCCGGGATTCAGAGGAAAAATAATTCGTGAACTTCCAAGATTTAACATTGAAGAAACGATTATTTTAAACGCGCCTTCAAACGCTTATTTAAATGGAAAATCACTGAAAGAATTTTCAGACAATAGGGGATTAAAGCCCTTGGAAGGAATCTTGGAATTGATGAAAATAACCGGTTTGCGGGCGGTAATTTCATATAAAAACGTCAGCTTGAAAAAAACGATAAATGCCATAAAAAACGACAGAGCGATAGTCGCTTCAAATAATATCCCAAAAACTTTCACCGGACTTTTGGAATTGGCGGAAAAAGAAAAAGTTTTGCCCGTTGAAACCGCGATTTATAAAATCACCGGCTTTCCGGCGCAAAGGCTCGGGTTGAAAAACAGGGGATTGCTAAAAGAAGGATATATCGCCGACCTTACTCTTTTCAAAGACGCGCAAATACGCGAGGTTATGCTTAATGGCAAACAAGTTGTGAAAGACGGAACTTTTCAAAATATCCTGGCAGGACAAGTTTTGAAGAAAATGTAAAATTTAAATATCAAAGTGGAAAATGTTTAAAACACTAAAATTAAAATCTAATTATCGCCCGGATTATGTTTTTATCGTTTGCGCTTTGTTATTAACCGTTTTCGGACTGGTCATGCTTTCTTCGGCGTCTTCGGATTTAGGAAAAATAAATTTCAACGACACTTACTATTATTTAAAGCACCAAATTATTTACGGTTTGGGTTTGGGCGCCATCGGATTTTTGTTCGCTTTTTTCATTGATTACCGCTTTTGGCAAAAAATAGCCGCGCCTTTGCTTATCTTAAATTTGTTTTTACTTGTTTTGGTTTTTACGCCTTTAGGCTCTTCGCATGCCGGCGCGAGCCGATGGCTGGATTTGGGATTTACGTCGGTTCAACCCGCCGAACTGCTCAAATTTTCTTTCATAGTTTATCTTGCTGCGTGGCTGGCTCCGCGCGCGAAAGGCGCGAATAAAAAAAAACGCCAAAAAGATTTTTGGGCGGGATATTTTCCATTTTTAATTATCTCCGGATTAGTTGCCGTTTTAATTATTATGCAACGTTCAACTAGCGCCGTAGCGATTATTATGGCGGCCGGACTTTTAGTTTATTTCGTCAGTGGCGCAAGGCTTTCTTTTATTTTCAGCACGATTTTTTTGGGATTGCTGGGATTCGCGTTGCTTGTTTCGTATTCGCCTTACCGCCTTGACCGCGTGGAAACTTATCTGAAAATGGTTACCGGTTCGGAATCAATAGATTATGAATCAAGCGCGTTCCATGTTAATCAATCGTTAATATCCATGGGCTCGGGCGGATTTTGGGGAGTGGGATTCGGGCAATCAACCGCCAAATTCAAGCGTTTGCCGGAGCCGATAAGCGATTCAATTTTTGCCGTTATCTCGGAAGAACTGGGATTTATCGGGACAGCTTCTTTAATTGGAATTTTTGGAGTGTTTTTTGTAAAAGGTTTTATTATAGCAAAAAAATCCGCCGGCCAATTCGCCAAACTGATTATAGTGGGATTTGTTTCCGTAATGGCAATCCAGACCTTTATTAATATTGCCGCCATTTCCGGGCTTATACCTTTAACGGGTGTTCCACTGCCATTCATCAGTTATGGCGGAACATCGCTTGCGGTTTTTTTGACGATGGCGGGAGTAATTGGTAATATTAGTAAGTATAATTAATTGCTAATTGCAAATTGCTAATTGTAAAATTAATCTTGCAATCTTGAAATTTGCAATCTTAAAATTATAAATGCTTCGCATTTTATTCGCCGGCGGAGGAACAGGAGGGCACATTTATCCCATTCTTGCCGTTGCCGAAGAACTTCGAATTTCGGGCGATAACATGGAAATGGATCTGCGTTATTTTGGCGTTCCGGGAAATTATAAAAAATTTCTGGAAGCAAAAGGAATTAAAGTTTCCGGGATTTTTTCCGCCAAGCTTCGACGTTATTCCGACATCAGGAATCTTGTTGATATTTTATTTTTTTTGCCCTTAAGCTGCATTCAGGCGCTTTGGAAAGTTTTTTGGTTTATGCCCGATATTCTTTTTTCAAAAGGCGGGCCGGGCGCTTTGCCCGTTGTTTT
>Ga0100397_1001553_pt1 | contig 13634 bp, 10 predicted proteins | sample CryGeymeta201521_FD_81550 | JGI IMG/M metagenome (GOLD analysis project Ga0100397, IMG submission 81550) | Groundwater microbial communities from Crystal Geyser aquifers in Utah, USA - Crystal Geyser metaG 2015-21 | ecosystem: Environmental > Aquatic > Deep subsurface > Groundwater | place: USA... | reverse complement strand
TGGAAATGGGCGGCTTCATTCATCGTCGCCGGCCCGATCGGCTTCATCGAGACATGGACCGTTTGTTCGAACGCTTTCCCATCCTCGGTCAGCGCCGCCGGCAACTGGCCGGCACCTTGAGCGGCGGCGAACAGCAGATGCTCGCCATCAGCCGGGCGCTCATGAGCCGCCCGCAACTGCTGATTCTCGACGAACCGTCCATGGGCCTGGCGCCGCTGGTGATCCGCGACATCTTTCGGATCATCGGTGAACTGAGACAAGAAGGCCGCACCATTCTGTTGATCGAACAGAACGCGCGGGCGGCGCTGCGCATCGCCGATCGCGGCTATGTGATGGAAACCGGCAAGGTGGTGCTGCAGGGCGAGGGCTCCATGCTGCTGCGGCACCGTCAGGTTCAGCGGGCTTACCTGGGCAAGGGTTCGAAGGAAATCTGGGAGGCCTGATCTCGGCCGGGGTTACCCTGACCCGGCGGCTCACCGGGTCGGGGTCGGTATCGGGTTGGGGTTCGATACCGATACCGATACCGATACCGATACCGATACCGATACCGGAGAGGTCGCGGGGGTCATTCAGCCTAACCTGACAGTAAACCAGGGGGAGAACATGCCCATTTGGGAACCGGCCAAGGAATGCATGTCCCGCGACGAAGTGCGGCAGCTCCAGCTGGAACGGCTGCAAGCCACGCTCAATCGCGTCTATCGAAACGTGTCCTTCTACCGCAAGATGTTCGATCGGATCGGCTTCGTTCCGGAAGACGATTTCGCCGATCTCCAGGACCTCCAGCGGCTGCCCTTCACCACCAGCCGCGATTTGAGCGATTCCTATCCGTACGCCATGTTCGCCGTGCCGCTGCGCGAAGTGGTGCGGGTGCATTCATCTTCCGCCACCACCGGCAACCCGCGGGTGGTGGGCTACACCCGGCGCGACCTCAAGACCTGGAGCACCCTGGTGGCGCGGATCCTGAGCGCGGCCGGGGTCGATACCGAGGATGTGATCCAGGTGACCTTCGCCTACGGGCTAATGACCGGCGGCCTGGGGATCCAGTACGGGGCCGAACTGATCGGCGCCTCGGTACTACCCACCTCGGTCGGGCGTACCGAGCGCCAGGTGAGGATCATGCAGGACTTTCGCACCAGCGTGCTGGTGAGCACCCCGTCCTACGCCCTCCTGATCGCCGATCGCATGGAGCAGCTCGGCATCGATCCCAAGACCCTGTCGCTTAAATATTGCGTTTGTGCCGGTGAACCCTGGACCGAAGCGATGCGCCTGGAAATCGAACAACGCCTGTTCGTGCGCGCCACCGACAACTACGGCATCAGTGAGGTGATCGGACCGGGGGTGGCCGGCGAATGCCTGGAACAAGCCGGGATGCACCTGGCCGAAGACCATTTCTACGCCGAAATCATCGATCCCGTGAGCGGTCGCGTGCTGGAAGAAGGTGAAGAAGGCGAACTGGTGCTCACCACCTTGACCCGCGAAGCTCTGCCGCTGATTCGCTATCGTACCGGCGATGTCTGTTCGATCCTGCCCGGAAGCTGCGCCTGCGGTCGCACCGGGGTGCGGCGGCTGAGCCGGCTGCGGGGCCGTTGCGACGATGTGGTGATCATCAAGGGGATCAACATCATTCCGGCTCGGATTGGAGATCTGCTCGAACGGATCCGAGGTGAACGCATGCTCTACCAGGTGGTGGCCACTCGTGAGGGCCACAGCGATCAACTGGAAATTTGGATCGCCGTGACCGAGGAGCTGTTCTTCGACAAGATGCGCGAACAGCGCACCCTGGTGGACGTGATCCGCAATAAAGTTTCCAACTTCATCGGCATCACGCCGCGGGTGCGCCTGGTGGAAAAAAGTTCCCTGCAAGAGGAAAATGGGGTAGTGAAATTGTTTGTCGATCTGAGGGCGGCGCCGGCCGCCTGAACGGCACGCCGGCGACCGCTTTGCCTATCCTTTAAGCCACCACATCAGCCCTTGCTGCGGGGAGGGGGCAACGCATGCATGAACTATTGACTCCGAACACCGAGGCCGGCCTGTTTCTGTTGGGCAACGAAGCCATCGTCCGCGGCGCCCTGGAAGGTGGCGTGGGCTTTGTGGCCGCCTACCCGGGCACCCCCTCATCGGAAATCATCGATCGCTTCCACCAGATCGGGGCCGAAGCCGGGGTCCATGTGGAATATTCGGTGAACGAAAAGGTCGCCATGGAAACGGCCGCCGCCGCCGCCAATTGCGGGGTGCGGAGTCTGTGCTCGATGAAGCACGTGGGCCTCAATGTGGCGGCGGACGCCTTCATGACCCTGGCTTACGTGGGGGTCAAGGCCGGTATGGTGATCGTTTGCGCCGATGACCCATCGCTTCATTCCAGCCAGAACGAACAGGACAACCGGTACTATGCGCAACTCGCCCGGGTGCCCATGCTCGAGCCGGCCGACGCCGCCGAAGCCCGGACCATGACCCTGGAAGCCCTGCGGCTTTCGGAACGCCATCGGATCCCTTGTCTGCTCCGAACCACCACCCGGGTCAACCACTGCCGCGGGGTGGTGCCGTTGGGCGACCTGCCGCCGATCCAGACCCGGGGCCGGTTCGACAAAGACCCTTTCAATCTGGTGGTGGTGCCCATGGTCGGGCGCAAGCTGCGCCAGGCCCTGCTGGTGAAAAGCGAGCAACTGGAGGCGGAAGCCAATCTGAGCCCGCTCAATTTCGTTACCGGGGAAGGCCCCCTGGGGGTGATCACCAGCGGCGTTTCCACCCTTCACGTGCTCGATGCGGTGAAGCGCCTGGGGCTTAAAGATCAGATCAAAATCCTCAAGCTCGGCTTCACCTATCCGGCTCCCAAACAGCTGATTGCCTCGTTTCTCGAAACCAGCGACCGGGTCCTGGTGGTGGAGGAACTGGAACCCTTTCTGGAACAGACCGTGCGCGCCACCGCCCAGCAGTACGGAATCGAGGTCACCATCGGCGGTAAGGCGCCGGACCTGATCCCGCTCGCCTTCGAACTGGACCCGACCACGGTGGCCGCGGCCATGGGCCGGTTTTTCGACCGTCCGGTGCCGCGGGTGAAACCCCCGACGGTGCCGCCGCTGCCCCAGCGCCCCCCCAATCTGTGCGCCGGTTGCCCGCACCGGGCGACCTACTATTCGGTGAAGAAGGTGTTCGGAGACCAGGTTATCTACCCCACCGATATCGGCTGCTACACGCTCGGCCTGCTCCCCCCCTTGAACATGGCCGATTTTCTCATCTGCATGGGCTCGAGCGTTTCCACCGCCGGCGGCTTCAGTCAGGTTCAGGATCGGCCGGTGGTCGCCTTCATCGGTGATTCCACCTTCTTTCATGCCGGGATCCCCGGCCTGATCAATGCCGTCATGAACGATCATCGGCTGCTCCTGGTGATCGTCGACAACGGCACCACCGCAATGACCGGTCATCAGCCGAATCCCGGGGTGGAACTGGGTCCGCAGGGGAAATTCCCGCCCAAGGTGAATATCGAACAGGTGGTGCGCGGCTGCGGCGTGAAGACGGTGCGCACCGTCAATCCCCTGCAAGTCAAGAAAACCCAGCAGGTGCTCGAGGAACTCCACGGCGCCATGGCCGAACCGGGAGTGTCCGTGCTCATTTCCAAAAGCCCGTGCCCCCTGTTCGAACGCCGGATGCTGAAAAAGCCCAAGAAACTGGTGTTTCAGGTGGTCGAGGAAAATTGCGACGGCTGCCGCCGCTGCATCACCGAACTGGGCTGCACCGCCTTCACCTGGGAACCCGACGGCAGCGGCGGCGGGGCGATCCGCATCGATGAAAACCTCTGCAACGCCTGCTCGGTCTGCTCGCAGATCTGCGACGCGATCAAGCCCAAACGGCTGAGCGCTTGATCCGCGGAGCCGCGGCGAGCCTTCGGGGAAACGAGTCGGACCGGCTGTTGATGCCGGCCAGGGTCATCGTTTTGGCCAATGCGAAAAGCTCACACCACAGAGGCACGGAGAGCACAGAGAAAAACCACGGAAAGTCTCTGTGTCCTCTGTGCCTCCGTGGTAGATCTTGGTTGAAATGGCCCCAACCATGATCAAGACTTTCATGCCGCTTTTTAAGGAGAGGCCCAGATGAGTCACATGCCCAAACAAAGCTTTGACTACCTTCGTATCTTCTTTGCCGGAGTCGGCGGTCAAGGCACCCTGCTGGCCACCCGGTTGGTGGGAGAAGCCGCTCTGGCGGCCGGGCTCCCGGTGAGCATGAGCGAAATCCACGGCATGGCCCAGCGCGGCGGGGTGGTGGAATCCACCATTGTCGTGGGCAATCTGGCGAGCCCCATGATCGCCGCCGGCGAAGCCGATGTGCTGATCGCCTTCGAACCGCTGGAAGGCCTGCGCGCCCTCGGCAAATGCCACGCCGAGAGTCTCGTGATCGTCAACACCACCCCCATCATCCCATTCACCGTGGCCGCCGGCCAGGGCGATTACCCGGACCTGGACGAAATCTACCGGCGCATCTCCAGCCAGGTCCAGCGCCTGATTCGCCTCGATGCCGCCGCCCTGGCCCGGGAGGCCGCCGTCGATAAGGCCGGCAACGTTGCCCTGGTGGGGGTTTTCGCCGGCACCGGGCGGCTCCCGGCGGACCGTTCCCACTGGGAACAGGGACTCGGGAAAGTGCTGCCGGAGCGCCTCCTGGCGGGCAATCTGAAAGCCTTTTCGTTGGGCTACGACCTGGGCGCCGCCGAGATCGGTTAACAAGGTTGCAATTACGCTCACGATTGCTTTCCGTAAGGGGAGTCCTTACAATAGTGTCCCTCCGACAGGTTTCACCGATACCGGGCGGAAATTAAATTGCGATCAAATTCCTGGGAGGATGGCACGATATGTGCTTGAAAGTGGATCGAGGGGTCCCAGGACCGAGGGAGCATAGGCATTGACGACAATGAATCTCTTAGCTACAAATCAGGCCTGTCAGTTGGGCAGTCTGGCGGCGGTCGAGGCCCTGAAAGGGAGTTCTTGCATGGTCATCAGTGACGACATGTTGATCAAGACCTGTAAGAACATGATCGAAACGATCCTGTTGAGCCTGCCGCACGCCACCAAGGGCACCATCTACCAGATCGGGCCGATGCCCGATCTGCGGGCGGTGCGGGTTACGTCGGGGGCGCGGGAAGGCAACAACGGCAGTATCACCTGGGGCCTGCCTGGGGTGTCCGATTACAATTTCCCGGGCAAGAGTTGGGAGCAATACCGCGACAGCCCGTGCGGCCTGCTCGAAGCCATGGGCTGGTGCGTGGAACGGCAGAAGAGTTGGACCGCCGACAATCCCCAGGAAGACGCTCGCAGCGTGCGCAAGCAACTGCTCGGAGCGGTGGAAGACCGTCACCACATGGAACCGGTCCTGGTCCGCAAATGGGACCTCTACGGCGAGACCCTGAAGGATCAGGCCTATCCCGTCGACTGGAGGGGCGAAAGCATCTGGCAGGACACCGATTACGCGGTGGTGGCGGTGATCAAGATCCATTTTCACCCCGACACCATCACCCGTGGCGACCGTTCCACCAAGATCATTAAGAAGCTTTCCCGCAGCCTGGGCACCGAGTTGTTTTCCCTGCATTTGCGCGAAACCTTGCTGAAGGCGCGGGAAGACCTTTCGACCGAGCGGATGACCAGTTACAATGCGCTGGTGCATGAGCTGCGCAATATCCTCATTAAGCTAAGTTTTATTTCTTCTGTTATCAACACGGAAATCAGCTATTTACGTGAACAATGGGAACACGAATTGATCCGGGCCAACGAGGGGCTCGAAGACAAGTCGGCACTCCTGAGCCGGCTGAACATCCTGCTTGAGCGCCATCTGAGCGAGTTTGACGACTTCCATGAACTGGCTGTATTGGGCCGGGCCCTGCACCAGGATCAAGCGAAACTGGCCGAACTGGCGCTGCTGCCGGAAAAAAGCGAACAATGGCTGAATCACAAGATCAAGCCCAAGTGGGCCCGGCTGCTGGCTGAAACCCCCCGGTGGAGCGCCTGCGAATCCGAGGTTCGGGCCCTGCTCGAACGCCTGCCGAAGGTGTTCCGGATCGGCACCGAGCCCGCCTATATCGCCAGGGTCGCCCATCTGCCCGCGGACATCCGGGAACAATGGTCGAAGCTCGCCTACATCGATTTCGGGGTGGACAAGGTACCGCTTCTCGATGACATCATGGCGCTGCTGGAGCGGCCGGAAATCACCATGCTCCATAAACGCCAGTCGCAAAAGATCCTGTCTTTCCTGAAAGCCCTGGTGGAAATCATACCGGAAGTGGAAAGCCGCACCAATCGGATCCTGTCCAATTTCCGCGATGCCGAAAAAAATGGTAAGAACCACTTCCTCCACGAAGTTTGATCGCGCATCGCCGTGCCCCTGCACGGTTTCACTCCCCGTCCCCATCCCGCCGATTTGCGACCCGGGCCGCCACTCAGCCCAGCCTTGATCCCAAGAAACCGATCTGCCGCGCACTGGTTGAATTCCGACCATTGTCATCCCGAACCAAGGTGGGACATCTCGATATTTCCGCCATCGGTCGAATTGACACGGGATCCAATTCGTTGGCCCTGCCCAACGGTCGGTACTCAACATTCCGGAAAATGGCCGAAACGATGATCAAGGCAGGAGAAGCTATCGAAACCTGGATTCCAGTTTTCACGAGAATGACGTACACTCACTTTTCAAGAGCCTCAACGGTAATGAAAAACCAGATGGGTCCGAGGACCCTTCCGAACCAGCATCCAAGCACCGAGGGTGGAGATGGGAAACCGAGAGCAGCTTGCAATTCTCAAGCAGGGAGTTGAAGTCTGGAATAACTGGCGGGAGCAACACCCGAATGCTGAAATCAACCTGGAGGCCACCGATCTCAGTGACACCGATCTCGAAAGGGTCAACCTTGCCGACGCCAATCTCGAGAGAGCAAACCTTTCCCGCGCCTGCCTCAATCAGGCCAACCTGGTCAGGGCTCGACTGCAACGCGCCAATCTCGCTCATGCCAATCTCGCTCATGCCAATCTCGCTCACGCGCATTTGGAAAAGGCCAACCTGGTATTCGCCAACCTCGAGGATGCGATGCTGCCTTTTGCCCATCTCGATGGTTCCAACTTGAGTGCGGCCAACCTCAAGATGGCTTACGCCGAGGATGCGGAATTCCGAAGAGCAAACCTGTTCTACTCGACCCTTCGCAAGGCGATCCTTGCATCTTCCGACTTTCGCCATGCCAATCTCCAGGGCGCCAACCTGGAAGGGGCCAACATGACCTCCATCAATCTGGAAAGCACCAATGTTTCCCAGGTCAAATACGACCGCCACATCTTCCTGGGAACTTTGAAGGAATCCGGGTTCCATCCTAAGGCAATCGGCGGACGGTATGTTGATCTGATCCTCGACACCACGATCCGTTGCAAGGGAATTCATGCCACCTCATGCCATGGTGGTCAGCGGTTCAAACTGTTTCTCCTGGATCAGGATTACCTTGAAGAGATGCTTCAAACCCGCGGAGGTCGAATCTGGTGCTTTCTCTGGTGGCTCTTTGCCGATTGCGGCCGATCCCTGCCGCGATGGACCGGCTGGTCCTGCGTGTTTGCCATCCTCTACGCCGGCATTTACACTACCCTGGGACGCGATCATTTTCTTGTGGCGAACATGCGCTATAGTTTTATTACAGCCCTTTACTACAGCATCGTCACGTTCACGACCCTGGGATTTGGCGATATCGCTCCCAAGACCGACCTTGCGGCACTGATTGTCTGCTCCGAAGTGATCCTCGGCTATGTGATGCTTGGCGGGCTCATCAGCATCTTCTCGGGGAAGCTCTCGCGCCGCGGCGCGTGAATCACCGGATATTCGACATGGTGGCTTCGTGCCATGGGCGCCGCACGAGATCACGGCAGCCGTCCCAATGGCCACCAGATGGAGCATCACAAGCGTGGATCAGGGTGCGCGCGGCGCTCCCTGACTTGCGTGGTGAGGCCACGGTAGCCGGATTGGACCCTGATCATCGTTTCGGCCAATTTGCATAAAGATTAACCAGGGAGTTCACGGAGAACACAGAGAAAACCCTTGCTTTTCGAAGCCTTCTCCGCGACCTCCGTGCGCTCTGTGGTGAATCATTCCCATAAAGTGGTCGAAGCGATCATCATCGTCCAGGATTGTGTCAGGTAGCTCCCGCTGGTCGCAACCGTGACCCACGGTGGCCATCACGCCGCGAGCGTGGCTCTGTTCCTGCCCCGTAACCGGTCCGGTTTTTTGTCGAAAGCGGATTCATGAAATAAACCGGGGAGGTGACGCAATCCATGCTCAACCCCCACGGAAAAAAGGGGTTGGCTAAAAATCGCCAACCCCCTTGATTCCCATGGTAGCGGGGAGAGGATTCGAACCTCTGACCTTCGGGTTATGAGCCCGACGAGCTACCGGACTGCTCCACCCCGCGCCAAATGTAAAAGCACTATAGAGAAACCCCCGATCAAAGTCAAGCCCGATTCCGACCCCCGATTTCGGTTACCGATAGGAGTGTCGTTTCCCGTACTCCAGGCTCCGGGTTCTCAATCCATGATGAGCCGACTATTCCGGCCTACTGGTTGAAGGGAACAGGCGATTCGGCGACGGCACAATCCCTGGCCTCTTGGCCGCATCTTCCCCCCAGGCACAGGCTACTTGCTCGCCTTGCCTTCCTGATAGCCCTGTTCGTAAGCCTTCAATGTCAACCATGGCGGATTGCGCTTCATCCCGTCCCTTCCTTGCTTGATTTTACACCATTGGCCTCGTTTCGCACACCGCCGTTCAGCGTTTTCCGCCGCGCCGTGCCCCCTGCGTCGGTTCCCGCCGGTCGCACTGGACGGCCCGGCGCAATGAGCCATTGTAACCCCGATTCCGTCCAGTGTCATCGGCCGGCTCCAGTAATGATCGATAATGAACAAAAATGCAGGCCGCGCGGGGTAGAGGGCAGGGGAGGGGGCAAAGTTGGACGATAATTTATATTCGTCGAGGATGAAATCCTTCACTTCGCGAGGGCTCTTTCCTGGGAGGGAGCGCGGGCATCTTGCCCGCGTCCGGTAATGAAAGATCTCATCCAAACTGGTATATCGCCATGCACCCTATTGCCTGGAACTTGGCAACAGCGTGCTTACTTCACACTTTCGGCCGAGGCCTGTGACGGCGCTGATTCACAACACCCCTTTGGAGGAGGGAACGTCGCCGCGGCGCGGGTCGAAGGCCACGGCTTCGGCCAGGGCTCGGCCCCAGGCCTTGAACACGGCTTCCAGGATGTGGTGGGTGTTGGCTCCGCAGGCCACTTCGATGTGCAGTGTGAGGCCGCCGTGCTGGGTCACGGCGCGAAAAAATTCCGGGACCAGTTCGGTTTCGAACGCGCCCACCCGCGCCGCCATCGGCGGCAGGTTCAGCACCAGGAATGGGCGATTGGATAGATCCAGAAAAACCCCGGCCCGCGCCTCATCCATGGGCACCGTGAAGCTCCCGTAACGGCGGATCCCGCGCCGATCGCCGAGCGCCTGGGTGAGCGCCCGGCCAAGGCAGATGCCGAGGTCTTCCACCGTGTGGTGAGCGTCCACCTGGAGGTCTCCCTGAGCCTGGATAGTGAGGTCAAACAGGCCATGAACGGTGAACAGGGTCAGCATGTGATCGAGAAACGGCACGCCGGTCTCGATGACGCCGCGCCCGGAGCCTTCCAGTTGCAGGTCCAGGATGATCCGGGTCTCATTGGTTTTGCGTTCGATGTGAGCGCCGCGAGGGCCGCCATCCATGGTGATCTCTCCTGTGTTGCGGTAACCGGCCCGCGCTGCCGGGGCGGTGGATCTCATGGAACCGCCGACCTCATGGACCTCCGTCTTCAAAGATCGGCAACGAACTCGGCGGTCATTGCCCGGCTGCGCAGGCCATGGTCGATCGGTGATCAAGCCGAGGGTGCCCCTTTATGCCACAGTCCGGACCTGGTTGAAAGAGCCGGATCATCCCGCCGGATTCTCGACATGATACCAAACCACGCGCACCGGGCAAGGACCGAGCAGATCCTTATCGTGGGTCAGGTTGCGACCAGCGGGAGCTAGCTGACGATCTTGACTAGGCGCGCACCCTAACTTACGGTGCCGAATAGCGGCCATTGGGCTGGTTGACGCGACCTCATGCGGCGCTCGGAAGACCAGGTTGCCGTGTCAAACCTCCAGTACTCCAAGCGAATGAGGCCCGGGCGGCGGCACGGGGCTGGTGCAAAACGGGCAGGCTTCCGGTATGATGCCTGGGAATTTTTGGGTCATCGCGGATTAACGTGAAATGGAACGAGTGGGGACCCCCTCTCTCCCGTTTCGGGGGAGAGGGTCGGGGTGAGGGGGCTTTCAGAGCGGATCTTCCCTCTCCATGAAGGAGAGGGGACCTGCACCAGGTCTCCTTCACGCTAATCCGCGAAGAACCGAATTTTTCTGCTTCGGGAACGATTGGGAGCGACCGTGACCATCGATCAACCCGCTCGGATCACCGGCCTCTTCCGGGGCGCGGTGGAAGCCGTTGCCCTGCTGGATGAAATTCCGCTCGGGCTGGCCCTGCTCGATAGTGAGCTACGGGTCATCGCCCTCAATCGCGGTGCCGAAGCCCTGCTCGGAATCACCCGGAGGCAAGCGCGGGGCATCCCCTGCCGGCATGTGCTCCGGAACAATTTGTGCCTCCACAACTGCCCGGCCCGGCGCCTGACCCCGGAAGCACAGCCGCTGTGCCTGGAAGGCAATATCATCAATCGGGAACGGCAGAAGATCCCGGTGCGCGTCTCATTCGCCGCGGTGCTCGATCTGGACGGTCAGCCGGTGGGCTATCTCGAAGCCCTGGAAGACCTGCGCCTGCTTCAGCAGCTCGGCGCCGGCAAAGCCCGGTCTTACAGTTTCGCCACCATCATCGGCCACTGCGCCGAGATGCAGCGCATTTTCCAGATCCTGCCGGGGATCGCCCAGACCGATTCATCGGTCTTGATCACCGGGGAAACCGGTACCGGCAAGGACGTGCTGGCGGAAGCCATCCATCAGGCTTCGGCCCGGGCCAAGGGGCCCTTCGTCAAGGTCAATTGCGGGGCGCTTCCCGAAACCCTGCTGGAATCCGAACTGTTCGGCCATCGCAAGGGCGCCTTCACCGGCGCGGTGGAACACAAACCGGGGCGCTTCCGCCTGGCGCACAACGGCAGTCTGTTTCTCACCGAAGTGGGGGACCTGCCCCTGACGCTGCAGGTGAAGCTGCTGTCCTTTCTGGATGATAAAGTCATTTACCCGCTGGGGGGCTCCAGCGGCGTCCAGGTGGATGTGCGGGTGATCGCCGCCACCCACCGCAATCTGGAACAGATGGCGCGCGACGGCCGCTTCCGCGAAGACCTCCTGTTTCGCCTCAATGTGGTGCGCCTGCATCTCCCGCCGCTGCGCGAACGCGGCGAAGATCTGCGGCTGCTGCTGGATCACTTCCTGCGCACGCTCACCACCGAATTTCAGCGGCCCATCAAAGGATTCAGCGAAGCAGCCATGAATCGGCTGCTGGCCTACCCGTATCCGGGCAATGTGCGGGAACTGCGAAACCTGGTGGAATACGCCGTAAACATCTGTCACGAAGACACCATCGAGGTCCAGCACCTTCCGGTTTTCCTCACCACCACGCCGACCAATCCGGCGCCGGCGGCAACGAGTACGGAATCGGCATCGAACACGGCGCCGGCGGCGGAACTGAACCACGCCGCGGCGCCCGCGACGGCCCCGGCGCGTAACTGGCCCGAAGCGGAACGCCGGCTGATTCTCGATGCGCTCACCCGGGCCGGCGGGCGCCGCGACCGCGCCGCGCAGCTCCTGGGCTGGGGGCGCTCGACCTTGTGGCGGAAAATGAAGCACCATGAAATCGACGGCTGAGGGCGTCGAGCGCCCTGACGGGACGCACGTCCAACGCACCCGGCTCAAGGCATCAGCGGCAGCGCGAATCCATCCCTATTCCTAAACGGTAATGCTTGCTCCCAACGGTTTGAATGGCACCCCCGGAGTCTGAAGCCATGGCGCAAAAAGTTTTGATCCCGCTTGACGGCAACGAGGTGGCGCCGCGCTTTGATCTCGCCGCCGAAGTCTGGCTGGGACTCCTGGCCGATGACGGTCGGGTGAGCGAGGAGCGCACCCTGGTGCTGCCCCAGGCTTCCGCCGAAGGCCTGTGCCGGCTGGCGATCACCGAAAAAGTGGAGGTGCTCATCTGCGGCGCCATTGAAGACGAATACTACCAATACCTGAACTGGAAAAAAGTACGGGTGCTGGATTCGGTCATCGGCTCGCGCCGCGATGCGCTGCAAGCCCTTGCGGAAGGGCGGCTGGATTCGGGGGCGATCCTGGTGGAGCGCGCCGGAACACCGCTTGGGGCGACCTGATCGAGCGCTCCGGCCCGCTGTATTGCCATATTGTATCAATACGTCTCACACGTAAAGTTTCATTTCATACCATATTGTTTCATAACGCCACCGCCGGCTTTTGGATGGGGCTCCGGATCTGGTGTCGGGATTCACTTTGTGAACCATGGCACATCTGTTGCTCAAGCCTCGCCCGGTGGTTTCAGCACCGCTCGCGCCGAGCGGCTCGTCATGCGGTAGCCGGCTCTGATCGTCACCGGTGGTGCTGGACCCGGGCGGATCGGTTGCAACGATTGGGGGCAGGAGCAGGGATGGCGCCACGGGTGCTGGTTGTGGATAGCGATGAAAGTTTTCGCCGCAGCCTTCAGCAGCGTTTGCGGGAACTGGGCTATGAGGCGTTCGCCAGCGGCCGCGAAGAAACCGCCAGAGCGCAACTGGAAGGCAGCGACTTTCAGGTGGTGCTGTTGGGTTTGCGCGGCTTTCAGCGGCACGGGCTGGAACTGCTGGAATACATCCGGAGCACCTGGCCCGGGGTGCGGGTGATCACCATGGTGCCCGGCAACCGGTTGCAGCTGGCCATCGAGGCCATGAAGCAGGGCGCCTACGATGACATTCTGGTGCCCTTCGATATGCTCGCGCTGCTGCAAAAGATCGAATTGGCCTGCCGGGCGGCCGGCGGCCCCTTGGACGAGGAGGATTCCCGTGGCTGAAAAGATGGTGAAAGACTTGATGGTGCCACTCGCGGATTATGCCAGCGTGGCCCACGACGCTCCGTTATACCAGGCGGTGATGGCGCTAAGTGAGGCGCAGCAGCGGTTTCACCGCAACATTTATCCGCATCGGGCGGTGTTGGTGACCGATCAAGCGGGCAAGGTGGTGGGCAAGATCGGCCAGGCCGGGGTGCTCCAGGCCATGGAACCGAAATACCGCCAGATCGGCGATCTTAAGAGCCTGTCCCGGTTCGGGTTCCAGCCGTCTTTTCTCCAATCCATCATGACCCACTACGACCTGCTGCAAAAGCCGCTGGACGATGTGTGCAAGAAAGCCTCCCGGGTGCGGGTGGAAGAGATCATGGAAGTCCCTGGGGAGATGGAAAAGATCGCGGCCGATGCCGGTTTGAATGTGGCCATTCATCAAATGGTGGTGGGCCAGTTGCAGTCGCTCATGGTGACCGAAGCCGACGACATCGTCGGCATTCCGCGGCTGAGCGATGTGTTCAATGAGATCTGTCGGTTGATCATGGCTTGCCCGCTGTAAGCCGCTGCTGTAAGCCGCTGCT
>Ga0100397_1001549_pt1 | contig 13656 bp, 10 predicted proteins | sample CryGeymeta201521_FD_81550 | JGI IMG/M metagenome (GOLD analysis project Ga0100397, IMG submission 81550) | Groundwater microbial communities from Crystal Geyser aquifers in Utah, USA - Crystal Geyser metaG 2015-21 | ecosystem: Environmental > Aquatic > Deep subsurface > Groundwater | place: USA... | reverse complement strand
TTCAACCCGTGTTCGGCACGAACACGGGTTGAAAGGGGAGAAAAGGAGGGTAGCCTCCATCGTGTAGCTGCCTGTGTGAGCTACCGGACGCTGAAGCGATTCGGTGTCCTTTTGTGGGGGAACTTCCAAAACGATGCACGAGATTCTCTCAGCGAGAGTTTGCTTCGTGACCGGTTGGAGGATGGCGGCCCGGAGCAGGGACGGAGAATCAGCTCTACCTCGTTTCCGAATGTGGGGGGGGTGTAAGTAAGATTTGTGATGGCGCAGGAGATCCCGTCTCCTGCGCCATCACAAATCTTACTTTCACCCATGTTGGGGGAGGGCCTGGCTGCTGGAATCGAACTCGTAGACTTCTCTACGTACCAGCTCAGAAACTACGCGGTTATCAAGCTGATGGCACGACGCACTTTCCGTAGGATAAAGCTCCAGCTTTGTCGTGTTGGATGATGCAATGGAAATGTGATAGCAAAGACGACAAAGCTGGGGCTTTATCCTACGAGAAATTCGCAAAGCTCGGGCCGGCGCGCGTAGATTGCCCACGAATTTCTGCCCTCGCGAATGCCATTCGCACGGCATGGGGATTCTTAGAACTCGTCCAACAATAAATCCAAATCATGTCGGTTTGCGCGTAAGAATCTCGGAGAGTTATACTCGTCAAGGTTGAGAATCCACCGTTTGGAGCGCAGGAGGGAGGAATGAGTAAAAAGGACCTCACCGAGCAGAAATGCACGGCGTGTCGGGTGGGAGCGCCAAGAGTGACGGACGCGGAGATCCAGGAGCTGAAGCCCCAGATCCCCGACTGGGAACTGGCAGATGAAGACAGCATCCCGCGTCTGCAGCGTCAGTACCAGTTCACGAACTTCGCGGAGGCGTTGGCCTTCACGAACAGAGTGGGCGAATTGGCGGAGGAGGAGGGTCATCACCCGGCCATCCTCACAGAGTGGGGTCGTGTCACCGTTTCGTGGTGGACTCATAAAATCCGCGGGCTCCACCGGAATGATTTCATCGCCGCCGCCAAGACCGATGCCCTGTGGACCGCGCCGCAGCAATGATTCCAGAAGGAGACAACATCCACCGTTGAGATTTGTCCGCAATCCCTACGTGATTGCAGCAATCCTGCTGTCAATCGTTGGTACGGTCGTCGCTTCATCTTATCGACGTCCCAAAGTGAGCGTCACAGAGGCGCGTCGCTCAAAACTGTCAGACGCGCTGTCTGCTACCGGCTTCGTGGAGTCAACCGAGATCACCATTACCTCAAAGGCAACGGGGCGCGTCACGGACATCAGAGTGGATGAAGGCGACACCGTCAGGAAGGGCGATGTGCTGATCGTTCTTGAAGCGGATGAGTACGATGCCGCAAAAGACACCGTCTCGGCGGGCAGGGACGCCGCGGAGTCTCATGTTAGCGCCGCGTCCTTGAACGCCGTCGCCTCTGTTCGAGAGGCCCCTGCGCAGGTGGAAAGGGCGTGCGCCGCGGTCAGTGAAGCGGAGGAACAGCTCAATCGACTGCGACGCGGCTCCCGCCGGGAGGAAATTCAGGAAGCCCGCGCCGCTCTCGAAGAGACTGCGGCGCGCGTTAAGCTGGCCCAGATCCAACTGGCCGCGGCGCAAGTGGCGTTGGAGCAACAGAAGAAAATGAGCGCCGCTCAAACCGCTCAGGCCGAGGCAGCATTGAGGTCCGCCAGGTCCGCTGAGGAGGAGACGGTGTCGGGTTTGCGGCCTCAGGAAGTTGCGCAAGCAGAATCGGCTTTGACGGATGCGCGGACACGTCGCGAGCTTGCTCAAAAAGATTGCGACCGCGTCTCCCGCCTATTTGCCCAAGATGCAATCTCTCGCCAAAGTCTCGACCACGCCGAGTCTGCACTACAGGTTAGCCGTCAGGTGGAAACGCAGGCGCAGGAACAGCTCAGCCTTGCCCGAGAGGGCGCGAGAACGGAGACAAAAAAGGTCGCTCGTGCTCAGGTCGAGATGGCCGAGGCGAGGCTTCGCGAAACGTACGCCGCCGCGGATGTCATTCAGGTTCGGCAGAAGGAAGTGGAGGCAGCCACCCAGCAGGTTCGACAGGCGGAGGCTGCTCTGCGCGCCACGTCCGCCAGAACCGGGCTCGTTGAGAAGGGGCCGCGTCAGGAGGACATTTCAGCCGCGTCGGCTCGATATGACCAGGCTAAAGCCGGGCTATCCCAGGCCAGGCAATCGCTGACACGAGCCTCGGCACAGCGGGAAGAAGTGAACGTCGCGCGCGCACAGTCTCGGCAGGCTGCCGCGAGTGAGAGGCAGGCCGCCATCCAACTGAAGGAAACGGTGATTCGATCTCCCATTGACGGCATCGTGTCCCGTCGCTTGGTGGACATCGGGGAACTTGTGACGCCAACCACTCCGCTGCTTCCCGGCAGCGAATTGCTGAAGCTCGTGGCCCCCAACAACATTTGGGTGATCGCGGAGATCGACGCGCAAGATATCGCCAAAGTCTCCACGGGGCAATCCGTTGAGGTCACGGCGGAAGGCTACCCCGGTCGGGTCTTTATGGGAGTTGTCAAACATATCAGCGCCGTTGCTGAACCCAAGCCGGGAGGGCGCACGCGGGCGCGGATTGTTCGCGCAAAGATCATCCTCAGCAAGCCTGCGGGAGAATTGAAGCCCGGGCTGGAGGTGGACGTGCGCGCCACCACAACCGGTTCCACCGATGCGCTTCTTATCCCCAGCGATGCCGTGATGCAAGACGAACGTGGCTCCTTGGTCTTCGTGGTCGAAGGTCGCTCCGTCCGCCGACGGGAAGTCCAGACCGGAACAGACAACGGGCTAACGGTGGAAGCTCTCTCCGGTCTGAAGGAGGGAGAGAAGGTAGTCGTGCGCGGGAAAGAGAGGCTCGTATCCGGTATGCGAGTCAAGGTCGCGAACCGGTGAGTGGTGATGTATGGAACAGACGGCCGATCAATGCGCTCTCCTCTGCCTCGACCACGTCTCCAAGTCCTACAAAATGGGCGAGGTGACGGTGCATGCCCTGCGGGATGTGTCTCTCGACATTCGCCGCGGAGACTTCGTCGTTCTGCTCGGCCCCAGCGGTTCAGGGAAGACTACGCTGCTCAACCTGGTTGGCGGGCTGGACGTTCCCACGCAGGGGCGCGTGATCGTCAACGCACAGGACATCGGTTCCTTTGCTGAAGAACAGAGGACGTTGTTCCGACGCAATACCGTCGGTTTCATCTTCCAGTTCTTCAACCTCATCCCTACGCTGACCGCTCTCGAGAACGTGGAACTGGTTGCAGAGCTGGTGCACCACCGGAGCCGATCCTTGACGCGTCTTGAGCAGGTTGGGCTGGAAGATCGGGCAGATCATTTCCCCAGCGAACTGAGCGGCGGAGAGCAGCAGCGCGTCGCCATCGCCCGCGCCCTCGTCAAGGAACCGGAGCTTCTCTTGGCCGATGAACCCACCGGCAACCTTGACTACGAAACCTCTCTCCGAGTGCTTCGGGCGCTGCGAGACATCAATCAGGAACAGGCGAAGACCGTTATTGTTGTCACCCACAACAGCGCCCTGGCGCAGATGGCGGATGTCGTTGTCCGCCTTCGCAGTGGCGAAGTAACGGAAGTCACGCACAACGCCACTCCGCTTCCGCCTGAGGGGCTGGAGTGGTAGCGACGCAGCATGTGCACCCTCGCTGCCTGCCCATGGAACAAGAATGCAGTCGCGACTGACAACCAAACTCGTACGCGATATCCAGTTCAACCGGTGGCAATTCATCGCGGTGGCGGTCGTGGTTGTGCTGGGCGTGTCGATGTATATCGCCGGAGTGGTTTCCTATCACAACCTCTTTCAGTCATACCGCCTATCCTATGAACGGCTCCGTTTTGCCGACTTCTGGATTGAGTTTGATCGCGCGCCGGAGGGTGTCATCCAACGCATCGCCCGCGTCCCCGGCATCGAGCAAGTCACGGGCAGAGTGAACGTGGAGTACCCGCTGGAAATAGGGAGTGAACTCAATCGTCAGGTCGTCGGGCGTTTCATCAGCTTGCCGGAAAAACATCCGCCAGAGCTGAACAGCGTTCAAGTGGTTGCCGGCCGCTACTTCACTGCGCGCTCCCGCAGGGAAGCGCTCGTAGAGAACAGCTTCGCCGAACATCACGGGATCGAGCCTGGAGATATTCTCACGGTCGATGTGGAAGGTTCTCTGAAAGATTTCCGTGTCGTTGGTCGGGTGCAGAGCCCGGAATATGTCATCGCCCTGCGAAGCAAGCAGTACAACATGCCAACCCCGTCCACCTTCGGAGTGGTCTTCCTCCCGCAGGAGGAAGCGCAGCTCACCTTCGACATGGTTGGGCAAGTCAATGAGATCACGGCAACCGTCAAGGGCAGTGCCTTGCCTGAGAATGTGATGGACACAACGGATCGGGAAGAGACACTGCAGACCGTAGACGCAGTGCATTTGCTGTTGCAGCCCTATGGCGCCAGCGAACCCACGCTGCAACGCGACCAGGCGAGCAACCAATCCCTGCGAATGGACCTCATGAGCATCAGTCAGTTGGCGGTGATATTCCCCTGCCTGTTCCTTGGTGCTGCCGCAATGACGATCTATGTGTTGATGACACGCATTGTCCATTCGCAAAGGCCGCATATCGGCTTCCTCAGGTCCGCTGGATTCACGCAACGCACCCTCCTGCTTCACTACTTGTCGTACTCGCTGACAGTGGGGTTGGCTGGAGGCATTTCAGCCGTGCTGGCAGGCTACTCCATGAGCTACCTGATCACCACCGAATACCTGTCGGTTCTGAACATTCCCTGCCTCATGGTGCGCATGCGGTGGGACTACCTCACGGCGGGGTTCTGCATTGCGGTGGCAACTTGTCTCGCCGCGGGTTTCGTCCCCGCCTGGCACGCGGGGAAGCTGCCGCCTGCCGTTGCTATGCGAGACGAGACCCCCGTCGGCGAACGCTCACCCGGCGGCAGGCGCAACCTGCACCCGGTGTTGCGGACACTCCCCTACCTGCTTCGACTGCCTGTGCGCAATCTGTTGCGCAGCCGTCGCCGCACAATCTCGACAGCGGCAGGAATTGCCGCGGGGCTGAGCCTTGTGCTCGTGTCTGTCATGTTCCTGGACGCCATCGATTACGCCATCGGTTCCTACTTCGAGAAGATGCAGAAATATGACGCGCTGGTGCAGTTTCTCCCACCACAGAGCGAAGACATCATCCATCACATTGAGCAGTGGGACGGGGTGCGCGTCGCCCACGCGGGGCTCTTCCTGCCGGTGGAACTTGAGAAGAGCGGAACGGTCTTTTCGACCGTACTGCTCGGATTGCCCGAGAACGGATCGCTGTACCGCGTGCTCGATGCCGGCGGGAACCCCACCCGCCTTACGGGAGATACCATCCGCATCAGTGACCTCGTTCGACAACGGCTGAACGTGGAGACTGGGGACCCGTTGCAGGTCCGCTACGCCCTTAGCAGCAGAGACGTGCCCGCGGAAGTCCGCATGCAGGTAGGCGACCCCATCGAGCTTCCGGCAACAACCATGGCCTTCGCCAACATCCGTACCGTGCAACGGCAGTTCGGCTCGCGACTGAACTGGCCGGTGCGTCCGGTAACGGGCGTTGCCATCGCCGCAGACCCTGACCAACTTTCCTCACTGAAGGAACGGTTGCTGGACCTGCCCAATGCCGCCGCCGTGGAGATTACTCAAGAGACCCGCAGGGAGCTGGACCGTATGATGGAGTTCACCTACATCTTCATCTCGGTGATGCTGCTCTTCGGCGCCGGACTCGCGTTTGCCATCGTCTTCAACACACTGAGCATCAACGTCATCAAACGCACCCGGGAGATTGCATCACTGAGGACTCTCGGCTTTACGCGTCTGCAAATCGTCTTCATGACCACTATCGAGAATATCCTTATGGGAGTCCTCGGAATCCTCCTCGGACTGCCGTTGGGGCGCATCCTGTGCTTGTGGCTGGTTCAGACCTACCAGAGCGAGACCGTTGCGCTACAGCCCATCATCTATCCCGCCACCTACGCATTCACGATAACAGGCATGATGCTCCTCGTCATACTGGCCCAGTGGCCATCGTTGCGAATGGTCAACAATCTGGACCTCGCCAAAGCAACGAAAGAACGCGCCGGATAATGACAACGGCGCTGGCCAATCTGCGTCTGTTCACCGGCGCGGGAATCAGGTAGAATGCTGGGGAATCTACAGCGCAGAGCAAGGAGTTTTTCCATCAATGAATCCGAGCGAATCCAAGTCTCGTGACGCTATTCGCAATCTGGCCGCGCAACTCGCGGAGTTTGCGCAGACTGAAGAGCACGCACAGCGGAAACAATTGTGGAACGATGTCAACTCCCTCCGCAAGCCGCGGCGCCCGCCGGTTGTCTGCCACCCCGGCTCCGGATGCTGGGCGGAGATCGAGGCAGGTTCAGAGCTTGTCAGCGAGGACCCATTTCTCGCGGACGTCGAGCTTCAATTGCGTCGGAAAGTCTACAAGCTGCAACTCGATGACGACACCGTCATCGAACCGTGGTGGGTCCATCCCGCGGTGGAGTTGGAAGGAGAGCATCTCTGGGGGATGCCCATCGGCTACACCCACAGCGACGCCTCGGACCAGAGCACCCGCTGCGCTTGGACCTACGATCCGCCAATCAAAGAGGAGGCGGACATCGAGAACATCACGCCGCCACGCTATAAGCACAATGAGACGAAGACGCAGGAAAACCTCTCGCGCATGGAGGAGCTACTGGGCGACATTCTGCCGGTTCGACTCTTCGGCGCCGTTCCCGGCCCGGGAGCGTGGCTGCATGGCTGGGCGACACAGCTCTGCGGCGTCGAGGCATTGCTGGTCTACATGATGGATCGACGGGAATGGGTGCATCGCCTTATGAGTCTGCTGCGCGATGGACATCTCGGCGTCATGACCCAGTTTGAGGAGATGGGTGTTCTCACCCTCAACAACACAGGACTGATGGCGTGCGACGATCTGCCGCAACCCGATTTCGACGGCGGCCATGTGCGGCTCAAAGACCTCTGGGGACGCGGCGAAAGCCAGGAGTTCCAGGGGGTCTCACCCGCGCAACACGAGGATTTTCTATTGCAGTACCAGTTGCCCATTCTCGCGCGGTCCGGTCTGAGTTTTTACGGCTGTTGCGAAGACCTGACCAACAAGATTCCCCTCATCCTCAGCATCCCCAACCTGCGCAAGTTTGTGTGCTCCCCATGGACGAACCTGGAGACGCTTGTGGAAGCTGTGGATAGGCGCTACTGCATCGAATGGAGGCAGAAGGCTACCGACGTGGTGTTTGCCCACGGCCTGCAATCGATCCGGGATCATCTTGAACGCGGACTTCAGGCGGCGCAAGGTTGCTGCATCCAGGTTGTTCTCCAGGAGCTCGAGACGTGCGACGGAAACCCGCAGCGACTGCGTGAATGGGCCGCCCTCGCCAAGGAGATTGGAGCGAATTGTTGGTGACAGGCAGACAGTGGAGACGGAACGTCCAGGAACCCTTGCGACCGTCACTCGATGGCGCGTCACGATAGGTCACGTGAATACCAAGCATTCAGAAAGAACGGAGAATGATGGGGCGCCCCTGCGCGTCGCCGTGGCGTACAGTGGAGGCGTGGACAGTACATTCGCCGCGTGCCTGATGCAAGAAGAGGGGCACGACGTTTTCGCTCTCAACCTGCGCGTCTGCCAGACGGACTTGCTGGAGCTTCAGGATACCTCCCGGTCACAGCGACGAGAGAAATCCGACAAGTACCACCCCGAATGCGCCCTCTGCACAGAGCCTTGCCCGTGCTCCGACGCGTCCACCGGGGCGAATGCGCTGGGCATCCCTCTGACCATCATCGGCCTGCGTGACGAGTTCCGAGCGACCGTGATCGAGCCGTTCTGCGCTGAGTATCTGTCCGGACGCACGCCGAACCCCTGTGGGTTCTGCAACCCTATCATCAAGTTGGGGCGTCTTGCGCGGGAAGCGCGCAGGCGGGGAGCGCAGCAACTGGTCACCGGACACTACGCAAGAATTGAGATCGATCCCGACGGCAACCCGCGTCTTCACAAGGCCCGGTACATCGAGAAAGATCAATCCTACTTCCTTTCCCTCTGCAAACCCGAACAACTTCGCTTTGTCCGTTTCCCGCTGGGTGAATGGAACAAGGAGCAAGTGCGACAGGAGGTGCAAAACCGCGGACTCATTGAGCGCCTGCCGATGGAAAGCCAGGACATCTGTTTCCTGCACTACACGCGGCATGGCGACTTCATCGCCTCGCTGCACCCGGAACAGGTCGTGCCCGGCGACATTGTCGATACCAGCGGCAGACGCTTGGGCACACATAAAGGACTGGTCTACTACACCATCGGCCAGCGCCGCGGGCTGGGCGTTGCCGCTGCCCACCCCCTGTATGTGGTCCGCCTCGATGCTGCGAGAAATGAAGTCGTCGTCGCACCCGAGGATAAAACGTACACAACCGCGCTATACGTGGAGCAACTGAGCTGCCCTTCTGGCATCCTCTGCCTCAGACCCGGCGACTCGGTGGCAGTGAAGATTCGCTCTCGCTGGACAGAGAAACCGGTGACCATCGAGTTGGTGGACGACGATCGTCTCATCGCCACCTTCGACGAACCCGCTCAAGCCGTCACCCCCGGACAGATTGCAGCGTTCTACCGTGGGGATGAGGTAGTGGCGGGAGGAGTCATTGCGGAAACGGCCCATCCGCGGGAGTGATCGGGCGACAGACTGCGCGTTGGAGAACGCACTAAACCCCAACCCTGGAGTTGCATCATAAGAATCCCCATACCGTGCGGGTAGTTTCTGAGCAGGTTCTCACTTGCTGACTGACCTGCCGGTTTTGCGAACTATCGCCGTTACCTCAGCCCTCCGAACTGAAGGACAAAAGTTGACTCGTTATGCTCGTTAAGGCTGAAAATCCACCGTTAATCCCGTAGGATAAAGCTCCAGCTTTGTCAATCAGCAGACTCGCCTCATCGGGAGACAAAGCTGGAGCCTTATCCCACGGCAGGTGCATGTTGGGGCAGGACAGCGTCCAATCAGATTTCACAGGGCCATCCCTCAACATTAACGAGTATACGTACGCCACTTGTCCAGGAATCGGCCCGCCCAGTAGGGCGAGGCATAGCTGTCGAACTCTGAGTTCGCAAGACTTCAAACGGTGGCCACAAATGGCACCGATCCCTCGATTTCTACCCACAAATTCTGCTGAAGATCCGGTTTTTTGAGAAACACAAGAATGGCTCATGGTCAATGGTCAACGGTCTGCGATCAACCATCAACCATCCTCAGATTCATGGAGATGTCCACGGAGGGCGCCGAGTGGGTGAGAGCGCCGACGGAGATGTAGTCGACACCGGTCGTTGCCAACTCGGCGATGGTTCCTTCGTTCACTCCGCCGGAGACCTCGAGCTTTGTCCGGCCGGCGACGCGGGTGGCGGCCTGTCGGATCTCTTCGACGGACATGTTGTCCAGCATAATGACATCCGCCCCGGTTGCGAGCGCCTCGTCGAGTTCATTCAAGTCTTTCACCTCGATCTCGATCTTCATCATCGAAGAGACCCTGCCCCGCGCCCGCGTGAGAGCTTCCCCGATCCCTCCCGCGGCAACAATATGGTTATCTTTGATGAGTACCGCGTCATAGAGACCGGAGCGATGGTTGCACCCTCCGCCGACCCGCACGGAATATTTCTCGAGGAGCCTCATTCCGGGAGTCGTCTTGCGCGTGTCGAGAATTCTGGGCGGCTTCACGCCGGCGTTTGACGCGGCTTTCTCCGCCAGCGCGACGAAACGAGAGGTGATGGTTGCAATACCGGACATGCGCTGCAGGAAATTCAGCGCGGCGCGTTCCCCGGTGAGCAACGCACGAGCCTTGCCGCGGAGTCGAGCAACGAGAACTCCCCGGAGTCCCTCGTCGGTCTGCAATGGGGCGACGGCGCTGCCTTCCTCCACCAGTGATTCGCACTCAACCTGCGGGTCGAGGGTCTGGAATATCCATCCGGCAACTGGAAGTCCTGAGATAACGCCCCGTTTTTTGGCGACGATCTCGGCTGTCGCTTCCGCTTCCGCAGGGACTGTAAGCAGTGTGGTGACGTCGCCGCTGCCGATGTCCTCACGAAGGGCTCGGTCGATAATGGGCTGAACCGCCATGCGGGAGAGTTGCATTGCCGTTCCTACGCTCCGTGAATCGCTTCCCCTCGCGCCGTCAGCGCCGCTTCGACAAAAGCCTCGCAGAAAGTGGGGTGAGGGTGAATGGTCTCCACGAGTTCCCCGATCGTGGCCCCGAATTGCAGCGCCAGAGTGGCTTCGCCGATCAAGTCGGTGGCGCGTTCCCCGATGATGTGGATACCGATGATGCGCTCGTATTCAGCGTCCGCGATGATCTTCACGAACCCTTCCCGAACGCCGGAAGCCACCGACTTTCCGAGCACACGCAGGCTGAACTTGCCGACCTTCACAACGTGTCCCTTTTCGAGGGCTTCCTCCTCGGTGAGCCCCACACTGGCGATCTCCGGTTCGGTGTAGATGCAGGAGGGGATCGGGCGGTCGCCCATGCTCGCAGCGCGTCCCATGGCGCTTTCTGCTGCGACAATTCCCTCTGCCGAAGCCCAGTGTGCCAAACCCACACCACGGATGGCGTCGCCAATGGCGTACAGGGAGGGGATGCTGGTCTGGCACCGGTCGTTCACAATGATGCGACCACGGTCTGTCTTTACGTTCAGCGCCTCAATGCTCAAATGCTTCAGGTTGGGGGATCGTCCAACCGCGATGAGAACATGTTGCGCTATCGCTGTCCTCTCTTCCCCAATCTCCTCCGGGTCGTCACTTGCCTTGGCCACATAGGTGACCGCCTTGCCGTCAGCCGCGTCGGAGATACCGGTCACCATGGCGTTGATCTCAATGGTGATTTTTGCTTTCTTTAGCGCCTTCGAGATGTCTTCACTGATGTCAGGATCGCCCAGCGGCAGCAAGCGGGGCATCATTTCGACGATGGTCACTTTCGTTCCGAACGAGGCGAAGAACTGTCCGAACTCGACACCCACTGCCCCGCCCCCCACGATGAGCAAGCTCCCGGGGAGCTCCGTCAACTCGAGAATGGAGTCACTGGTAAGGATGTCTGCCGCGTCGCCCCCGGGGATGGGAATGACCGAGGGACAGGACCCCGCGGCGATGACGATGCTCCTTCCGGTGATCCTCTCCGCGCCGCCGTCCGACTTTTCGACCTCCACCGCATGTTCGCTGACCAGTCGCGCCCATCCCTGCACAACGCGAACGCCGTTTTTGCTCATCAGGTACTCGACGCCGGTGCGCAACTGCTTCACCACACGGTGCACGCGGTGCATGATCTTTTCAAAGTCGGCGGTGGCTTCGCCGCACTCGATACCGAACTCGCGCGCCTTCTTGATGGTCTGTAGAACGGACATGGATTCCAGCATGGCCTTGGTGGGGATGCACCCACGGTTGAGGCAGGTGCCGCCCAATTCGCGCCCTTCGACGAGAATCACTTCAGCGCCTAATTGCGCCGCGCGAATGGCCGCGACGTAGCCACCGGGGCCGCCCCCGATAATCAACACGTCGGCGTCGGCCTTCATGCCCTGGCGCAGCAATTCCTCCGCTCCCTCCACGATGTCCTCGGCCCGAATCTCATTTGTTTCCTCTTCCGTCAGCGTCGATAACGGCGCTGATGCTGCGGTGTCCACTGCCATTCTCTCCTGATCAGGCATAGTCCTTTCCCTCGCTGTTAGAAACTGTAGTTTGGCAAATTTCGGTGGATACCAGTCGAACTCTGTGAGTTCGCAATGTAGGAGGCATCTCCAGACGGCGACCACCATACAACGGGTATTATCGCCGTCTGGAGATGCCTCCTACCCACCAGCCAAACTACAATCAGAAAGTGAACTCACCGAGTTCGCGTTGAGTTGAGCTTGCTCTCGACCCGGGCCAAGTTCCTCGCTGCCACCGCGTCGGCTGGATTTGCCACCACGATGGACTTCCACATTTCCAGGGAAGCTCCCAGGTCGCCTTGCTTCTCACAGGCATGGGCATACATGCGGTCCACGTGCGAGGGGCGTTCGTACTTGATGGCCTCGGCAAAGTAGTTCCGTGCGTCTGCGTATTCTTTTCGCTTGAAATAGAAGAAGCCGATCTCGAAGTACAGATGGTAGCTTGCGGTGTTTTTCGACAGACCTTCCTTCAGAAAGGCCAGCGCCTCCTTCTCTCGTCCAAGGCTCTCAATCAGCCATGCGCCCACGGAGTACGCCTCGGTGAAATCCGGCTCGAACTGGACGATGACGCGATGCAGGCGAATCGCGTTCGCGTAGTCCCCTTCGTGAAAATACCCATCGGATCGACGCCACAACAGGTCCATCACGTCGTCACCCGTGGCCGTGTAGCCGGAGTCGCCCGGAGGGTGCTCGGAATCGTGCGGGGGGTCGGGGAGCGCTTGCGATGGGGCACGGCCAGCGCGTTGCGCCTGGCTTCGCACCGGAGACAGCAGGAGAAGGTGCAATACGGCTACCGTCAGCGCCATCGCGCGACCGCCGTTAATCGCAGACTCCGTGATGCCTCGGTAGGTTGCTCTCTCGCTCATGGGCTCTCTTCCGATGATGCTCTTCCCCGCACCGTCTGAATAAACTCGATGATTTTTGCGTGGTCCTTGCGCCCCGGCGCAGATTCCACGCCGGAAGAAACGTCCACGGCAAAAGGTCGAACCTGCCTCATCGCGTCTCCAATGTTGATGGGATTCAGACCCCCCCCCAGGATCGCCGGACAGGGGGAGGAAGCGACCAATCGCGCCGCGAGGCTCCAATCCACCGTTCGTCCCGTCCCACCGAGGCGCGCGTCGGAACCCGTGCCCATTTTCGCATCAAGCAGGATTTTGTCAACGCCTGCCGCCGCGAATCCTTTTGCTGTCTGCAGCAGGGAAACAGCTTCTTGTTCCGAGATGGATGTATCGACCCTGATGTGCAGTGTCTTCCAGATTTCGCACGACACGCAACCGCGCAGGTCCGCAATCTGTCGGATATCCTCGTCGCCGTGCAACTGTACTACCCCAGGACCGATGGTATCCACGATGCTTCTCAGCGCATCGTTGTCGAGATTAACGGTAACCGCAACGACCAGCGTCGGACAGTTAGCGAAAACGCGACGCGCTTCCGTCGCCTCCAACGACCGGGGGGAAGGGGGAAATTTGATGATGGCCCCCAGATAATCGGCCCCGGCTTCCGTGGCGGCCGCCGCGTCTTCGGGCCTTGTGATACCACAGATTTTGGTTCTCGTCGGCGAATTCATTCAGGCGGCTTATCTGCCCATTCCTTACGGTCGGATATGGGGAAAGTCTATCACACGCGGAAACTTCGGGTCAAACGGGTCGGAGGCGTTGAGGCGGGAGGCGTTACGCATTGCTGGGACGTTGCCGACCGCAGTGCAAGTTGGTACAATCTGGTCTGCGCTTGCATCCCATACGGAGGCTCATCACCCAATGACGAACGACGAACCCAACGTCTCATACCCATACGGGGGGGTACGCTCCGATTCCTACGGATCCGCACCGGGATCGTACGACCTGCGACCGACGCAGATTGAGATTGATCTTTCCGCTCTGAGGAACAACGTCGAGTGCATTCGTTCCATTATCGGCGAACGACCTATCGTGGGCATCG
>Ga0100397_1001542_pt1 | contig 13697 bp, 11 predicted proteins | sample CryGeymeta201521_FD_81550 | JGI IMG/M metagenome (GOLD analysis project Ga0100397, IMG submission 81550) | Groundwater microbial communities from Crystal Geyser aquifers in Utah, USA - Crystal Geyser metaG 2015-21 | ecosystem: Environmental > Aquatic > Deep subsurface > Groundwater | place: USA... | reverse complement strand
CTCAGATCTGAGGGGAAACGTGATCCCACTCTTGGATAAAATAATCGAATATTTCCCCTCTCCGAAGGCTGATCCAGGTCATACCTTTAAGATGCTCGTGTCTTCGATTGACTACAATCCACATTTGGGAAGGATCGCAATTGGCAAGATTACTCAGGGATCAATGAAATTGGGACAAAGCGTGATTTTGACTAATAGACCGACAAAGCCGTTTGTGGTAAGCCGAATCTTATTGGCTGAGGGACTAGGTAAGGTTGAGGCAGAACTAGCGCAGACTGGAGATATTGTGGGGATCCCGGGACTGTCTGAAGTACAGATAGGTCTGACAATGTCGGATCCCTCCGATATTGTCTCCTACCCTATCCAAGAAATCACTGAGCCGACACTCCATATGACGATTGGGGCTAATACTTCGCCCCTGGCAGGTCGTGAAGGCAAGTACGTGACAAGTCGCCAGATTGAAGAGCGACTGTACAAAGAACTAGAATCAAATCTTTCTCTTAAAGTCGAGAAACTGGACAATGGCAAGTACAAAGTATCAGGTCGGGGAGAACTACACCTCTCAATCCTTCTAGAAACTATGCGCCGTGAGGGATATGAAATGGAAGTGGCCAAACCAGAAGTTATCACTAAACGTGATGAGAACAATGTCAAAGTGGAACCAGTTGAAGAGGTCGATATTGTGGTACCGAACGAGTATCAAGGAGTGATCAACCAAGAGATGGGCAAACGCTATGGAACAATGATTGGGGTGGAGCCTATCTCTGATACAGAAGTGGAGTTTGTCTATCGTATTCCGACCAGAAATATTATCGGACTTAGAACGCTTTTACTCACTTTGACTAAGGGGACTGTCCTCTTCTCGTCTCAAATTGATGGCTATGAGCCGATGGGTAAAGAATTGCCAAAGATTCGCTCGGGTGTGATTGTTGCTACTAACCCTGGTGAGTCGCTCGCTTATGGGCTGGCGGCAGCGGAAGAGCGTGGTACGCTGTTTATTGGTCCTGCAGTAGCTGTGTATCAAGGAATGATTGTAGGATCTAACCCCAAAGAGCAAGATGTGTGGATGAATGTATGCAAAGGTAAACAGCTTACAAATATGCGTTCCAAATCATCGGACGGGGTTATCCAGTTGGCTCCTCCCATGCAGTTGTCCCTCGAGCAGTCAATTGATTTTCTTGAACAAGATGAACTACTTGAAATTACACCATTATCTTTGCGACTGCGTAAAAAGAACTTGACGGGTATTGAGAATAGACGAGGAATGAAGAAGTCATAAGTTTTTTGTGCCGAGAAGAGGACTTGAACCTCCATGGATTGCTCCACACGTACCTGAAACGTGCGCGTCTACCATTTCGCCATCTCGGCTATAAAGTAATTATACTCTAGGAAACTTGGTTTTGAAGGCATGAATAATAATATCACGAGCTTGGTCTAGGGTGAGATGATCGGTTGAGATGACGAGGTCGTAGTTCCAGGGGTTGTGAGGGTTGGTGCCAAAGTATTGGCGGATAAATTGATTGCGGCGTTTCTGGATGTGTTCGACCCACTCTTGGGCTTCGGCTTTGGTGCGCCTTTTTTCATATTTGTAAGTATTATCTACTCTTGTTGCCCTGGAGGCAGTGATCCTGATTCGTAGACATTTATTATGAGGTAGGATGTGGTTGGCTCCGCGACCCAAGATGACCATGTCACCCTTTTTAGCGGCGAGAAGAAGGATTTTTTTGAGATTGTTGAGATAGCGGATATCAGAAACGTAACTAGAATTAAATAGAGATTGAAATGAATCAGCGATCCAACTACGACTGTGTTCGTCTACTTTGGTGAGTTCTCCCTCAGGAATGCCCAACTCTTTGCTCAGTTTGAGCATAAGTTTTTTGTCGAAAAACTGCCAGCCGAGTTTTTTGGCGATCTTTTTGGCGATCAATTTACCACCACTACCTGGATCACGAGAAATCACAATATCTGGTCGCCATTCATCTTTGATTTGGAGCTTGGCCACTTTGAGGGATTGCGAGTTGGCGATGGCCCTCTCGATGATCTTGTTTAAAAATTGTTGCATTCGTTATAGTTTACAACTAAGTGTCAAGAAGTGCACCCGGGTGGATTTGAACCACCAACCTTTTGTTCCGAAGACAAACGCTCTATCCAGTTGCGCTACGGGTGCACAGAGACATTATATCCCTTCGGCTTCGCTCAGGACAGGCTTAGTTCTTTTCTTTTCTAAAATCTTGCGGTAGGAGTTGGCGAAACGGTGGGCTTCGTCGCGAAGTTGTTTTAGAAGCCCTAGGCCAGGATGATCTGAGGCGACCTTCAAGGACTGTCCTTGAAGGCTCACGAGACGGTCGGGATGTTTGGCGAGGCCTATGTAGAGCGGAGGTCCTTCGGCTGTGCTCAGGATAAATTTGTCAAAAATACGCTGGAGCCTGCGTAACTGGGGTACTCCCCCATCTATCACGATGAGATCAGGATGTGGCCAGGTGGTATTTTTGAGGCGACGAGTCATCGCTTCGTCGAGACGATCAAAATCGGAGCGAGCACGCGGATTCTTGATCTTGAAACGACGATACTGTCCATGGTCGAGCAAGCCGTCCGTCATGACAACTAGTGAGACGGTAGAGTCGAAAAGCGCTGAGTTACTGGCGTCGTAACACTCAATTCTACCTAGGGGACGGACCCCTAGGATAGATTCGAGGGAGGAAAGTTTTTCGGAGGCATTGTTATAGGAAAAGTGGCGATCGGTAAAACTGTGAGAAGAGATAAAATGAGTGAAACGTTCGATCTTGGTGCGTAACTCTAGTGCTGTCTCAAAATCTTGTGTGTCTGAGGCGGATTGGATTTGTTTGGTCAAGTCTTTGATGACTGGCTTGACGTTGCCTTCTAGGATCTTGATGACCTGACGAATTTGGTGACGGTATTGTATGGTTAATAGCTCATGGTTCATAGTTAATGGTTTGATAACGACAGAGGGACAAGGGTTGCAAAGGCCGAGATGCGAGTAGAAACAGGCGCGCGCGCCGATATTTTTAGTCATGCAAAATGGGATGAGTCGGCGAATAGCGCGCAAGACCTCTTCGGCGATTTTGGCGTTGGGGAAGGGACCAAAGAGTCGGCCGGGTGGCAGGCCCTCCTTGACTCGCACATTATAGTTAACGCGAGGCAGGTCGTGGGCACGGGCAAAATGGGGACGTGGGAAGGGGTCTGCCATGTTGATTATAATGTAGAGATAACTTTTGTCGTCTTTCCAGACGCGGTTATGAGGAGGGCGCAATTGGCGGATGAGCTCTGATTCTAGTAAGAGGGCCTTGAATTCCGTGTCGGTAGTAGTATATCTGATCGTATCGGCTGCGACGATCATGGCTTCTTTGGCATCAAGACGCGCGTTTTGGGCATGGCTAGCGAGGCGAGCTTTAATATTGACGGCTTTGCCGATGTAAAGCAGTTTCTTGCCACTCCAATACTGATATACACCACAGGTGCCAGGTGCGTCGTGAAAATCTGTGAGTGTTTGCCAGGTAACTTGACTCATAAGGTAGAATTATCTCATATAAAATACTTGGAGGAGGAAAATGACATCACTTCCAGAATGTAACAATAAAGGTCAGTTCGGAAACTGTAGACATGATCGAGTCCGGGAGATTTTAGCGCAATGGGGAACAGTTATAGGGTATGAGAAGTTAGGTGTCTTGATTAATTAAGGGTTGACAATTAGTTATTCAACCGATGGAACTGGTAAGGATAAGCCTAGTGAGATTAATTGTTCTGAAGGCGCTATACCCTGTAAATTTCGTGTGACAAGTTAGTTTTTTATAGTTAAATTGAGTGCCAATTTAAAGATATTTCTTGAGATATTTGGCGGTGTAGCTGTTGGAAACGTCGAGGATAGCGCGAGTCTCACCCTGGAAGATAATCTCGCCCCCAGCCTCGCCTCCTTCTGGACCCAAGTCTACCAAGTACTGACAATTTTTGATAACATCGAGGTTGTGTTCGATCACGACTACCGTGTTGCCTTTTTGTACTAGGCATTTGAGTGTGACCATAAGCTTGTTGATATCGTCAAAATGAAGGCCGGTGGTGGGCTCGTCGAGGATGTAGAGCGTAGCATTACCTTCCCGTTTGCCTAGCTCGTGGGCAAGTTTGATACGCTGGGCCTCACCTCCTGAGAGGGTGGGTGCTGGTTGGCCGATCTTGAGGTAGCCTAGACCTACGTCTACGAGAAGCTCTAGTTTGCGATAGATACGTGGATAAGCCTTGAAAAACGAGGCTCCCTCCGCTAGGGTCATGTTGAGAATATCGTAAATAGTCATGCCTTTGTATTTAACCGAGAGGGTACCCTCATTGTAGCGCTTGCCGTGACAGACATCACAGGTCACATAGACGTCGCTTAAAAACTGCATCTCGATCTTGATGACTCCCCCACCCTGACATTTCTCACAGCGACCACCTTTGATATTGAACGAGAATCGTCCTTTGTCGTAACCTTTGAGGCGGGCATCAGGTGTGGTGGCAAAGAGATCGCGGATATCGTCAAAGAAACCTACGTAGGTGGCGGGGTTGGAGCGTGGCGTGCGGCCAATTGGAGACTGGTCGACTAGGTAGGCAGAGTTGAGGTAGTGGAAGCCATCGAGACGATCGTATGTCCCCATGTGATCAAAGAATGTCCCATCGAGATAGTATTTGAGGGCGGGATAGAGCGTTTCGGTGATCAGGGTAGATTTACCTCCTCCTGAAACACCAGTGATCCCGATCAAGTTACCCAAGGGCAAGTGAAGAGATAAGTTTTTGAGATTGTGAGAGCGACAACCTTCGAGCTTGAGAGTACCAGAGGTGGTGTTGAGAGGACGAATTTCCCCTGGAATGGTTTTGTCACCTGAGAGATAGGCGCCAGTAAGGGAATGTTTGTCTTTGATAATCTCGGGTACGGTGCCCTGGGCAATTAATTTTCCTCCGTGTACTCCAGCTGAGGGGCCCAGCTCGACCAGGTAATCGGCGGCTCTGATTGTTTTTTCGTCGTGCTCGACGACGATGAGGGTATTGCCTAGATCGACCAAACGTTTGAGTGAGGCGATGAGGGCATCGACGTCGCGACTATGGAGGCCGATACTGGGCTCATCCAGGACATAGAGGACGCCAGTTAAGCCTGTGCCTATTTGACTGGCGAGTCGGATACGCTGTTGCTCACCCCCAGACAATGTTTTGCTTTGGCGTGCTAGATCTAGATAACCTAATCCTACATTGTGCAGGAAAGTAAGACGAGAGGTAACTTCTTTGATGATACCATCTCCTACTTGACTCTCGTAGGGATTGAGGAGCGAAACAAGGTTGTTTTTGAAGTATTGCAGAAGAGTAGTTACAGATTGATGAGTCAGCTCGTTGATGTTTTGGCCGTCGATAGTGATAGCAAGTACCTCGGCCTTGAGTTTGGCACCTAGACAAGTGGGACAGAGTTCTTCTTTCATGTATTGATTGAGATCTAGATGTGACCACTCGCTTTGGGTCTCAAAGTATTTCTCTTCGAGGCGATTAACGATTCCGTTCCAGACTTCGGTGATCTTAGTGGGTCGACCCTGCTTGTTGGTGCCAGCGACAACATATTTTTTACCGGTGCCGTGGAGAAGAATGTGCATCTCCCGTGCTGAGAGATCGCCCAGGGGAGTAGTCAAGCTCACGTGCTCTTCCTGCGCAACTGTCTTGATGAGTCTAGTGTACCAAGTCTCGGTCATTAAGAGTCGATTGAGGGGGAGAATTCCCCCTTCACTATATGAGAGACGTGGATTAATGATGCGAGCCAAGTCGATCTTTTGGATACTCCCCAAACCTTTGCAAGCTTCGCAGGCCCCAAGGGGTGAGTTGAAACTAAACATACGGGGCTCGATCTCGCTTAATGAGTGACCACAGAGCGAACATGCGTAGTTTTGGGAGTAGAGATGCTCATGATCCTTGGTTTGGAGTACTACTAGGCCTAAAGAAAGACGGAGAGCTTGCTCTAAGCTACTGCTAAGCCTAGTTTTGAGATTGCTGATAAAGATCTCGCTCCTCAGATCGGCGGCTGTAACCGAGATTTTGTCGATGAGTGCTGAGATAGTGTGCGGGTTGGTTTTGATGAGATCAAGTGTGAGCGCATGGTTAATGGTTAATGGTTTATGGTCAACAATAATTTCTGAAAAACCTTTGCTTTGAAGATTGGCAAAGAGCTCTTTAAATTCACCTTTTTTATTGCGAACTACGGGACTAATGATCGTAAAGAGATGAGGGATTTTTTTTACTGCAAAGGTAACAGTTTCGATTTCGGACACTGCTAGACTGACAATCTCATCGAGCGAAAGTTTCTTGATTTCGGTGCCATCGAGGGGACACTTGGGGTGGCCAATGCGAGCGTAAAGGAGGCGAAGATAGTCGTAGATTTCGGTGGTAGTACCCACGGTTGAGCGTGGGTTGTGAGAGACCGTCTTTTGATCTATCGAGATGCTGGGGGACAAACCGTCGATCTTATCAACATCGGGCTTGTCCATAATACCCAAAAACTGCCGAGCATAGCTAGAGAGTGACTCGACGTAGCGACGCTGTCCCTCTGCATAGATAGTGTCGAAGGCAAGACTAGATTTCCCCGAACCTGATACTCCAGTCATGACGACAAACTGATATTTGGGAATATCTAAATCGATGTTTTGCAGGTTGTGTTGGCGGGCACCTCTAATTTTTATAAAATCTTTCATATTTTTTGATTGGGGGTCCGTCCCCTAGGTATATTTGTTACGCCTAGGGGACGGACCCCTAGGGACTTACTTCTCTCCTTTAAGTTCACGGATTTTATCACGTACCTCGATGGCTAGTTCAAACTGCATGTCAGTCGCTAGTTTTTTCATTTCCCTTTCAAGTTTTTTGATCCATTTGGCACGATCAACTGGCGTGAGTGAATTCTGGTCGATAGTTAATAGCTCATGACTCATTGAGAGTTTGTTGAGATTATTCCAGATATCCGTATCTTCTGCGTCGTTCTCCACAATCTTTTCGCGTAGTGGTTTGATAATAGTTTGGGGAGTAATACTTTTTTTGCGATTGTATGCTAGTTGGTAAACTCGACGACGCCTGATTTCTTCGATGGCTTGTTTCATAGATCCTGTCACTGTGTCGGCATAGAGGATGACTTCGCCTCGTATGATGCGCGCGGCACGACCCATGGTCTGGATGAGTGAGACGCGAGAGCGCAAAAATCCTTCCCGGTCGGCGTCAAGGATAGCGACCAAGGTGACCTCTGGGAGATCGAGCCCTTCTCGCAGTAAGTTGACGCCGATTAGAGCATCGAACTCGTTTTTGCGCAAAGCGTCGAGGATGTCAGTGCGCTCGAGCGTTTTGACGTCGGAGTGGAGATATTTGGCACGGAGCCCTTGCTCTGTGAGATAGCTAGAGAGATCCTCGGCTGTCTTTTTGGTAAGTGTAGTAACTAAAACTTTCTCACCTAGTTTGGCACGTTTTTTGATTTCATTGATTACGTCTTGGATTTGTTCTTTGGCGCTTCTGATCTCAATCTCTGGATCGGTGATCCCGGTGGGACGAACGAGCTGTTCTACAACCCCCGGGGTTTGATTCAAGCTACTTATAACCCCGGGGGTTGTAAGTGCGGCCTCTTTCGCTTTGTCTAGCTCAAATTTGTCTGTAGTCGCTGATACATAGACGGTGCGAGGTACAAGGTCGTAAAACTCGTCAAATTTGAGAGGGCGATTGTCGATGGCGGCTTCGAGGCGGAAACCATAGTTGATGAGGGTCCGTTTGCGAGCTTGATCTCCATTGAACATGCCACGAATTTGGGGGACAGTCATGTGGGATTCGTCGATAATACAAAGCCAGTTATTACCGTAGGCATGGGTAAAGAAATCGGGTAGACAATACGGACGCTCACCACTTTTACGCCCGTCAAAGTAGCGACTGTAGTTTTCGATGCCGTTGACTACGCCAAGTTCCTTGAGAGTTTCTAGATCATAATTGACTCTTTGCATGAGACGCTGAGCTTCGACAAGTTTGCCCGCATTTTTGAGGGCTGTGTATTCTTTTTCTAGATCAGCACGGATAGTGCTTTCGGCTTTTTGAAAACGTTTTTGGTTGACCAGATATAATTTGGTGGGAAAAATGACGATGCCAGTAGATCGTAGATCGTGGGTCGTAGATGGTAGAGTTTTGCCGGAGATGGGGTCGAACTGCGTGATACTGGAAACAGAGACAAGATCAAATTCTAGGCGGTAAGCGACATCCTGGTAGGCGGGGTAGATATCGAGCGTATTGCCACGTAGGCGAAAAGAGCCACGGCTAAACTCGTAATCTGAGCGGTCATACTGCATGGCAATAAGTTTTTCTGCTAGATATTGCCAGGTAGTCTTGAGACCCAAATAGATAGGGAGCTCGTATTTGCCGTACTCACGTGGATCACCGATGTTGTAGATACAAGAGACCGAGGCGACTACGATGACGTCACTCCTAGTCATAATGTTGGTGGTACTTTGCAGTCTTAGTTTGTCGATGCGCTCGTTAACGGTGGCCTCTTTCTCGATATAAGTATCGCTACTTGGAACATAGGCCTCGGGCTGATAGTAGTCGTAGTAGGAGACGAAGTAGGAGACGGCATTGTCGGGGAAAAACTCGCGCATCTCCTGGTAGAGCTGGCCGGCCAGGGTCTTGTTGTGGGAGATAATGAGGGTGGGCATATTTAGATCGGCGATCACATTCGCTACCGTGAAAGTTTTGCCTGAGCCCGTGACGCCAAGCAAAACCTGGTCACGTACGCCTGATTTAATCCCCTGCTCGAGGGTATAAATTGCTTCTGGCTGGTCGCCGGAAGGCTTGAAGTTGGACTTTAACGTGAATTGCATGACATATTATTGTAGCACGGTTTCGGGTTTTGTTCCTAGGGGACGAGACGAAGTTTTTAGTTGAAAGAGACTTATGTACTTATATCTTGCGATTTTACCGTAAATATAGTCAAGTTCAGTTGGTGTTAGTTTTACTTCCGGATTGATAAAGCCTACTATTTGATTTGGAAATAATTTATTATTACTGTCATGGGTTGCCGTACTTGTGTTAGGAAAATTTGGAGTAGTTGCGATGGCTCCGCATACTAATTGGCCTTCATTGTTTTGGAATAGATGAACTATCGGGGGATATTTTGTGTCAATAAACAGTGGTATGTGCTTTAAGCTTGAACTATCGATGTCTCTAGAAAGTGCTCTAGGATTTCTTGGCCTCACAAAATTTGGGAATTCATTACTGATAGAAGCACCTGTTTTTTCAAATACTTTCTTCATCGAGATGTTTGACTCCCCTGTTATGCCTATTATGAATGCATGTGGAAATCGTGAAATCATCTCTTGAACTAGAATAGTCATTAGTCCGTTTCCTTCAAGATCTGGTGTAATAGAGTTGTCTCCTATATATCCTGATTCTTTTAACCAATCTGGTAAGCTTGCTAAATCAAAATCTATGCCCTCTGTCGTTGTTAATGTTTGACTATTGGGATATTTTAATGAGTAGATGCTGATAGTCCCCTTTACTTCTGATCCATGTGTTAAACATTGATTTTGAGTTATATTCCCACAAGCTGAGTTTCCAGGCAGATTTACGTATTCTTTCTGAGCAGTTCGATCGTCGTAAAACTAAATAGGAGCCATAATTTGACGATATATTTTCATCGCCTGATCTCGAACGTGATCTCGATGAGTGAGCGTAAAGCCTTCAGGTAAACCCATGACGAGATTTTACACCTATTAAAATATACACTTTGAAATATATTGATCTACTTTAATATATTTGGGGTGGGATCAGAGGGTGTGTTCGAAATTTGATAGATACGAGTAGTTCGCATTACGTGTTTGCTAACATGTCGATTATTGCGTGACGATCGTATCCTGTAGCTAATTCTGCAGGGCAGACCGATGCTCTGCATCGTCTCGCAATTTGATGTGCATGATCTAGTGCATGTTCACTTGGATATTTATTTGTGACTTGCGCCGATCTCATTGCTTCATCCAGACAATAACCATTACCACACGGCATTACTTGTTGTGTGCAGATTTCGACATTTGGCAACCAGCTCCCTGACTGACGATTGGCCTGTGCAAGTGCGTGAAGACCTTCTGACATATTAATCCACCTCTTGTCTGAACCACTCATTTTCCCAAAGTGGCAACAATTTCTCTAAAGCGTCTCTACGTTTTGATAGCGTTTGTTTTATTGCTAGATCATTTTTTCCAGCTTCAGCTAGTAGTCGGTATTCTTCTGCTTCTAATCCAAATGTGTCGCGATATGATCGCCATGCCGTGATAGTGGGCTCTTGTACCCGTGGGTCTAGCGGTGAATATCCCTCCAATTTCATGTAATTATTATACTATGGGGTGTCAATGTTAACTAACTAAGGCTTTGGGTAAAAGTGATGGTAGAGTAATGATATTTCAAAAATGATGAAAAAGCAACTTATCCCCACACATCAGATCGATTATTAGCTTGGAAGTGATGAGAGATTTGTAGGACCTTGTAGCCACCATTGCGAGTTGTGGTAGATTTGGGTGGTGTCAAGAGATGATCTTTTTTTTCGAATCTGCCAAAGTCAGGAGTAGTCATATTCTATAGATCCTCGTCTCGATCGCTAGACTTGGTGACACCTTTACCACTGATCGGGTCCCCGCCGTTTTTGCGTGATACTTGGACCATCTGCCTGCGGACTTCGTTAGCGGCGGCACAGTCTTCCCCCCCCACGGATATTGCAAAGGAGAGTTTTTGGAGCAACTGTCCGAGGAAAGAGGTCTTGTTGTATTCGGCTGAATTATTTTTTGCGTCTTCTGGCATAGTTAACTATTTACTTTACACTAAGTTCGAATTCTGGTCATGGGTTGTACTAGTTTGATCCGGTCTTACCAGAGGAAAATTTATTTGGGGGTGGGTGAGCGGGCTCGAACCGCCGACATCCTCCTTCACAGGGAGGCACTCTAACCAACTGAGTTACACCCACCACGGTGCTTGGGATATTATAACCTAAGTTTGGGAACGCGCTTTAGCTTTCTTTAACTTGATCATGATCTTTGCAATAATAGATTGAGAGACTTGAGTGGGGGTGGCTTTTTCTATTTTTTCGAAGAAAGTATCTGGCTCGACGGTTTCTCTGTGGTCATTCTTCATACAGTAATCTCCATGTTGGCGAGTGAGTTGTACCATTTATCAAACTTGTTGAGGTGGCCGGCTGTGGGCCTCTTGTATGGCGAGCCAGTATTGTAGGCAGTCGTGAGCTCAATGGGATTTAAGTCCTGATAGTGATCGAAGTTGCGTTTGTGGTATTTGCCAATCAAATCGATGTTGACGGCTGGATCAAATAATCCTTCTGGGGTACCGCGATAGCCGATACCGCGGGCTGTACTATATAAAAGTTGTCCCAGACCATAGGAAGCGTCGTGAAGGTGAGGTTCCTCACGAATTGCATAGGTGTTGCCACCCGACTCCACCATGATGGTAGCAAAGATCAGATTGGGATCTAGATCGTACTTTTGTGCGCAGAGACGGATCAAGTAACCATAGCGTGCCCAAACCAGATTGGCGCGCTCGATATCTGTCTTGCCTCGTAACTCTTGGGGAGTAATGGGAGAGATAGAAGCTTGGATATCTGAACTAATATTATTGGCTTTTACTGGAGTAGCGGGACTACTGGTGGCGATAGCAATAGCCATAGCAATACCGGAGGTAAATTTGGTTAGATTTTCGAGCTCGATACCGCGAGTGACGAACCAAGCGTAGAGAGCGGGATTTTTGAGTTTAAGTTTGTCCAGTAGGCTACCGGTAATCGTGACCATCTTATTTTTCTGCAATATCAATAGATTTGATACTAACTGGCTCGACGGGGCGATCACTTTCGCCTGTTCTGGCAGTTGCAATCTTGTCAACTACATCGAGACCACTGGTGGTCAGCCCAAAAATCACGTAATTGGGCGGCAAGGCATAGTCGGCGTGCATGATAAAGAATTGGCTACCATTTGTATCTGGGCCTGAGTTGGCCATGGCTACTGTTCCCCTCTTGTATTCTCCGGTAAACTTTTCGTTGGCGAACTTGTAGCCTGGGTCCCCCATACCGGTGCCGGTAGGATCACCACCTTGGATCATAAAGCCTGGGATGACACGGTGGAAGATGACACCATCATAAAACTTTTGCTGGGCAAGGAAGACAAAGTTGTTGGTGGTGATAGGAGTATCTGGGGATAATTGAATCGTGATATCCCCTGCTGTCGTGTGGAGAATGGCAGTATATGACTTACCAGTTTTGATGACTTGCTGAGCTTGCTTGAATGACCCGCCTGTTGGCGAGGTAAATTTGGCACCTTTTGTGGCTGGACTAGATATTGGCATAGGACTATTCTCCTCTTTAGTTGATAATGGGACAGGTTTTGTAGAGAGTTTGGGTTTGATAACGATCCAGCCGACAAGAGCGAGGACTATGATGAGCAAGATGGCGTTTACGTTTTTTTGCATAGAGTGAATATACAACAAACTAGGGCAAGTTGTCTAAAGTTGGGTGCCGAGGGCGGGGCTCGAACCCGCACGTCTGTAAAGACATGACATTTTAAGTGTCACGTGTATACCATTTCACCACCTCGGCCCGCCTAGACTCGTTTTGTAGGCGAGGCTGGCTACTTTGAAAATTATACATCACGGACTGGTATAATCGTCATAGTGCTCCAGTAGCTCAGTTGGATAGAGCAACTGCCTTCTAAGCAGTAGGTCGGAGGTTCGATTCCTCCCTGGGGCACAACAGGATAATGGGCGTAAAATAAAGATATGAAAATACAACAACTTAGAGAGAAAATGGAGAATTATTACAAGGGACTAATTTTAGTTTATTGCCCCATCTTGGGAGATACTGTTCACTTCACCAACTCTGGATATGACCATCTTATTTTTAAACCGAATGGACGCAGAAGAGATGTAAATGAGCAATATTTGAAACTCATCAATTTGCCCAGAGTTAAAGAGGTCATTGAAAAATGTTTATTGATTACTGAGACTAGAATGATAACAGATAATAAAAATAAGACTATACACTTTTTCGCTTTGGAGTTTAAAAATACCAGAGTAATAATTCTTAAAAGAGGGACTGGAATATATAGATTTGAATCTGTGATGCTGATTAAACCACGTCATAAATCAAAAAACACCCGTAAAGGTGTTATTTGATGTAGTCGCTTTCAGCTTAGACATGTCTTGGCCGAATTTATCCTTGCGGACTACGACTACAGGCTACTTTATACTCTATAAATTTATCATTGTCAACGTGTGTTAATAGTGGTCTTTAGTAAAAATAACATTGGGATACAAATATACGTTATAATCTTGTTGTCCGCCACGGGGTGTGGCTTAGATGGTAGAGCGCCGCGTTTGGGACGCGGAGGTCCCCAGTTCGAGTCTGGGCACCCCGACCAGCTTAAACTTTTTTCAAAATCAGAGGCGATTGGTTGCTCGCTCGCCTCGCCTTCGGCGGGTCTCGCTTCGCAAAAAGCCCTGTATTTCGGAATTAAATCGTAAGGTCGGACAAATTCAAATTCAGTTTTTCGGGAAAGCAAACGGCGGTTCGTTCCAAGTTTTGCCGCCAATGATTTTATTTCATAAAAATCATTGGACAAAGCAAGTTTTTCGGCGTGGTGAGCGGTATTTATCCAATTCCGCAAAGG
>Ga0100397_1001533_pt1 | contig 13733 bp, 15 predicted proteins | sample CryGeymeta201521_FD_81550 | JGI IMG/M metagenome (GOLD analysis project Ga0100397, IMG submission 81550) | Groundwater microbial communities from Crystal Geyser aquifers in Utah, USA - Crystal Geyser metaG 2015-21 | ecosystem: Environmental > Aquatic > Deep subsurface > Groundwater | place: USA... | reverse complement strand
TATGACCAGCAGCGACGCTGATCACTGCTTTCATCCAAAACACTTCTCCTGTCTCACCTATGCCTTTTTAGATAATCCCCATCGCTATTTAAGATTCTGGCAGCCAGCGGTTTTTTATTACAACAATTTCTGGAGATTGCCAGCATTCACCCGGGTCATTAATACCTTTGGTTCAATTTGGAATGGGGCGGTTCTGTCCCGAAAAGACAGACTTATCAGCTGCCAGAATTATTCTTTATCCTTTAAGCTTTTAGATGAGGTTGATTATTGGAATCCAGAGATTATTCCTGAAGATTACCACATTTTCTTTAAAGCCTATTATCGAAAACGAGGACGGACTGAAGCAGAACCAATCTTCTTGCCGGTTTATGCCGATGCTGCTGAAGGAGATACCTTTTGGGGTACAATTAAAAATACCTACTTTCAATTTCAGCGCTGGGCTTGGGGGGTATCAGATGACCCAAATGTAATCAAAAATTATCTTTTGACCCCCACTGTTTCTTTTTGGGACAAAACTATTCGTCTTTTGAAATTAATGGAAGACCATCTTCTAATGCCGGTTAATTGGTTTTTTGTTACCTTGGGCATCACCGTTCCTACCTTTTTTGTCAAAGAATTTTCCCGAACTATAATCGGCTATAGTTTGCCCAAACTTTCCGCTCTAATCCTTAGTCTTTGTCTTGCTTTTTTGATGATTATTTTGATTATTAATGCCAAACAGCGCCCGCCTCGACCAGCCCATGTTTCCCGCCTTCGAGCTTTCTTTATTCCTTTGGAGTTTGTTTTGATGCCTCTTTCAGGTTTTGTTTTTGGAGTCCTTCCGGGTTTAGACGCCCACACTAGATTAATGCTGGGCAAATATATAGAGTATCGAGTCACGGAAAAAGTATAAATGCAAATAAAGATACTATATTGCTTACCTCGCTTTGTCGCTCAATATATTTCGCGAGTTGCGAGGGGCGCGATAGAGTATCGAGTGACAGAAAAGGTATAGTATACTAAAAGCAATGAAAAAACTGCCACAACGGTTTTTACTTCTTTGTTTGTTATTGGTGGCGATTCTTCGTCTTCCCTCATTGTTTGAACCTTATTGGTATGGTGATGAGGGGGTCTATCTCACTTTGGGTCAGGCAATTAGGAAAGGTCTGGTTTTATATCGTGACATTCACGACAATAAACCGCCGTTGCTTTATCTTTTGGCGGCGCTAAGTGGCAATGTTTTTTGGTTTCGGGCGATTTTGCTAGGTTGGATGCTAACAACGACAATTTTATTTTGGAAACTAATCAAAAATCTTTTTCCAAAACAGGAGAAATTAGCAGAAATTAGTCTTTTTACTTTTTCAATTTTATCTTCAATCCCTTTAATCGAGGGTAATATTGCCAACGCTGAAATTTTTATGATCGGGACAACAATTGCTGGTTTTTATCTTTATTTTATAGCTAAAAAATGGTCTCAGTATTTGCTGGCGGGAATTTTTTTCTCTCTTTCCGTCCTTTTTAAGGTTCCGGCTGTCTTTGATTTCGCTACTATTTTAGTATTCTTTCTTTTCATCGCCAAGAAGAAAAATTACCAATTACTAATTACTAATTACTTCTTCCTTATTTTTGGTTTTATTATTCCTATTTTAATTACCATTATCTATTTTACTTCTCGAAACGCCTTGTCTTATTACCTTAACGCCGCTTTTTCCCAAAACCTAGGTTATCTTTTTTCCTGGAGAGCAGGAACGATGGTCGCCAGGGGTTTATCAAGTAAAATCGGACTTATCTCCCGCTCCGGAGTCTTGCTTGTCACTACCCTGCTTATTTTTCTTTTAAGAAAAAGCCTCGCTAAGCCGTTTATTTTAATAACAATTTGGTTTCTTTTTTCTTTGTTTGCCGCTGCCTTATCCGAACGCCCTTATCCCCATTACTTAATCCAAGTTCTACCATCATTTTGCTTGATTTTAGGAATTCTTTTAACTAGCGGAAGAACAGTCATTAAAAGATTGGCCTTTAGTCTAATAGTCCTTCTGGTTGCTGGTCTGGTGGTTGTTCAGTTCTGGGTTTATCCGGTCTTTGGCTATTATTTTAATTTTCTGGGTTTTGCCACCCACTTAAAAGCTCGAGCCGAATATTTTGCCTGGTTTAGTCCTCAAGTAAATCAAACCTACGCCGTGGCTAATTTTCTAGTTAAGCACACCCAGCCGGATGAAAGAATCTTTATTTGGGGAGATGAGCCTTATATTTACGCTTTATCTCGTCGCCTTCCCACGGGTCGCTATACCGTTGCTTATCATATTGTGGATTATAACGGCTATCAAGAAACAATTGAAACTTTAACTAAAAACCCGCCCCGCTGGATAATTGTTATGGAGGAAGAAAACCGGCTGTTTCCAGGATTATTCAATTTTCTTAACTCCAATTATCTTTTAGAAGAAAAAATCAACTCCGCCAAAATCTTTCATCGCCGTAGTATAATTGAAATAGATTAAACAATGGTCGATACTCAAAGGAGTTCCAAATTAATCTTTCGATTGGCAGTGATTTTCTTTGTTGCCCAGATTTTAGTTATCGCCTCTTCCTGGCGTTTTCTTCCTCAAAAATTGCCTCTTTTTTACTCCCATCCCTGGGGCGAAGAACAATTAACTACTCCAGTTGGGCTTTTGCTTATTCCCATTTTTTCTTTAACGGTTTTTGTGGTTAATTTAGTGGTTATTGCGTTTTCTTCGGAAGAAAATCTAATTGCCCAGGTTCTGGTAGCGATAATTGCTATTTTTAATTTTCTTAGCTTAATTGCGCTTATCCAAATAATCAGATTGGTAATTTAATGGTTAAAAATTTAATCTTGGTTCCTTTAGTTTTAGCCTTTGTTGTTTCTTTTCTCACCACCCCTTTAGCTATCAGGCTTGCTTGGAAATTTGGTTTGGTCGACAACCCCAGAAAACGGAAGCATCCAGCCCACACCCATAAAGGAGTTATTCCTCGGAGTGGGGGAATTCCTATTTATCTTTCGTTACTAATCACTAGTTTAGTTTTCCTTCCTTTTGACCAACATTTAAAAGGAATCTTAGCTGGGGCAACAATTATGATAGTGATGGGAATTCTCGATGACCGTCTCGACCTTAACCCATATTTAAGATTGATCGGTTGTTTTCTGGCAGCAGGTTTGGTTGTCGGCTGCGGAATTGGCATTTCTTTTATTACCAATCCTTTGGGAGGAATTATTATCCTTTCTCCTTTAGTGGCAGTTATTTTTGGTCTTTTTTGGATTGTTTTTTTGGCAAATATTGTCAATTGGTCAAAGGGTTTTGATGGACAACTTCCGGGAATAGTCGTTATTGCCGCTTTAACCATTGCCATTTTGGGGTTCCGCTTTTCCGCTGATATCACCCAATGGTCGGTGGTTATTTTAGCCTCGATAACCGCCGGAGCATATCTTGGGTTTCTTCCTTTTAATTTTTATCCCCAAAAAATTATGCCAGGGTTCGGAGGAGGAACCTTGGCCGGCTTTCTTTTGGCAGTTCTAGCTATCTTGTCAACCACCAAGGTAGGCACCGCTCTGGTGGTTTTGGGCGTACCCTTTATTGACGCTGTTTACTCTATTGGTCGGCGAATTCTCGCTGGTCGTTCTCCAGTCTGGGGTGACCGTGGCCATCTTCACCATAAACTTTTGGATGAATGGCATTGGGGAAAACGCAAAACAGCCGTTTTTTATTGGCTAATAACGGCAATTTTGGGTATTTTAGCTTTAAGTTTGCGAAGTCTTCAGAAATTCTATACAATTGTTATGTTAGCAGTTATTATTGGGGGGCTACTTTTGTGGTTCAATTTCTTCTTGCCCTATTCAAAAGCATCCGACCAAGACAGGCGCTCAAAAACCTAAGTCTTTTTGCTCCTTTAGTCTTTTCGGGCAATCTTTTTGTTCAAAAAAAATTTCTGGTTGTTGTTTGGACAACCATTATTTTCACTATTCTCACCTCTTCAATTTATTTGATTAATGACATTTTTGATTTGCCTAAAGACCGCCTCCATCCATTTAAGAAAAATCGACCGATAGCTTCTGGCAAATTACCAATTCCGATTGCTTTATTTATCGCCATTGCCGGCATTTTTATTTCTTTATATTTAGCCTATTGGCAAAACTTTTTCTTTTTTCTGGCAGAATTTACCTATCTGGTTCTTCAGCTTGTTTATACTTTAGTTCTAAAAAATATCATCGTTCTTGATGTTATTTCCATCGCTGGTGGTTTTGTCCTTCGAGTTTACGCTGGCGCCCTTGCTATAAATGTCCACATGAATGTCTGGTTCCTTTTGTGCGTTGTTTCTTTGGCTTTATTTTTAGCCGTAGGTAAAAGACGGGCAGAATTAGCGGTTTTAACGGAAAAACTGGCTGCTTCTCATCGGAAAACTTTAACTTTTTATACTCCAACCTTGCTTGATTCATATCTTTCGATGTTTGCCAATTCTGCCTGGCTGGCTTATGCTTTATTTACCTTCTTTGCTCCGCCTCCACCAATCGGTGCTCGTTTGCCATTTTTAGCTGTTTTACCTTTAACCCTAGCGGGAATCAATAAATGGTTAATGCTCACCATCCCTATTGTTATTTATGGAATTATGCGTTATATGAATATCATTTATCAGGGAAGTCGGGCGGAATCACCAGAGACAGTCCCTTTGGGAGATAAGCCTTTGCTGGCAACGGTTTTAATTTGGGGATTAATGGTTGTCGGAATTCTGTATGGGGTCAAACCCTAGGTTCTACTTTACAAGTTCGACATAAACTCCACTCACCCAACCTTTTTTGCCTTCTTCATATTCAATTTTCAACCAACCACTTTTCTCTTCATTCAAATAGGGGAACATTTCACCAGGATTAACCTTAGCCGCTTCGGTCGCTGAAGCAGACGGCTCCATTCGGACCCTTAACCACCCAGTTGGGGTTTCTTTTATTAAAACATATGGTTTTTCTGGAGGAGTTATTGTTGGTTTTGGGGTTGTTTTTGGAGTTGGACTGGCTTTCGGGCTTGGACTTGGACCCAACTCGGCGCTTGGAGTTGCTTCCTCAATTCCTTCAATTTTTTGGGCCAACTGAACATTAACAATTAGCTTGTAACCAGCCACGGTTTTGGCAGAAATTGTTCTTTCTTCATAACCAGGGGTGCCTACACTTAATTGATGAGAACCGGGCGAAAGATTTTCCACTAAAACTGGAGAAAATCCCTTTGGTTCACCATCGACCTTCACCACTGCCTGGTCAGGGGTAGAAATCACCGATAAGGAAGATTTATCTCTTGAGGATATTTTTTCCAACCAAATAATTTCTCCCGAAGAAAAAGCTTCGCTGGTAGCAAAATTGCGATTAATTGCCGTTAAAATTCCCGGAGTGAGATTAACTTTTCCCTCCCAACTAACCAAGTTATCGGTAGTTGCTTCAGGAACCAACTTGACCGTATGCTCTCCAGATTTTAGCTTATCATCAAAAAACGGGGTAACGCCAACTTGAGTTCCATCAATAAAAACTGTTGCTTTAGGGGTGGTAGAAATTTGCAAGGCACCAGGACCAGGTTTGCCAAAAAATTTATTTTTGACAATTAAACCAATTAAGATTAAAGCCAAACTGGCAACAATAATTATTAGCCAATTCCTTTTCATACTTCAGCAAAGTTCAGTATAAATAAACTGCCGTCCATCATAACATAGATTGTCAATAAGAGCAACCAGCTTGACATTTGGGCTGGGGTATGCTAGACTATGGGATACTTGAAGCTTTCCCTGCCCTTTTTTAATTGGAGCAATTAAAGAAAGGGTGGTTAGCTTTTTTAGCACCTTGGTAACTAAATAAGCCAATCCTGGCCACAGAATATTTAGAGGAGGAGAAAAGTGCCGTTCGTAATTTTTCTTTTCGGTCTGGCAGTAGCCATCATTATCGGAGGATGGCGATATGCCGAGAGTGGCGTCTTCCACAGAACTGACATCGTACTTGCAGTGGTCTGGTTCGTTTTGTGCAGCGCCGTGGCGATTGCTTCCGAACGAAGGGGAAAAAATGGAAGTAATTAGGGGATTTCTAAACTGTCTCGTGGAGTTTCTAAATAATCTCATTCGGTTGCTCAGAAGTGAGTCGCCACCATTTTTTATTTTGGCTCTCATTGCCAGAGCGGCATCAACGAAAGGGGTCAAGAAAGAATGAAATGGCACCACAAGTAATGAAAGAACCAAGGTGTTGGGGGCCGACGCTGATGTCACTTCGGTGACAAATCAAAACAGCTAGGCCCCTTTTTCGTGGAAAAATTGCTTTTTTAGCCAATAAAATGTAAAATAAATTCAAGACCTGGTGGCGGAGTGGCGACGCAGCGGTCTGCAAAACCGCGTACGGGGGTTCGAGTCCCCCCCAGGTCTCCCTTCGGTTCTAGGGTAAACAAAACTTGACTTTTCCACAATTGTATGGTACTATCCAGACTAGATCCTCTCTTGTTTATCTGAGAGGATTTTTTATATGGTTACTTACACCTTAAATTTCGGACAAAAACAATTGGCTCGGGTTGAAGAGTTAGTTTTTTACGTGGTTAAATTAATTAAAGATAAACGAAGAGCTGGTCAGCCTTTAAGCCGAATTTTCCGACAGATTTTTGAAAACAAAAAAACTCGGCGAATTTTTGGTCTAAACTTAACCTTAGTCGCTTTATTTACTGGGATACTTATTCCCCCAATCTCTGCTTTTAGTGGAAATCCCCAAGCGGAAATTACCACTATTAATCCGGAAATTGTTCAGCTGACAACCGAAAGTTCAGTTCGGGTTCCAACCGATTCCTTTGTTGTTTCTCAAGGATATTCGCTGTTTCACAGGGGTATTGATTTAGATGGACAAACTGGTGAGCCCGTTTATCCTGTTATGGATGGGGTAGTTGAACAAACTATTTCTGGTCGTTTCGGTTTCGGAAACCATATTATTATTAACCATGGTTCTGGATTTAAATCTTTATATGCCCACCTTTCAAAAATTGTCGTTAAGGAAAATGAAAAAGTTGACAAAGGTACGGTTATTGGAACTATTGGTTCAACTGGTATGGCTTTTGGCGACCATTTGCACCTGGAAGTCTACGACAACGACCGAACCTTCAATCCGCTAACGATTCTGAAGTAAGAGAAGGGGGGTTAGACGCCTCTTTCCTCGAATACTACTCCTTCGGTCTCTTCTTTAATTTCATATTCTGGATTATACCTTGCGCCTACCCGGTGCCCAGCGAGATCAATTATTTTTCTCAAAAGTTCTTCTGGAATACCCTGACCTGATAGGTCAAGAAGCACATGTAGGGCCGTAAAAAACCTTCCTTGAGTATCTATTTCTCCACCCATATCTCGAGTCGGCATCCTCTCACCAGCTTCTGCTATATAGGTTCCGAAGTAAAGCACTCCTTTCTGTAAGGAAGCTTTTTCTTCATCACCAATCTTAGAAAAGCCTTCTATCCTTTCAATTAATTCAGCAAGAGTTTCTTTACTCATGATTCACCTCCTTTCAAATTAAAAACTGCCTTTCGGGCAGTTGGGACTATTATATCATAATCACCCAATTCATTTATTCTTTAAGGTGAACAATTCGCAAACCTGCCAGGTTTCAAAACCACATTTTTGGTAATTTCTGAAAGATTGGCTTTTGTACTCGACGATAGAATAAAGAGTTTCAACTTTTTTGTCTAAACAAAACTTAATCCTCTCTTTAATTAAAGCAGCGTGATAGCCCCTTTTTCTGTATTCCTTAAAAGTGGCGTCATTGTGGAAATAGCCAATTTCTTTGGTTAAAAATAAGCCCGCTCCAGCCGCTGGCTTGCCATTTTCATAAATCATAAAAAATTCTGAAGAAAAACCTGGGGCTTTACTTTTCATCTCGCCAGTTAGTGTTTGATGGCAAATTTTGTTGTATGTCAGGTCGTCATACCCGGCTTCACTAAAAACTTTATAAGTTAACTTATTGTACTCTTGAAACTTGGATAGATTGATATGCTCTATTGGAATATTGATTTTAAAATCTTTAAGAGTCTTTGAATTAAAAACCATGTATGTATCTGTTCCCATGAATTTATAACCATTTTTCTTTAAAAACTTGGGAAAGCCAGTTTTGATATGTTTTTCAAAAAGATAAATAGCCGTCAGTGGGTTAACCGGGAAAAGCACCTTCTTAATCTCAGCCAGGTTAAGTTCAGTTGGTTTTTCAACCTTAGGAAGGGCAAAATTAAACCATTCAGTTTGAGGATAACCAAAATAAATATCAGTTGTCTTAAGGGATTTTATTTCCTTAAGGAGAACCCCTTTGCTCCATTCAAAATGCACTTTCCACAAATCTAAAAAATTTTTAATCACAATTTTATTCTATCAAAAAACCCGCTTTCGCGGGTTTACTTTCTAAATTTCTACTTGACTTTTCGTATTTCCTTCGGGTATAATAGGTTTAATGTCCAACCTATGGAATAAAATAAACATCCCTAGAAAAATACTTAAGAATCTCTATGAGGACCAAGGCTTACCTATTGCTCAAATTGCTTCAAAATTAGGCTACTCGACTACTCCAATCCATCGCCTGCTTAGAGAATACAAGATTAAAACTCGTAGTATTTCCGAAGCCAAAAAGAAATTTGAAATCTCCAAGCAAGAATTAAGAAATCTTTATCACAAACAGAAACTTTCTACTGGGCAAATCGCCCAAAAATACGGCTGCAATCATGTAACAATTGTCAACCGAATGAAAAAATATAGCATTGAATCTCGCGGACACCTAGGTTTAACCAAACCCATCAGAATTTCTAAAGAAAAACTTAAATATCTTTATAAAAAGCGTAGCTTATCACTTGCTAAAATCGCCAGAATTATTCATCGTAGTGAGGGTGGTATTGAACGAAAATTTAAAAGTTACGGGATTCGTAGTCGTGGTTTAGATAATAGAACCTCTAAATATAAGAAACGCAACTTTGATGGTAATTTGCTTGAAAAAGCGTATATGATTGGGTTTCGGTTGGGAGACCTAAATGTTTTCAGCCCCAAAAATATCATCTGTGTTAGGTGTTCCTCAACGAAAAAAGCTCAGATTAGATTAATTAGAAACCTTTTTAAGAAATATGGCGGTATTTATCAAGCTCTAGCTCCGAGAGGAACTTTTGAAATTTGCTGTTTTTTAAATAAATCTTTTGAATTCCTCTTGCCAAAAGAGGATAAAATAGAAGAGTGGATTTTATCTAATAAAAATTATTTTTTATCATTTTTAGCCGGATATGTCGATGCTGAGGGGTCTTTTTATTTGAGAAAGCCTTACTACAAATTAGGAAAAATTGGTTGGGCTATTTTTGAACTCCAAACCTACGATAAAAATATTATTGATATTATTTCTCACTTCCTATATGACATAGGGGTAGAAAATAAATTTTTCTTATCGAGGAAACAAGGATATATGAATAAACAAGGCTTCAAAAACAAAAAAGATTTATGGAGATTAGCAATAACAAAGAAGGTCGCACTTTGGAAATTTACCAAGCTTATCGAACCATACCAGCGCCACACTGAAAAAATAAAGGATTTAATGAAAATTAAGAAGAACTTAATTCAAAGAAACTCTTTACCTTATTGCCACCCCATTGATCTCTCTTAATATTAATATTCCATTCCTCCCCCACCTGGCGTCGGTGGGGTTTTTTCAGCTTCTTTTATGTCGCAGATCAAACCTTCGGTGGTTAAAATCATCATCGCCACAGAAACGGCATTTTGAAGAGCGGTTCGGGTAACTTTGGCTGGATCAATAATTCCCGCTTTAATCATATCCACATATTCTCCGTTCAAAACATCAAAACCAACTCCTTTTTCTTTTTTCTTGATTTCTGCTACCACAACTTCTCCATCAACCCCAGCGTTCTCTGCCAAAAGTCTGGTTGGGGATTCCAGGGATTTTTTAACAATTCTTGCTCCCGTTAATTCATCACCAGTTAATCCTTTTGTTTCAATTTGTTCAGCCGCCGTCAATAAAACTACTCCACCTCCAGGAACAATTCCTTCCTCAATGGCGGCTTTGGTAGCGGAAACCGCATCTTTTACTCTCTCTTGTTTTTCCTTCATTTCTGTTTCTGTGGCTGCTCCAACCTCAATTACCGCCACTCCGCCGGCTAATTTTGCCAATCTTTCCTCAAGTTTTTCTTTATCAAATTCAGAAGTGGTTTTCTCAAGCTCGGCTTTAATTTGCTTAATTCTTCCGTTTATATCTGCTTTATTACCTTTACCACCAACAATTATGGTATTGTCTTTATCAGCCGTTACTCTCTCAGCTTGACCCAAATCGTCAATAGTTACTTCTTCAAGTTTTCTGCCTACATCTTCGGAAATAACTGTCCCACCAGTTAAAATGGCAATATCTCCAAGCATCTCCTTTCTTCGGTCGCCAAATCCTGGAGCCTCAATTGCCAAAACATTAAACGTGCCTCGAAGCTTGTTAACCACCAAAGTTGCTAAAGCTTCGCCTTCGACCTCATCGGCAATAATGACTAAGTTTTTGCTCGCCTTAACCAGATTTTCCAAAAAAGGGAGCAATTCTTGAAGGGAAGAAATTTTTTTGTCGGTGAGTAAAATGTAGGGTTCCTCAATTGTTGCCTCCATTGTATCTGGATCAGTAATAAAGTAAGCGGAGATATAACCCTTGTCAAATTCCATTCCTTCTTTATAATCAATCACTAATTCTAAGCCTTTGCCTTCTTCAACTGTGACTACTCCATCCGGACCAACTTTTTTAATTGCTTCGGCAATTTTGGCTCCAATTTCAGCATTTTGGGCAGAAATAGTCGCTACTTGAGTAATTTTTTCCGAATTATCTCGAACGGGTTTGGCTTGTTTTTTAATTGATTCCACTACCTGGGCGGCGGCTTTTTCAATCCCCTTATTCAAAATCATTGGGTTGGCCCCGGCAGTAATATTTTTAATTCCCTCATCAACAATCGCCTGCGCTAATATCGTGGCCGTGGTTGTTCCATCTCCGGTAATATCATTAGTTTTATCAGCCGCTTCTTTAACCAGCTGGGCACCCATGTTTTCAAACGGGTCTTCAAGCTCAATTTCTTTGGCAACGGAAACCCCATCATGAACCACCGAAGGAGCACCCCATTTTTTATCTAGGGCGACATTTCTCCCTTTTGGACCAAGAGTGGTGCCAACGGCTTTAGCTACAGCATCAACGCCTTTTTTCAATTTTTCTCTGGCTTGTTCAGCGTATAAAAGTTGTTTAGCCATCTTTCGACTCGCTTTCGCTCGCTCAAGACAAGTTCCTTATCGAACTACCGCGAGCACATCCTCAAATTTTACAAAAATTAATTCTTTTCCGGAAACGCCAAACTTAACCTCATCCCCGCCCCATTTTTTGTAAATGACAATATCGCCGACCTTAAATTCAGGGACAATTTTTCGCCCAGAATCAGTAACTTGGGGTCCACCAATAGCAATCACTTTTCCTTTTTGAGATTTTTCATCATGAGTATCAGGAAGAACAATCCCAGCGGCAGTTTTCTTTTCCAATTCAACTGGCTCAATTAAAGCATAACCAGCCATTGGCTTTAATTTTGGAGTAACTATTTTCTTTTTTGTTCTCGCCATATTGAATAAATTATAAGCAGAGCTTGTTACTTCGTAATAAGCAAAGCTTGTAATTCGCCATGCTCATTATAGCAAAAAAATTATCACTTTCAAGTGACAACTGCTATTCTATAGGCTAATAACAGATTTGTCAAGGGGTAAACCCCGCAGACCCGCCGGAGATCGCAGCATGAGGCGTGTATGAATAATACTGAAAAGCCGAGTGCTAAGATTAGGTGAGTCAAGTAGTTGGCGTCTCTTCCTCTGATTTGACTGGCGGTGCTATTGGTTCGGTCGTCGGCTCAGTCGGCGTTGTTGGTTCTGTAATTTGTGGCTCGACTGGTTCAGTTGGTTGTTCGGTTGGTATTATTGGTTCCGATGTTGGTGGAACTGGCGGTTCACTAACTGGCGCTGCTCCGACTTGCCATACAGGCATAGTGGCCATAATTTTATCTACCTCAATTGCCGCTTCATCTGGAGTCTTCCCCATTTTTTGAGTATAAAACTGAACCATATTTTGCTTAACTGTTTCTCGAGGTAAAAGATTTCCTTGAACATCGGTACAATATTTACAATAAAGATTGTCTGGTCTGCCACCACCATGGTCTTCCGGTTTATCCATCGGCATTCCACATGATTGACAATTCATAAATGTATTCACCCCCCTTCTATTCAATAAGAACCTGCACTTCGTGCAGAACCTTGTTTCTCGCGTTGCTCTAAATAAAAAGTAAAATTAACATTATCCCAATTCCTAAAATTAATCCTACCATTTGAATTAATGATTTAGCAAGATTGGTTTCTTTATGAAGTTCGGGAATTAAATCCGAGCCGGCAATATAAATAAAGCCGCCGGCGGTAAAAGGAATAAGAAGTTGAGAAACTCCAACAATTCTTTCTCCTAAAATCAAAACTAAGATTGCTCCCCCAACTGCCGCTAAGGCTGAGGCAAAATTAAAAATCAGAGCTTTGTTTTTACTAAGTCCTCCGTGAAGAAGAACGCCAAAATCACCAATCTCCTGGGGAATTTCGTGAAGGACGACCGCCAGGGTAGTTGCTATTCCTAAAGGAATGGTAGTTAAAAAACTGGCGCTAATCACTGCTCCATCAATAAAATTATGAAATCCGTCGCCAATCAGATTCATAAAAACAACCGGATGGGGGTGGCTTTTGGAAGTAGGAATATGACAATGGCGCCAACAAATAAATTTTTCCAAAACAAAAAACAGCAAAAGACCCACTAAAACCGCTAAAGAAACGCTTAGACTAAACCCATCTTCTTCAACTGCTTCAGGCAAAAGATGGATAAAAGAATCGCCCAAAAGTCCGCCGGCGGCAAAACTAACTAAAAACAAAAGAATCTTTTTTAATTTTTCTTCTTTGATGGCAATAAACAAAACCCCAACAAAAGAAAGAAGGCTAACAAAAATAACGCTTAAAATCGGATAAAACCAATTGCTCATTGTAAATTTAATTTCTTTAATCTTTTACTATATTCCCTCAAAACCCATTCCCTGGCATCTTGGGGATGAAAACGGATACGACCTGATTCAACTATCTCGGTGGTTCTCCGAGACTGCATATATTTTAGCTGAACCCAGCGAGCTAGGGCTTCCAGTTTGGTAAAAATTTTTTCGACCATAAGTTAGCTTTTAAAAACTTTTGATAAATTCCATTTTTATCCCAAAGCACTTTTAACTGACAAACTTCATGAGCCGAGAATAAGTCTTGTTCTTTTTTGGGAACTTCCAAGTGCCCTTCATCCAAAAACATGTTTAGACAAATCTTATCTTTAACCTCTTTATCAGCCGGATGACGGCGCTTGGCTATTAACTCCACCAATAAAACAGCTAAAAGTCTTGTTAACCAGAGACGATTTTTTGAAGTAATAATTAATAAATCAATATCATCATTCTCATTCGAATTCTCCATTGCCAAAGCCCCGGTAACCGCCACCATTTTTATGGTTGGAATAATTTTTAGCCAATTAGCCACCTTTTGGGCAATCTTAAGTTTCTCTTTACTCCATCTTTCTCTTTTTTTTCGAAGAAGAACTAAATGCTCTCTTTCTTTAAGAAAGTAGAAATTATTTTTCTGAGAAACCTCTGGAAGTTCTTTTAATCCCTTGCTAACATCTAATATCTGATATCTAATAT
>Ga0100397_1001510_pt1 | contig 13849 bp, 14 predicted proteins | sample CryGeymeta201521_FD_81550 | JGI IMG/M metagenome (GOLD analysis project Ga0100397, IMG submission 81550) | Groundwater microbial communities from Crystal Geyser aquifers in Utah, USA - Crystal Geyser metaG 2015-21 | ecosystem: Environmental > Aquatic > Deep subsurface > Groundwater | place: USA... | reverse complement strand
CAGTCAATTGAAGACCCTGCACCAAGCTGTACCTGCATAGGAAAGTATCTTTTGAGGAGAGAGACATTCGAAACAATAGATGGGTTACCGCGAGAATCTGGTACACGAAACGCGGCGCGTACGGCATTCCACGGTGTATTTCTTTGTTCGTCAGTTAACGCTAGTCCCCGCGAGGATATTATTGCCTCAAAAACTTTATGCCCCACTGGATAATCCCTCCCATCAGCCACATCAATCGGGTGTTTGTCCATAATCTCTCCAGAAAAATAAAGATCACCCCTGGAGAAAGAAAGCCTATTGGGGTCGCGACCATTTTCTTTCCATTTGCTATCATGCAATGCTCGAAGCACATTCTGGAAATAAAAATCTATTTCAGAACTTGGGTGAAGATAGTTAATCCAAAAGTATGGTTTTGTTACTACGAAACGATAGGACCCCTTTTCGTTTTTTTGAACATCGTATTGATCTATAAATTGGATTAGTCTTCTTCTCTGGTCTAAAATTGAGGACCACGGAGGTTGAGACGAGAACCCTTTATTTTGCATTTTATACCACAGCATCCAATTAATGGTTCTATCCCGCCTCCCGTTTATGGGAGTCATTTGCTTTTCCCACTTCTTATAGTAATACTCGGGAAGATTATCAAGAACAACAAAGGGAAGTTTCATAACAATACTTTTTCTTTAGATATTTTATCATATTTTTATATATCTATCACAGGCTGGTTCTAACATCCCTCCTACGCATAAAGCTACGGAAAGGCAAGGCGTCCAGTAATTGGAGTAAGCTGTATCAATGTTATTGAAGATAGTAGTTTGCATACTCTTTTTGTTAGGACATAAACGAGACACTTCACTATCTCGTTTTAGTATCTCATTTGTCTCATTCACAAACCTAAGGCCCCGACCCGAATACCTTGAGCGATCATTAAAGAAAGTGCTAAAATACCATTGTGGGGCCTGCGCCCACGGGCATTTAACCCGAGTGTCCCGTCCTCGCTCGTTGTAGCGTCAGCGAAGACTTGGTTACACAACCATATGTTCAACTTTCTTATTATTTTTTTCTCGCAATATGTTTTATACCTTGTTGCAGCAGGGGTTTTTGTATGGCTTTTTGTTAAGCGCAAAAATGTCTACGCGTTCATCATCGTTTTCGCGCCAGCTGTTTTTAACCGTCTTGTGGTGACTGAGATTATCAGGTTGTTTGTTTATTCCGCGCGGCCGTTTGTCGCGTTACATATGACGCCATTGGTTTCGGTTTCACAGCGCGAATGGTACGGGTCATTCCCATCAGGCCATGCGATATTTTTGTTCTCGCTTGCGACAAGCGTGTGGTTGTATGATAAACGCTTTGGCGCAGCGTTGTATGCATTGGCGCTGGCAGTTGGTATTTGCCGCGTGTTTGCCCTGCTCCACTGGCCTGCTGATATTTTTGCCGGCGCAGTGCTGGGCATTATATTAACAATTGGAGAGATTACTGTGTTTAGAAGAATGCATTACGCATAGCGTGTTACGCGTTATCAGTTTGCAATAATCGGGTCACGTGTCTGTTTATTATTTTAATCTTGTATCATTTTGTTTTTGTTACATTATGTAACGATCGTTACATAATGTAACGTGTTGATTGTGATATTGTTTTTGGCGTGAATTGAATGAATGACCACCGCCTGTAATTTTATGCAGAATTATTTCGCGCGAGCACGAGTCCGATGATTTCTTTTGCGCCGGCGAGTTTGAGCATGCGGCTCGCTTCCACAAGCGTTGCTCCCGATGTCGCGATATCGTCAACAATAATGATGCGTTTGTGTTGTATGGCGCAATCGCGGCGTACGGCAAACGCCCCCCGGATGTTTTGTTCACGTTCTGTTTTTGTCGCAAGTTCCATTTGGGGTTTGCGAAAATGCATGCGTGAAAGCATTGGCGCATACGGGATGTTGACGCGCCGCGATACTTCCTGCGCGAGCAACGCTCCTTGGTTGAATCCGCGCCAGCGCATGCGTTTGTGTGATAGCGGAATTGTGGTTATAATCCATTCTGGAGCGTGTGCGTCGCAATAGGGTTTGCATATTTTAATAAAATACTCCGCAAGCATTGCGCCAAGGGGCCGCGCCAGAGGTTCGCAAAATTCGTATTTATAGCGCCAAATAAGATGTTTGAGTAAATTATTTTGGTATGAACTCGCAACGCCTAAAAATCGCATGGGTCCACGGTGAGTCGGGCACTGCGCAAAGCCGGCCAACTTTGTATTGCACACAGGGCAAAACAGCCATTGGTGGCTGCTGATGTTGGCAAGACACGCTGAGCACACGAACCCGTCGGGATTTGTCATCGTGTGTTTTGGCGCGTTGCATGCGATGCAGGAAACAGGAAATACGCAATCCAATATCCAATCCCGGATGCGCTTGAGATGCATATGAAATAGTGTATAATGAAATCAGGAAAATTATCTATGGCAAATTTATCTCAAAGCATTGAAAGTGTGTTCGGAAAAATCAGCGATGTGTTGTTCCCGCCTTCGAACGTGCTCGGCATTGATATTGGCACCACGTCAATCAAGGTGGTGGAATTAAACCAGCAAAACGGTGTTATCACTTTGCAGAACTACGGGATGCTGGAAAATTTCGGGCATTTGGAACGCGAAAACGCGGCAATTCAAACAAGTTCTCTGAAAATCATGGATGAGATGACCGCGTCGCTTTTAAAAGAGTTGTTAAAAGCCATGGGGCAATCGTCGCGTAACGTCGTGTTTTCTCTTCCGGCATTTTCGTCATTTGTGACAGTGATGGAATTGCCGAGCGTGTCGGAAAAAGAAGTGGTGCAGGCGATTCCGTACGAGGCGCGGCAATATGTTCCGTTTCCCCTGACCGAAGTTGTGTTGGATTGGGAGATTTTAAGCCCGCTTCCCGGTGTTGCTGCAGGCAGGACCGAGGTGTTGTTGATTGCGGTGCTGCAAGAAGTAGTAAATAAATATTACCGCATTGCCGAGCTTGCAGGGCTCAAACTGAAAGCGCTTGAACTTGAACCGTTGTCGCTTGCGCGCGCGATGGTCGGGCAGGACCCAACCGCGACCATTGTGATTGATATGGGTGCGCGCGCCACGAGCATTTCAATCGTGGATGAGAAAAATGTGCGTTTGACTCATGATATTGACACTGCCGGGAACGATTTGACTATGTCTGTTGCGCGGGGATTAAATATTTCTCCAATCAAGGCGGAGGAGTTAAAAAGAGCGCGCGGACTTTCGGTTGCGCCTGACCAGCAGTTTTTGCCCGCGCTTATGACGCCGATTTTGGATTCGGTTATCAACGAAGTGAAAAAAATGATGCGGCGGTATATGGACCACACGCGCCGGGATATTAAGAAAGCTGTTTTGACAGGAGGCGCTGTGCTGCCGCCCGGTATTAAGGAATATTTTGCAAAGGAATTGGGCATTGATACGCTTTTGGGCAATCCGTTTGCACATGTGTCGTATAATCATATGCTTGAGCCCATTATCAAGGAATCCGGAAACGAATATTCGGTTGCATTGGGAGCTGCGCTCAAAGGTTTTAAAAAATGAAGTTTTTCCACCTTACATTCCATTGGAATTTTCTATTAAAATCTTAGGAATCAGGACTTCCGAAGTTTTCATGTGATTGAGAAGTACGATATTTATGCATAAACTCGTGCGCAGTATTGAGGTGCAGGGATTCTAAGACTTTCAAGTAGAGCGCTGTGAAACCATCTTATACAAAATGGACTTTATTGGTATTTGCAATATTGCTATTTTTGTGTCATTATATATACAGTTGTTTGACGGCTCATTGACCCCTCAATCCGAACACCTCCGGGTGTTTTTTTATTGTCCGTAGTGTTGTTCATATGCGGTTGCGTAGTTTAAACATTGTCTGGGGGTATGGTTTAAGAATTGATCTATGACATGAAGTTTTGTTTCCGAAACAGTACGCATATTGGTTTTCTTAGGTACAAACTGCCGAATGAGCTTGTTGGTTTGTTCCACCAATGGTTTTTCCCATGACCGGTAGGGACGGGTGAAGAAGATCTGAACTCCAAACATCTGCTCTAATTCCCTCCAACACGCAAACACAATGTCATTGTCAGTGGTAACTGTTTTCATGCTAACGCGTTTTGTCATTGTTTGGAATGCGTGCATAAGTGACTCTTTGGTTTTGTTTTCCAGCTTCTGTACAAAGGTGAACCGAGAAAATCGGTCAACCAGAACCAATAAACAGTGGGTATTCTGCGAACATACCACAAAGTCCATTTCAAAGTGACCAGTTTCAAAAACTGGCTCTCTGACTGCGAATTTCCGATGATCTTGAAGGTAGGTTGCTTTTCGCTTTGTTCTTTTCCTTGGTTTCCACAGATACCGTTCCAGGCATCGCGAGTGCACGAACTTGTACACGGCCTTGGAAGAAATGCACACCCCTTGTTGTTTCAAAAATCCCGCAATGCGCTCCGGAGACAATCGCAGTTTGAGTTTTTCTTCAATGAGATGTTGATGGGCAATGGCCTTGAATGACTGGTACTTGGACCAGTACCGTTGTTGGTACGCCTTCAGATGTGCCTTCTTGGCACAGTATTTACCCCGTACCTGTTTCTTATTCAGTTCGTCACAGATTGAGCTTACTGCGCGATGCAGGGTTTGAGCAATGTGTCTTAACGAATACCTTTGAGCTTTCATTAATTCAATATTGACTCGTTCTTCATACGCAAGGTGCTTGAAGCACCTTTTTTGTGTTTCTTTTTCCATACCAGCCAGTGTAGAGTGTTCGGATTCAAAGGTAAACCTACGCGCTGGCTGCCGCGCAAATCATTGCTCGACAGCGTTCAAAAAGGAGTCAATCATGTCCCCATCCTCAAACCCACCCACCTTCGGGTGGGTGGAATACGCACTGGTCGCAGCGCTATTAGCGCTGGCGATCGGTGCTACGATCGCCATCTGGCCGGATCTTGTGGCCAGATGGCAATCATGTTTCCAAGGGCTATAACAACTCCTGGGGAGCTCCCGCCGAAACACCGGCGGGAGTTTAGTTTCAATGCATAGACCCCAATGCCGAAGAATATACCGAATAACCTCATATACCATACTGCGACGCCATATACCAAATGATTCACGTGAAAGAACAAAAATGCAATTGTGGTCGCACCAATAATTGATCCAATATAGAAAATAACCATTGATACTAATGGCGGAATATGCTACATAACTTTGATTCTTGCGTTCTTGGGTCAAAAAACAATCAACAACAAAATACGGTTCAGGGCGTAAGGCAGTCATCAGTCATCAAGTCAATCAGTTATCAGTTATCAGTTATCAGTTATCAGTTATTTCTTCGTTGCTGCCATTTCCACACATCCACCAGTAAAGTGCTGGCAATGAAAATAGACGAATACATGCCGGTGGATATGCCAATCATCAATGCCATAATAAACCATTGCAAGGTATGACTTCCCCAGACATAAATCGCAAGAATCGCAAGCAGTACCGTCAAAGAGGTGTTGACTGAGCGAGTGATGGTTTCATTCAAGCTTTGATTCACGAGTTCTGGGAACGCCATTTGTGTATTGGGTGTCCGGAGTTTTTCGCGTATGCGGTCAAATACCACGATGGTGTCGTGCACGGAAAATCCCATAATAACCAGCATGGCAACCACGAAGTTCGTGTCAATTTCCACATTTTTAAAACGTCCGAGCAATGCGAATACACCCAAAGGAATAATAATATCATGAAACAGCGTTGCGACCGTAATTAGCCCATATTTCCACGACTGCACAGGACGCGATGCGCGGCGGAATGCGATTGCGACATACAATGATATGCCGATAATGACGAACGCGATTGCCCGGAACGATTTGTCGCGCAACGTTTTTCCAACCGCTGGGCCAATAGTTTCCCATCGCAATTCCTCAAATGTCGCATCTTGTGTTTTTAATATTTGCACAAGTTTTTGATGGTCTTGTTCGGAAATGTCAATGGTGCGCACGGAAAACGCCAAACTCCCCTGCTCTTGGATGGTGATGTCGCCTTGGATATTTTGTTTGAGCGTTTGTTCAATAACTGATTTTTCAATTTGATTTTTAAATTGGAATTCCCAATATGTTCCGCCCAAAAAATCAATGCCGGGTTTAAGCCACCATATCAAAAGCGCAACTATGCTGATGGCGATTGCAGTTCCGGAAATGATATAAAACCATTTTCTGTTGTTGATAATGTGAAGCATGATGTATGACTGATTAACTAATAACTAATAACTGATAACTGATAACTGACCACTGCCTTACGCCCTGAACCATATTTTGTTGTTGATTGTTTTTTGACCCAAGAACGCGAGAATCAAAGTTCGGGAAACGAAAATTGCGGAAAACATACTGACCAAAACGCCAATCAAAAGCGTCAAGGCAAATCCCCTGACAATACCAGTAGTTAATTCATATAACACAATTGACGTGATGATGGTTGACATATTTGAGTCGCGGATGGACGGCCACGCGCGCATAAATCCTTCATTGATGGCGTGCATTGCGTCTTTACCTTTGCGGATTTCTTCGCGGATGCGTTCCAAAATCAGAATATTTGCGTCAACAGCCATACCAATAGAGAGTATAAATCCTGCAATACCCGAAAGCGTCAAGGTGACCGGAATAATTTTGAAAATAAATAATACCAACGGCGTGTACACGCCCAGCGCAATTACGGAAAACACGCCGCCCAAACGGTAATACGCAATCATGAATAACGCGATGAATCCAAATCCAATAAGCCCTGCAAGCACGCTTTTATTGAATGAATCAGCACCCAAACTCGCGCCAATTGATTGCTGGGAAATAAGCGAAATAGGAACCGGCAAAGCTCCTTCGTTTAAGTTTCGCGAAAGCGTTTTTGCGTCTTGAATGGTAAACTGGCCCGAGATTTGCGCGTTGCCGCCGGTAATTTCTTCGCGCACAACCGGCGCGCTGATGGGAGCTCCATCAATGTAAATTGCTATACGCTTGCCCACGCTGTTTTTTGTCAGCTCTGCGAATAATTTTGTTCCTTCGCTGTCAAACTGGAGCGATACCATAGGCTGATATGTTGTTTTGTCAATTTCCACAGTTGATTTTTTTAAATAACGTCCGGTCAGATTGGTTGGAGCGAAATACGGGTCAATGTTTTGCGCCTGGCTGTCCCCTGCTTTTTGTTTTTCCAAAATCACTTTGGTTTCTTCTTGCGGCCGTTCAATGCGGAATTCCAAAAACGGCGTTTGCCCTATCATTTGAATTGCTTGATGAATGTCTTTGACGCCAGCAAGTTCAACAATCAGGCGCCGTTCATTTCCGCTTTTTGCGATTTCCACCCTGGGTTCCTGAACGCCGAACATATTGACTCTGCGTTCAACCACGTCGCGCAATCCTTCCATAGCTGATGATTGGTCTATTGCTTGAATACCGGCGAGGTCTGCGCGATAAGTAAGCGATGTTCCCCCTGCAATATCAAGTCCATATCTGAATGGTTTGGTTGGAAAATCAGGAAGCCGGAATGTGATGTTTTTTGAAGCCAAAACCCCGTTGACGGCGTTTTTCGCTTTGCTGTAGGGCTGCGGCATAACAAAAAGTCCCAAAACAATGGTACTGATGAATATAAAAATCAGGACGGTTCTGGCTTTTTTTTGTTCTGAAACCAACGGAGAAAAAGGCATAATGGAGATATTAAAGCATGAAAAAATAAGAAATACAATGAAACATTGAATTATGTTTTATTGTATATTACAATTATATCTTGCGTGGATACATATAAATATAAATAGTATAAAAATATGCCTTTTAATATACCGCCAATAGCGGATAGAGTAAACCCGCGACGTGAGAGAGTAGGGAGAGAACCGGCTCCGGTTTCTCTTGAACCTATTCTTTGTGCAGTTTTAAATTATATTTCCAGAGGCAAAAAATACGAAGGGAACAATCTTGTTGACAGATTAAAAACGCAAGATGGTTTTTTAGAAGCAGTTAGGTCTATAGAAAACATTGAGGGGGTTAATCTGCAAACTATCACGGCAGATATGTTGTTGGTTTTTCTGAAAAAAGGAACAACCAAAGAGGCAAGAGGAGCACTTGCATCCATAGAGTCATTGGCAGGAGAATATACCACTTGACGCAATTTCCATAAACATTGGGCTTCGGAAGGGCGAGAAACGCGTGACAAAGAATTTCTTGCTCATCCGAAGCTTCGTGTTGTACGAAGCGTAGGAGAGCCCCCTATAGCTCAATGGTAGAGCAATGGCCTTTTAAGCCAGTGGTTGAAGGTTCGAGTCCTTCTGGGGGGACATAAAAATAAATTGAAATTACTTATCAAGGCGGTCTGCCGCGAGACTTGATAAATAATCTCAAGACAGATTTTACCTCGGCCCTTAGAAACTTCACCAAAAAGGGGAAGGTGAAGGTAGTTTTTAAAAAACTTTAGTCCCCAAACAGCGCCTGTAGCATCGGGCGCTGTTTTCGTATTTGCATATTTTTATAAGCCTAATTCTTCACTGTGTTCCTGCATAGCTTTCAGTGCTATGGCGATGAAATCGTGAAGCGATATACCGAGATGTTCGTCGCACATCGCGATTTCGTTTCTGCGTGTGCCGCGCGCAAATGACGGTTCTTTGAATCGTTTTTCAACTGACTGAACTGTAAGGCAAGCCAATGTTTTTGTAGGTAAAATCAACGTAGCGGCAACAATGAGCCCAGTCAAACTGTCTGCGCAAAATATTGCCCAATCCATAAGCGATTCGGGTTTAATTCCTGTGTCGCTATTGTGAGCAGCCATAGCATGTGCAACGTTTTCCGGAATGCCTAATCCTTTGCCGCGCGCCCATTGCGTAATCATAATCCCCTGTTGGTTTTCAGAAACACCCTCGCAATAATCGCCATCATGCAACAATCCCGCCATCATCCATTCGTCTTTGGTTCCAAAATTTCCTTTTGGGGAATTTTGTCCTGAGCTAGTCGAAGGACGCTCTTTCATTTGCAGCGCATCATAGATTGCACCCATCACGACTTCAAGCGCGACCATGTGCTTGATAATGTTTTTGTTTTCCACATGCTCTTGGATAAGAGCCAATGCTTGGTTACGAGTAATCATATGGAATGATGCTAATAACTTTTATATGCCAATCTACGAATTACAAATTGTTATAACATTGAGTTCAGGATTCTTTTGGGACGCAAGTATTTTGCTTGGAAGTTCACCAGAATACCTAATTTTTTACGGCATGACTCCAAATAGCGACGTACTTGATAATATTCTTGACGACTGATGATACGTTTTGCTTTTATTTCCAAAATGATTTTATCATCAATAAGGAAATCAATTCGGTTTCTTCCCTCCGATTCCCCGGGAAACAAGGGTGGGAGAATCTGTTCGCGCGTGTATTGAATAGCGAAGTATTTTAATTGTTGCTCTATGGCATCGCCATATTGTTTTTCGCTCTTGTATCTTTCAAGTTCATTATGGGTAGCAAACATTATTCCGTTGAGCTTATAGGATAGTTCGGGATAGACGAGCTTCTGTATTTCGTTTGTCATATTCGCAATTCGCCCGCCCGCCATCGCTACGTTCAGACGTTGCGGGCAGGCATCATCGGCATTATAAATTTATTCGCATTATTACTATTCTTTAATATCTGCTATTTTTGCGTGCGTTATTTCAATAAGCTTTTGCGGAGTTATTTCAAATACGGCATGCGGGGTTCCGCCTGCGCACCAGATAGTTTCAAACTGTATCAAATCCCTGTCAATGAAAATATGCTCAATAGGAATTTTATGTCCGAACGGCGCAACGCCGCCAATAGGAAACCCTGTTTTTTCATACACAAAATCCGCATCTGCTTTTTTAATATCTCCCATTCTTAAATTCTTAAGACTACAACCCGCCCACCACCCTCCCGAGCTTCGCTTGGGCCCCACATTGGAATGGTTTTGCAATATCAGAAAAAGTTTTTCTAACGACACCCTATTCACACCGGATGTGATAACTAAAACAGGTTTGTCTCCTGCTTGAATAATCATGCTCTTTCCGATTTGTCCAAGCGAACACCCGATTTGATTTGCCGCATCCTGCGATGTTTTCGTGCTTGCATCAAACACTTTCAAATGCTCTACAATACCGTATTGCTTGAGTAACTGGCTGATATATTCGTGTTTTTCTTGTGCGGACATAAAAGGTATTGATACAAATAGTACTAATTTGTACTAATGATACGAATTCGTATAATTAGTACGATTCGTATATTGGTATCGTGTTATTTTATCTCCAATTCGTTCGGAACCAGTAACACTTTACGCATATCTTCTGGTTTCAGATACATATCAACCGCGGACGTTACGTCGTCAATGGTAATTTCTTGGATTTCTTTCATCAATTCATCGTATCCTTTTGGTTGTCCGTCAAACAGAGTAGAGAATGCCGCTGATTCAAGAATGCCACCTGTATGTTCAAACTGAAGCGCTAAACTGCCTAACATCATGTCCTTTGCCTTTGCGAGCAATGGTTCATCATTTTTACTTTCGCGCACAACATCCAGCGAAACATCAATCGCTTCTTGGTATCGTTTTGGGTCTGTACCAATGTTAATAGAAAACTCTCCCACATCAGAATTTCGCGATGTTCCGGCGTGAATGGAGTAGCATAATCCTCGCTTATCGCGTACTTCCTGAAACAACGGAAACGATGCTCCGCCAGAAAGCATTACCGTGAAAATCTGTATGCTTCGCGCGGGCTTCTCTTTTCCTTGTCCAATGGGCGCGCTCAACGCCACGTGCACTTGTTCCAATTCTTTTTTGTGTACATATGTTCTATCAGGTTTTTCAACCAACGGAATAAGCAATCTGTTGTTTGCGGGTTGGAAATCAGCTTGCGGGAAATTGGTTTCAAATCCTGCGAGCGCTTCGTCAGGCGTAATGTTTCCCGTGATGATGAACGTGTAGTTTGATGCATGGTAGTAGCGTTTGCGAAATTCAAGAAAGTGGTTGCGTGTAAATTTTGACAGCGCTTCAATGGTACCAAGCTCGTTTTTGCCTAATGGGTGGTCACCGAACAGAAACTTTTGGTTGAGTATTGATAAAAAGCTGTCTGGGTTGTCCATATACATACGCAATTCCTCAATGATGTTTTTCATTTCTGTTCCGATTTTTTCCTGCGGGATAAGCGGTTCGTTGAGAATCTCCCCGAGTGAGATAAACGCACGATCTTTATGCGTTACTGGCACGCGGTTATGGTAAAACGTTCCTTCGCTCGAGGTCCATGCATTGTGGTATCCGCCGATTTCTTCCAAGTACGCGCTCACGTCCTTGCTTGTGGGAAAGCTTTTTGTTCCTTGAAAACTCATATGTTCCAAAGCATGCGCAAGACCGGCTTCCTCCGGCCATTGTTCGTCGCGCGTGCCTGCTTTGACAAATACCCCAGCGGCAACGGATTGCGCATGGGGCAAAGGCATAACATACACGGGTATGCCGGTTTTTGTTTGGAGTTTTTGAAAATTAAACATACACGATACTAATATACGAATGGTACTAATGATACAAATGAATACGAAAACATAATACTATTGTAGTTGTTTCATTGCTAACGATGTTTGAGGATTAAACCCAAGTTCTTGTGCTGCGGGGCTAAGAATCGGACTTAGATTGACGGGTCCAAAGCCCGCTGTCCTACCGTTAGACGACCCCGCAATTTATTTTAAAAGATGCTTTAATATCTCCTTCTTTTCAATCCTGTTGTTAGACCTGCCTACGGCAGGTAAGTCTGCCTGCGCAGGCATGCGACCCCGCAATGCCATTTCATAGTAGCAAAAATCGCTGTTTAAGGCAACGAATTTATATTCACAGAACATTACTCACTCATTGTTTCAATAATCGCCAACTCTATTGGCAAGGACGGTAGTATTGATTTTTTAATATATGGAATAAAGTTTAAGAACTCGCGCACGAGTTTTTGAAGTTTTTTCGCGTCAAATGTTTGCGCAAGGGTTTTGAGCGTTTCCAGTTCTTCCAAAGAATATTCTTTTTCAAGGTCGCGCGCAAATGATGCATCCATTTTAAGCACCAGTATTTTTTCCAAAATGGTTGTTGCCAAGCGTATGACTTCATACAACTGCAGGCCCTGATTTTGCGCATTATTGATGTATTGGATGCTTTCCTGCACATTGTTTTTCGCCAAAGCGAACAGGAATTCCTGCATTTTTTCAAACCTAATTGAGCCGACAATTTGCTCCACTTCGTCAAGCGTGATGGTTTTATCAGCTGAAAACGCAACCACTTGTCCAAAAATAGATTCCGCGTCGCGGATGCTGCCGTCAGCCAATTGGCTGATGTGATGAAGCGCTTGCGGCTCGGCGTTAATTCCCTCTTTTGTTTTGATAAATTCCAGGCGCTTTGCAATGTCGTTTGCGGGCAAGCGTTTGAAATCAAAACGTTGGACGCGCGACAAAATCGTTGCTGGTAACTTTTCCGCATCCGTGGTTACCAAAATTAAAATGGCGTGTTTGGGCGGCTCTTCAAGAGTTTTGAGCAATGCGTTAAATGCCGGCGGGGTTAGCATATGCGCTTCGTCAATGATAAATACTTTGTATTTCGTTTTGACCGGAGAAAAACGAATGTTTTCTTTGAGATCGCGGATATCGTCAATGCCGCGGTTTGACGCTGCGTCAATTTCAATCAAGTCAATTGAACGTCCACGCTCAATATCCAAGCAAGATTCGCATTTGTTGCACGGTTCAATGAAAGGTTTTTTGGTCCCTTGATTACGTTCGGGACTAAGACAATTTATTGTTTTAGCAAACAAGCGCGCCATAGTGGTTTTGCCCGTGCCGCGCGTGCCTGCGAACAAATACGCGTGCGAGATTTTGTTCAGTATTATAGCGTTTTGTAAAGTTTGGCGAACCGGAACTTGATTCACAAAATCAGCAAACCTCTGGGGGCGGTATTTGCGGTAAAAAACAAGAGGAATGTTGTCTGCCATACTTGTTGTATTATATCAGTTTTGGTGTTTAAAAACGAGGTTTTTGTATCCCAGATAATTCACCATCAAGCTTACGAGCGTCCCCAGCACTGCGCCCGCGTTTGCTTTGACCCAAAAAACAGAAAACGGGATTGAGAACGTCGCGTAGGTTGCAATGCCGGCATTAAGAATCCAGCTGGCCAAGCTGACGCATACGAATGCAAGTATTTGCTTTGAAGACGATTTTTCGCGCGACCGGAATACAAAACGCTTGTTGAGAATATAACTGCATATCACCGCGCATGCAAACGAAACGGATTTGAACAATGCGTATAATGGCAGGGTTTGATCGCGCGTGGCAATGAGCAGGATATTTAATATCCCCCAGTCAACTAGGGTGTTGATAATTCCCACAATAAGAAATCGTCCGAATTGCTTTGGCATTGTGGTTTACCCTGTAGTAGATTTTCGGCTACTTATCGGTTTCCGCGACGGCAGTCGTATACATAATTAACATATTTCGACATATTTCGATCAACAAACCTCATTCGAAGAATTGCCGGAAATTCACTACGGGGTTTAGACCGCAAAAGGATTTGTAGGCGCTGCGGGCGTCGGCGGTTCTGGCGGTTTGACTGATACGTATTTTGCGTTGATTGCTTCAATGACTTGCTCGCGCGGCTTTGTAAATTTTTGTCTGCACAAATCTTGAATCTTGTTTACTTTTTGCGGGTCAGTGCGCGGCGGAAAATCAATGAAAATGTTAAACGCAGAAGCGGTTTTGCCTTGAATCAAAGGCCGTATGTACGCATTCATATTGTCTAAGCGTATCAAGTCCTGCTGGTCAAAGTTCGGTTTGAAATAATCTTTGATTGCGTCCGCGTCTTTG
>Ga0100397_1001500_pt1 | contig 13902 bp, 5 predicted proteins | sample CryGeymeta201521_FD_81550 | JGI IMG/M metagenome (GOLD analysis project Ga0100397, IMG submission 81550) | Groundwater microbial communities from Crystal Geyser aquifers in Utah, USA - Crystal Geyser metaG 2015-21 | ecosystem: Environmental > Aquatic > Deep subsurface > Groundwater | place: USA... | reverse complement strand
CAATCATACCCAAGAGTACCTTTTCTTGCAATCCAAATTGTTTCAACACAGGGATGCTCCTCATCCTACTACTGCTGCTACTACTACTACTGCTACTACTACTGCTCCTTCTTCCTCCAACAACAATGACAATGCTGCTGCTACTGCTGCTGCTAATGACAAAAAGCAACACTACAGAGATCCACGATTTCCTTGTGATGCTACCGTAGCCAGACTGAATTCATTGTTTGAGATTGATACGACCAAGTTGGTAACGGCTACTAATACGAATATTAATACTGCAGGCAGTACTAGTAGTAATGGTGGCGGTGCTTCTGTCGTTGGTGGTACTGGTACTTCTACAACTACTCCTGGTGCTGCTGCTTCTGCTTCTGCTGCTGCCAACTTTCGATCGAATCCATTGCTACAGGGTAACAGTGCAAATCAAGTTATATCCAAAGCTACAGCAACAACAGCAGCAGCAGCAGCAACAACAACAAGAATTTTTACTCCTAAAACTACTACTACCAAACTTCCAGAAAACAGAGTCGTTTCGACAATGACTCCTTCTCCGACTACTGCTACTACTACTACTAGTAGTAGTAGTAGTAGCGCTCCTGCTACCGCTACTGACTTGTCTGCTTCACTGCAGCGAAAAGAACAAGAACAAGACCACCAAAATGAGCAACAGCTGCGAGAATTGTTGGACGGTGTTATACTGTTGTCGACCACCAGTAGTAACGATCGTTCTATATTATCTTCTTCGTCGTCGTCGTCGTCTTGTTCACAATTGCAACAACAAGAATTAAATGAACTTGTTCGTGATATTAGTCACGCTCTACGTTCTCATCTTCCTCCAACTGCTCCAACTACTGCCAGTATCACGACGAGAGCCAAAGTAGCACAAGAATTAGAAGAAGCAACGCGGGAGTACATGTTGGCAACGACCATGTCAGTCGATTCGTCTTCTTTTGACAGTAATGACAATTACACGGATAATACAATTACTATTATTCACGAGAAGAAGCAACGAATGGAAGTTTTGGCACGTCAATGCCGAGACATGCTGCAACAACAGCAACAACCAACGAACACTACAGACGATGATGATGATGATGATGATAAAATTTATAATGATGATACCACTACTGCTGCAACTGATTCCGAAAATACTCTGAAAGAACTACAGCACAGATATACCATCATTCGATATGAAATCGTTGCGTCTGCTGCTGCTGCTGCTGCTGCTGCTGCTGCTGTTCCTCCGGCACAGGAACAACCTTTTCAGCAACAACAACAGCAGCAGCCACCGCAGATGAAGATTGATGAGAAGGAAATGATTTCCAATACAGCTGTTAAGCAATCTATTACATCACCCACGACAATGCTACCAGTATTGGAAATTCCTCAATTTCAAGACAATGGTAAACCAGATCCTGTCATTTTGCAACAATTATTAGATGATGCTACCCTCATTTATGATCGCATATCATCATCGTCCGCTCATCAACAACAACATGAACATGAACAAGATGCTATAACGGTTCTGGCACGTGATTTAGTTTGTGAAATTGGGCATTTACTCTACTATTCCACACATGATGATGATGATGATGATCATCATGATGATGACAACAACGGCAATAATAGCAACGGACAGCATCGATCGTCTAAAGTTATTGCTAATGAATTGGATGGTGCATTGCAAAACCTTTCGAAAAAGATGCCCAGTCATGATGACCAAGAATACTACCAATCATTAGATCGTAGCGTAGAAGAGTTAGCAGCCGAATACCGAGCTGCCAAAACTTTTGAGGCTATGAATACCAGACCAACAGCAACGACGACAGCCGAAGAAGTCATAACATCTCTACAAGAACGTCTTCAAAGCCTGCAACGAGAAATTGTCGAATTCAAAGATGTTACGATGGACATTCCCGAGGTTGTTACCGAAGATGTATTTGCTGACAAGGACGCCACATCGTCGTCGTCGTCGTCTCGAGATCCCGTCACTGCTTCATCGTACGAAACGAAGGAACCATCCTATCGTCGTCGCCAGAAGAACCGTCAGGCCAAGAAGGATGCCACAACACCTTTGTCCAACCACATTGACGAACAACGGAAAGCATCCGCAATTGATGTAGACGTTTTTGCTCCCAAGGGTTTGTTACCATCAGATGCCAGCCCCGGGGCCAATATACTTAACATGTCCGTCCAACAAGCCGATGAGTACATTCAAATGTTCAAGGATGCTTCTGATGCCATCAAGGCACAGCAGAACAAAAATAATGACATCGGCAGTCATCGTAGGCCTTCACTTAACACTGAAGAAGATGATGACAATGACATTTCTGGTATTGATTTGACGGATATGACGGCTGCAGAAATGGACGAATACATTGAAATGTTCAATGCAGCTTCGACGTCTCTGGAACAGGAAAGTAAACAAGCTGATACCACTGACAGTACGAGCGAAATTCCCTTTAGCAACATCAATGTTCTTGCTGCTGCTACTTCGTCCATCAATGACGGTGGTGCTGAAAATGATTTTACAGACATGACGGAGGCCGAAATGGACAAGTATATTGAAATGTTCAACAAGGCTTCTCTGGAACTCGAACAGCAAAAGATGGTCACCAGGGATGAGATTACCAGGAAGAAAGTCGACGCTGGTATGGATCCAGTTTTTCCCTCTGGCAAAGTTGACTTGGGAGACTATCTTGGAGAACTCGATATCTCAGGCATGTCCGAACAAGAAATAGATGACTACATTGCCATGTTCAATGAGGCCTCTGCCGAAATGATGGAAGCCAAGGATATGGATGTGGAAGTACCCGTCATGGACACCACAGCTAGCAGCAGCAAGGGTTTGTTAACTCCTCCTGCTGCTCCCGCTCTTCACGATGCCGAACCAAACCTATATGACGTTGATATTATGAAGGGTATGACCATTGAAGAAATGGATCAGTATATTCAGATGTTTAATGATGCATCTAGTAGCATTGTGGAACAAGAAAGGCTCAAACAAGAAGGCCAAGCTCCAATCATGGAGGGTGACATGATCTCAGATATTCCCTCTGCTCCTGTCGATCCCGTGGCCAAGCAACAGACCAACGAGTTCGATATTATGCAAGAGATGAGGGAAGAAGAAATTGATCAGTACATTGAAATGTTCCATGCTGCATCTGCTGAAATCAAGAATGGCAAGCGTGCTAAGCAGGAGTTCAATATTATGAACGACATGACTGATGAAGAAATGGACCAATACATTATCATGTTCAATACAGCCTCCTCTGAAATAAAGGAACAGAAGAAACTTGCTAAACAAGAAAAGGAAAGAAAAATGGCACGATTCGATATCATGAAAGAAATGACTGACAAAGAAATGGACGAGTACATCCAAATGTTTCATGCTGCATCTGATCTCATCAAGGAAGAACAGACTGCTCCCGCTGAAGAAGGTACCACCAAGGAGGAATTTAACATTATGAAAGAAATGACTGAAGAGGAGATGGATGAGTACATCGAGATGTTTCATGCTGCGTCTGCTCAAATCAAGGAGCAGAATAGACTTTCCCAACAAGATGAATCTCCAAATAAGAAAGTTGACGTCAATGCTGCTTCCACTGGAGTTGAAGAGGAAACAAAGATTCCCATTGATACTAATACTCCTTATGGGGAAGTGGATACATTTAACCTAACCGAAAAGGAAATGGACGAGTACATCAAAATGTTCGATGCCGCTTCTGCCGCTATTTCGGAAAAAAATCACGCTTCTCCTGTTACTGAGGACCTAGTTAAGGACGAGTTTGCTCCTTGTAAGGCAGTAGTCATGGAGGAGGACGAGTCATTGTTCGAGCAGTTGTCCTCTTCTTCTTCTCGTGCGGATGATGAACAATACATGAATGACGCCGACGATTTACCTTCCATGCCCGAGCCAGTTACTGCGGAAAACCCAGCAACTATCGCCTTTGTAAACAACAGATCTCGAAGTTTGAGCTCGCCGATGGCTCCGTCCGCATTCAGACCTACTCGTTCTCTGCTCGCAGATACCCGAGTTCGTGCTCTGACAGCCATGTTGCAAAAGTTAAATGATAGCCAAGTTGATGTGTGGTTCTCACCGTTGTTTCAAACTGATGTCCATCAACACATCGAGCGAGTACAACGAAGACGTGATACTGTGCGTGAATTGTGGATTGCTACGATTGATCATTTGCATTCATTTTCAGGCAGTCTTCAGACGAAAGCTCAAGAAGTCACCGACAAGACTTCCATCTTTATCAGCGGACTGTGCGATGACAAAACAATGGCCGATGATGCTCCTACTAGTACTGACGGCTCATCGTAAATAGCTGAGAGATTACCAATCCCGCGACAACTATAGCCTTTTGCGCTCCATTCAAACTGCGTCTGGCCTATTATGTATCTCTTGATTGGCTCATTGCATATTTATGCCAGACCAGGCTAGGTTCAAGTTGCGCAGCGATACCCCGAAAAACAACAACTAAGAAAAGGTCTCAGAAGCAGCTGTTACACTCTCTATCTACTGGAGTACCTACCTACATACTATACACATTTTACACGCGATACAAAGTAGCCCTACTACGAGCTAAACAAGTCATAAAAACACAAAACTAGCTGTAGCTTGTAATCATTCGTTTCCTTCATTCTTGCGTATCGAGTCAGCCACTAGAAAATAGCAGTAACAGGTAACAGCTACGTAAGTACATTGGATGTCATCGAGATTATTATATCGGCGAGATTCAAAAGGCAATTTTGTTGGATTGCATACTCTCATCAAAGGCTGCAGCAGTATCATGCTCTCCGAAAGACCTTGCTGAAAGGATGCCATCGTCCAGTACTGTCCTTTGTCATTGCGTCGTCTTTTGCTGTCGTGGAGTTTGCTGCTGCATTATCATCCAACCGTACATTGTTGGTAGTAGATATTCCGTTGAAACTATTAATGTTGGATTGAATAGCATCGTTCATTTCCTTTATCCAACTTGATAAGTTGTGAGCAACGTTATTGTTGTTGTGATTGTGATTGTTGTTGTTGTTGCTACTACCAGCACCGGCACGAAAGGTAGACGACACATCTCGTAACCACCACAAACTCGTACTGGTACTGTTTTGTTGGCGTTGTTTGGCTTGTTGCATGGCACGCGTTCGTGTCATGCGATCAATACGACCAAATATATTGGGTACCAAAATAGAAAATAAAAAAACGCGAAACATGTGTTCGATGATCCATTCAATGACGGCGATCATTTTTTGGTATACTGATGATGCCATCGGATGACCACGAGGAGCCGTTTGTGTCATGAAATGTGATACAATGGTAGATGTCGTTCCGACAACAACGGGTAGTACGGCCAACAGTGACCAATAAATAGCAATGCGACTCGTAATAGGAGCACACGCCACAACGACAGCATTGGTAAATTCTGTTTCATCCAGATATCCTGATCGATCGTGATCTGCCAATTGAAACAGTTCTTCTATCTGATCACGATTTGGTGGATGACAGGCAGCAACACCCACGTACTTTGCTAAATGCAAATGCACCAGTAACATTCCGCTATAAAAGGCATTGCGATCAATTTTCTTCTCCTTGTTTTTGTTTTCATTTTTGTTGGTGTTGGTGGTGTCATTGTCATTGTCGTTGGTATTGCCATTGGTATTGTCAGTGGTAGAACAAACATCAAAGGCCCACAATGCTAATTTTTTAACCATAACCAACCGTGTTTTTTTGGCACGTCGATCAAAGGCATCCAATCGTCGTTGCAATTCATTTCCAATCATTGTATCAGTGTTGTTTTTGGTGGTGGTGTTGGTGGTAGTGTTCGCAGCAACATCAGCAGCTGCAGTATCAGTATCAGTATCAGTATCAGTATCAGTATCAGTAGCTGTTGTCGTGACTTCTTTGAGAATAGACTTGCCAAGTTTCTCAATTCCGTTCATGCTGTTTTTGTTAGTAATCGTTTCCTTCTGTTCCATTTCTTGCTCTTGTGGTTGTTCCTGCTGCTGCTGCTGCTGCTGCTGCTGCTGCTGTTGCTCTGAGTCTAGCTGTTGCTCCTGCTCCTGCTGCTGCTGCTGCTGTTGTTGTTCCATTTTTATTAGTTTTTTCTGTTCTTCTTCTTCATCTAACAACCGTTCGATTTCTTCTTCATCTAAACCTAATTCTTCACTCGCTTTGGCTATACTGGCACCCGTTCTCAATATATCCAGTGCTTTTTTTATATCATTATCGTACAATATAACTCGTTGTCGTCGTTGTTGTTGTCGTCGTTGTCGTCGTTGTTTGTAATCATTGTAATTGTTGTTTTTGTTTCTGTTGTTGTTGTTGTGTTGTTGTAATTGCAATTGGAAGGAACATAACGAATGACGACAAGATGATACTGTCGTGGTTGGACCAAAGTTTGCTGCTCTTGCAAATGCAGTACTCGTAGTAGTAGTGCAATACGAATGTGATTGCAGAATTTTCGTCTGAAAAGAGGCAGCAGCAGCAGCCGTTGCAGCCATTGTCAGTATGGTTGTTGTCAACAACGTGAGAAACAGTAGTTGTCGTACTGGTAGTATTGTACAATGGCACATCATAGTAATAGGAATCTTCTAAGAATACAAACAATCAGGAGAGCCCCTCCTGCCCAAGAAAAAAGAATGTGTTGATTTTGAAATGAATGACACACTTAAAAAAATTTACAGGAGAGAATATATCATTAAAAAAAACTTTAAAGAAGGAAAATTGTATGTGATTGATCGATTGATGGACAGCCTACTAGCTAGCTAGTGGTAGCGTAGCTGCTAGCAGAGTAGCTGGCCTCCCATCTGGTCGCCTCAAAATTCAAAAAATGAGGATTTGTTTATCCCGAACCTCAACTTCAAATTACATTCTTGCTTTACTGCAACGAGTACTTTATGCAAGGGTATTCAAAGGGTGCACAGTTGTTCACGATATTTGAGTATCTTTTTCCTTTCTTTTAACAAAAAAATGAGTACCCTACGCTACGGCGTAATAGTGTAGTACCTCTACCACTACTACTAGTAGCTAGTAGTAGTAGTGCCCGTGGTAGGTACAGTACGGAATTAGACAACTGAATGAGTAAATATAAACCTGAAATACTACCGTAGACTACTACACTACTATTGTTTATAAAGTTTAAACACTACGTACCTGTCTATCAAAGAATAATTTTTATTAGACTCAACCTGGTCGTCTTGTGTGCGTATTATTGATTTATAACCCTGCACACACCTGCACACAGGACACAAACTACTAGACTACTGTACTATGAATGGTTATTATTTTGTTGTTGTAGTACTATACTACAGCATCTTCCTTTGGAGTAGTATTGCTTTTGTTCGTGGATCGTCACCTTTTTTCCGGCATCATCATCATCATCATCGTCGTCGTCGTCGTCAATTCTACAGGGATGCATTATCGAGATCCATACCATTGAATATAGGTAGTAGTTGTAGCCATAATGACAAGAACAAAAGAAACAAATCGCCATTCAATGCTACAGCACAAAAATATCTATCAAAAGCAGCAGCAGCTGCTGCAGCTGCAGCTGCAGCGCTTCCATACGAATATAACGAGAAGAACACGAGGAACGAAGAATTGTTAGAAGAAAGTAGGAAAAGCAGCAACAACATCCATTCGTCTCACAGACGAACTACTACTATTATTCCTCGTGGTGGTCAAACTATGGACAACAATAACAACAACAATAACAATATTGGTGTTGCCGCTGGTGTATTTGTCAAGGCTGTAAGAACCGTCACGTACATTGTTATTGGATGTGGTAAATTGATCTTACCACCGGTGGTTGCCGTTACGAAATTTATAGTGGGTGTGTACGCGGCCTTGCCAAAAGATGCCATCGTTGCACAAGTTGGTCTGGTCAGTTGCTTTGCTGGTGGATACTATCCGACGTTATTTTCGAGTCTCAATGCGGCACAACAGTGTGGATGGAATATCATGATCGATGCCATATCCGATTTGACCCATGAAGCCATACGTGTCATTGAAGCTTTGGATGATGATATTCCAACAACGACCACTACCCACCCATCGTTTGGTTTCCATCATGATCATCTGGATGACTACCGTAACGACAATGAATACAATTATAATGGTAATGACGATGATGATGGTGATGATGATGATGATGACGATCGTACCACCAAACGGAACAAGCGTTCGCGTCATCGTCGGAGTAGCAGGAGCCGTGGTAGTAAGACGACGAACAGATCGTTCGCACAGAAGACTCATATTGTCATGGCAACAGTCGATCCTGTGAAAATCAATACCGCAGCTGGTGCACTGTACACGACGTGGTTGGGCGTATCGACCGTACTGGAACGAGAATATGCGCGTGTTATTACGCTGTCCATGACAATGGCGCGATACATTGAAATTGTTGCCAAATTTGTATTCGGTCCTCCAGCCTACCTGGTGGTTGCCGAAGACTACCATCCATGGATTCCCGTCGTGATTGGTTGGATCTGTAAGGCCACAGCTATGAATATAGCCTGGCGCATTCAACGTGTCATGACTGCTGCAACATCAGCTATTGCGGGTGGGTTGCTGTTTGCTCATGCTACGAGTCGTATGCTTGCCAAACGTGGTGTACGACTGTTTGGATTGATTCGAGGGAACGGAAACAATGATGACAGAGACAACAACGACAATAACAACAACGAATCGACAGGTGCATTGTGCGAGGTATTGGGGTTTGTGGTTGCGGGGATTGGATTTTACACACAATTTGAAGCTCAATATCGGAACGGATTTTCGTTTGAAGTACCCTTTCCTATAAGCTTGGTAACATGGCCCTTCGATTGGGCCGAGCGTTGGATTCAATGGCAAATTACAAAGTAATATATATATGTATATAGGGTTAGGGTACATATATATACATACACACATGCTACCGTACCGCAATAGCTTCATCATAGGAATTGTAAGAGATAGTCGTGTGCTGTTTCTATGCTTAAATTGGTATAAATGGCTAGGTTACCAACAACTTACGAACTACTAGTAGTAGCTAGCTAAGCCAGCCTTTGATGCATCAGAATCTATCGCTTCCATGCTGCACAATGCCTGCGCAAGTTTTAGCTGCCTGAATTCCGCTGGGTTGTTTATCAACGTGTTGTTTCGCAATTGTATATGCATAACACCGCGCTACTCTAGTGTTGTCATATGTAGTGGTACCAGTTACTTGGTTTGTTTTTGCGAAAAGATGCATGCCGAGGGCTCATCAGCAAAAGAGATGATTCTTATTTTTTGTATTCAATTTTGCTGTATTTCAAATCATCGATTTGCGTTACCTGGTGCACTGGTACCAGGTATCTTTGACTATTGACCACACACTCCACCAGTCAAGCTATTATTGTTTATTATTGATTTGATAGCCTACTAGTGTTAGTTTTATCTACTACTCTCCGAGGTAGAGAGTACTACAGACAGCACCGGAGGGAAGCCAATTCTTGTTGGAACAAGCTCAGCTTACCTATATTACTACCTGGTACATGGTAGTCTACTATGGTACTATGAGAACTCTACCAGTTAGTACCAGTACCATATTATTACCGTACGTGGTATAAAGTTCAAGTTGAGGCAGAGAAAAAAGAAGATGTGTTACTTTGGTCAGATTTGTCTACTGGTCAAAATCTTCGAGAATTTTTTTTGACTATGGTAAACTACTAGACTACCTGGTACATCATACCAGGTAGAGTAGACTACTGTACCTACCTGGTACATAATAATATTTTCTACTACCAGGTAGTCTAGTACCTGGTAACAATATCTATTTCTTCGTTTCTTTTGTTAATAATCGGCAACTAAAAATGAAAGAATCTTCGTAACGACACATATGCGTGCGTTCGTTGAGTTTGGAACGTATTACCTGGTACCACGTACAGTACCAGGTCTAGTCTGCTCTGGTAACAGGTCGTGCTACCAGTTATACTACCTGATACAGTTCTAGTATTGATATTGAAAAATATTATTACCATACCGTAGTAGTGACGGGAGATTACGTACTTCTGGATACCATACCATTAAAATAGTAGTAGTATAATAGTATTACCACCAGGTACAGTATTACTTAGTAACAGGTACCACTAACTGTTATGGTACCAGGTATGGTACCTGTTACCAGCACGTGTAAGCTGGAGTAAATGTTTGAGTCAGAAAACATCAACATGGAACGAGTACGGTAGTGGTACCAGGTATGGAAGATTTCAAAGTGTCTACTACCAGGTAGGTACGGTACCAGGTAGCTTGAAGTAGTACCATACCAGGTATGTGTTCATACTTCCGACTCCATGATTTTACCATTGATAAAAAAGTCTCCGATTAGCCACTAAAAAAATTAAAAATTAATTATTGAAAGACATTATGCCTTCAGCTTGGTGAGTCAGCTCCTCGAACGAATGCACATTTTTCGTTCGCTTTCTTCACTTTTCTACTACTACCAGGTATCAAGTACGTACGTTTGCGGTGCAGAAAGAAAACAACAGAAAGATGATTCATTCGTCTTCCGTTTATCAACAGATGAAACAAACAAACACACAGAGAGACACACACAAATGATAGTCTAGTACCAGTAGCAGGTTTCCATCAACCTCTTTCATTAACTTTCGGTCACTATCCATACTGTTTAAAAACTAGACTACTCTGCGAAGATTCTTTATTTTATCATTTTGTTGTCGTGTAAAACGAGAATTATTATAAGCGAAGCATATTGAACAGCAAAATAATGGAAAAGACAACAATGTCCGCTAGTAGTGCTAGTACTACCAGTCTTTGGGATGTAATCTCTACCAAGCCATCCCGTCGCAGTAGCGGTACTCGTCTTCATAGAAGATCGGTGAGACGAAGCAACACAGGAAACTCACTTGGAACTGCCCTGAAAGGTCTGCCTACTTCTACTTACGATACTAACATCGAAATGGAAAGAAGTGATCCTGCTCTAATAGCTGGTGGACAAGTTAGGCGTCATACAGACAACTTGAGTGTACTACCTGCACACTCACTTCTACTACAAGACGATGAAAAAATGCAGCGTGAACAGCTCTTGATGAGCCTCGATCAATTGGCCTGCCACGTACCTCGAACTGTCCTGGATCAGATAATCAACCAAGTTGTTCAAGAAGAAAACAAGAATAAGATCCGAAGCTTGCTGCAAGAGAGTTTGCAATTGAGTGAAGGAGTTACAGATGACTCCTCTCACAGTGAAGGCCATCACTCCGTTGCTAGTTTGTTGTACGATTCCTCCGCGAACAGCAAAGAAGAAGAAGATCCCGATGCCAAGGTCTCCAAGCTCCGTCAAGGAAGATTGTCCAATAGCACTATGAAGCCGCTCATGATGGACAGCTCGCTGCTATCGCTTGGAGTCGAAGGTGAATCGTCTCATAGTGAAGCTGATACTGGTGCTCCGATTGATCTTTTACCAAGTGTTGAATCGACGTCTGCTCTACTCTTTATTGATGTTTCTGGTTTCACCGAGTTATCTCGTTCACTAGAAGTTGAACAGCTCTCCAAGGTCATCAATTCTTACTTTGAACAGATATTGGAGATTGTACACGCTCATCAAGGGGATGTGCTCAAGTTTGCTGGCGATGCTCTCTTGGTCGAGTGGAGGGATCATCAAGATAAGAAGCATCAGCAACAGTCATCTGCCTGCTTGTTAGCAACAGAATGTGCCTCCAAGCTTGTCGATGTGTGTTCCGACCTTTCCGTCAAGACTCACACTGCTGCTGGAATGCCAGACACAACATTGCTGAACATTCACTGCGCAGTAGCATACGGAGCTATTGTTGGGACACATGTTGGCAACTCCAAACGAACGGAATATGTGGTTGTTGGCGATGCCATGAAACAGCTGTCGAAAGCCATGGAGGTGGCCCAATCGAGCCAAGTTGTCGTCTCTCCTCAAGTTATCCGTGCTTTAGAGGGCCTAGTTAAACTTTCCAAGCGTTGTCACGTTGGAGAGAGACCTGTTGTTTTGGCCTGCAAGTCTCAGGTCTTTTACAAGGCACAGCACTCGCCAACCCTGCTTGCCAATCAGAAGACAGCATCGACCTCTACTGATTTGTCTAGAAAGTGCGAGGATTGGACTACGAGCATGCTGCAACATTGTGAGGCATACCTGGATTCCTATGTGCATCCAGCAACTACATTTTCAGAAACAAAGCGATTATCCTTCTCTACGCCTTCCCGACCATCCAGTATGGGTGCATCCGAGGTTGCGGAATTGCGGGACGTCGTAACTGTATTCCTACAGCCCATTTTACCGGAAAATTTTGATTTGATGAGCAGCCCTGTTGACCAAGAAACGCTCGACCTTTTGCAACAGATCATGGCTATTGTCCAAAGCGAAGTCGACCATTTCGGTGGTCAGCTCCGGCAGTTCATTGTGGACGACAAGGGATTGGTCATAATTTTCAATTGGGGACTCCGAGGAAGCACCTTTCCAAACATGGTGGAGGAACGAACCATGCCTTGTATGAGAAACATTGGGTCGCTGTTGAGAACCGAGCTTTCCGTCAAGAGTCGGATGGGCGCAACAGCAGGCAAAGCTTACGCTGGTGTTGTGGGGGGTTCCTCGCGTCACGAGTACGCTGTGCTAGCACCCGCAGTAAACCTGAGTGCTCGTCTTTGCTTTAACACAAAGAATCCTGGTGTGTTGGTAGATGGGGCTCTTCGGTCCAGTGCCAGGTCCAGCCAGTTCAGGGTACGAAAGCCCATTCTTGCAAAAGGCTATAGCTTTCCTGTGCGTATTTATGAACCAAAGTTACCAGTGCGAAAGTCATGGGTACACATTGAGAGGAGTGAATTCGTTGGCCGTACCAAAGAAGTTGCCGAGCTTACTTCCTTGGCATGCAATATGATCAAGGGACCATCAAAGGAATCTTCGAAATTAGCCTTCGTTTCCGGTCCTGCTGGATATGGAAAGAGTCTTTTGTTGTCGCGGGTTGCTAGCACAATCGAGGGTCTCTGCAAGCAGTTAAATGCTACACACGTGGTTTTCCGACACGTGTTTTCTGAAGACGATGCCTTCAAGCCCTTTAGCATTATTCGGCCCCTATTTTTAAATGCACTAAGACAGAAGCAGAGTCCATTTCTGGGCTTCGCAAACTCTAACGGTGAAATCGACTCTGCGTTGCAAGAGGAAATGGAAAAGCAAGCCAACGCTCAGCTCCATCTTTCATTTTTGCGGACCTGTATGCAGGCGAGCATTCCTATGCAGTACGTAGAGATGCTTGCCGGCCTCATTTTCAGTGATAAGCTTTCGAGTGATATTGGTCAGTGGTCCGATAAGTCACGGAAAATGTCCGACTGGAACACTCTTGTGAAGCACTTTGTTCGCATTTACACTGAGCTGACGAAGGATATGGATCTGGTAGTCCTTGCACTCGATGACGTGTCGGGCGTGGATGAGATGAGCTGGAAGATTTTACAGCGACTGGTAGTGTTACCAACAGCATGCCGCTACCTCGTTCTTAGTGCGGACAGAAATCAGTATGGACTCAACACCCGGGGCAGCTTTTGGGATGAGTTGACCAGCAATGACAAAGTTCGATTTGTGCCGGTAACGAAAATGACGGAACAGGATATTGTGAGAATGACCAAAATTTATATGGGCAAATACAAGCTTCCAGATCTAGAACAGTCAAATATCGCTCGTTCCGTTTATCTCTTATCCGAAGGCATTCCATCTGTTGCTGACGTTTTTCTGGGTCTTTACATGTCAAGAGATTCGGATTCTGGTGACGAAGTCAAGGATGTGCTCCTCAACCGACTCGATACGCTGGATACGTCGGCACGATTACACTTGCAGTGTGGTGCCATGTTGGGCCGTTCCTTTGCTATGAAAGATGTTGTCGCTGTTATGGAAAGCTACAATGACATTT
>Ga0100397_1001478_pt1 | contig 13999 bp, 8 predicted proteins | sample CryGeymeta201521_FD_81550 | JGI IMG/M metagenome (GOLD analysis project Ga0100397, IMG submission 81550) | Groundwater microbial communities from Crystal Geyser aquifers in Utah, USA - Crystal Geyser metaG 2015-21 | ecosystem: Environmental > Aquatic > Deep subsurface > Groundwater | place: USA... | reverse complement strand
GGGCCTTCTTTTTATTATTATCGGCAGTTATCTCGGCCGTATCAAACCCAACTGGTTTTTTGGCATTCGCACGCCTTGGACATTATCTTCAGATGAAGTTTGGAGGAAAACCCATAAATATGGCGCCAAAATATTTGTCCTGGGCGGTTTTCTAATGATTTTAGCCGCGTTTTTTCCCAATTTGTTTGGCTGGTTAATGGGACTATTTATTTTAATGGTTTTAAGTGTTATTATCTATTCTTACTTGATTTATAGAAAATAGTTAATAATCAATGTATAAATGTATAGATTGGAAAATTAAAATATGTTAAACAAATATCTTAAAAAAATATATGGACAATGCATAGCTGGTAACGCCCGCGAGGAAAGTTATTATCCTGTTTTGTTAAATTTGTTTGAAGAATTTTTTAAGGTAAAACAAATTAGAAACGGAAACATTACCCAACTGCCAAAAGGAGTGGAGGGCGGCAATCCTGATTTTGTGGTTAGACGAGGTAAAGAATTACTTGGCTATATTGAAGCTAAGGATTTTGGCAAGGTTGATAATTTGGAATTGGTGACGGAAAGCGAACAAATTGAAAGATACAAAGATAACTTTGAAAATTTTATTTTAACCAATTTTGTGGAGTTTTGGCTTTGGCGCAAAAGCGAGAAAAAATGGGTGAAAAAAGTGAAAATTCAACAACCGAACATCATTTCAAAAATTAAGACATTGACGCCGGTAGCGAATGAAAAGGACTTGCTGGAACTTTTAAGTGAGTTTGTGGAATTTTCTATTCCGGAGAGAAAATCAGCCAAGTCGCTCGCGATAGATCTTGCGTCTCGTGCAAAAAGAATGAAAGCACCACTTTTAGAAGAATTAAATAATAATGTTGAAACCGATGTTGATAAAATTTATAAAGCGTTTCAAGAATATCTAATGCCGGATTTGTCTAAGGAAAATTTTGCCGATATTTATGCGCAAACAATTGCTTATGGATTATTTATTGCTCGTCTGCAATACAAAGGCGAGAGGAAAGAATTTAATCGCACTTTAGCGCGCGATTTAATTCCAAAAAATTTAAAAATATTAAAACAAATGTTTTCTTTTGTGTCGGCGCGCAATCTGACAAATAATATTGACCATATTATTGATGATATTGCCACGGTGTTGGCGTATTGCGATATTGAAAAAATCAAAAATGATTTGCACAAAGAAAAAGGCAAGGATCCAATTGTTCATTTTTACGAAACATTTTTAATTGAATATGATCCTGAAAAAAGAAAAAGAATGGGTGAATATTATACGCCAGTTCAGGTTACGGAATATATTATTAACTCCATCAATGATTTGTTAAAAGACGAATTTGATAAAAAATTAGGTTTTGCTTCAGAAGGTGTAACACTTTTAGACTTTGCTTCTGGCACTTGCACTTTTCCCGCGCAAGCCATAATCAAAGCCAAAGAAGAAATAGACCAAAGCAGCCAGCCTGGCAATTGGCATGAGATTGTTAAAAAGCACATTTTAGAAAATTTTTACGCTTTTGAAATTTTCATGGCCTCATGGATAATCGGCCATCTAAAAATCGCTTTATTATTGGAGGACTCGGGTTATAAAATGGAAAATGGAGATAAATTTAATCTTTATCTTACTAATACCTTGGATTTTTCCAAAATTGAAGGTCAAGGTGGAATTTTTGAGAATGTGCTTAAAGAGGAAGCAGAAGTCGCTGGAAAAATAAAAAGAAATAAAAAAATTTTGGTGATTACTGGCAACCCTCCGTATTTAGCAAATTCGTCAAATATAATTCAAAAAGGCACGGAATTTTATAATGTTTATGAGAGTTATAAAGAAATAGTGCGCAAAGAAGAAAAAAATATTAAGCCGCTTTCCGACGACTATATTAAATTTATCGCTTTCGCCCATTATAAAATCAAGCAAGCCGGCAAGGGCATTGTTGGCATTATCACTAATAATTCCTATCTTGACGGTTTAATTCATCGCGATTTGCGCCGCAAATTAAGCGAAGATTTTGACGAAATTTACATTTTAAATTTGCACGGCAATTCCAAACGGAAAGAAAAAAATCCTGCCGGCGGCAAAGATGAAAATGTTTTTAACATTCAGCAAGGTGTGGGGATAATTTTGTTGGTGAAGAAATAACTATGAATAATTACTCTGAAAAATTAAAACAGGCGGTTAAGGGAAAAATTTTTATAGCCATTGATGCGGCTAATTTGGAGCGCTCGGTTCAGGACATGTGGGTGAGCCCAAAAGACATTCCTGATGAGTTTAAGAAATATACAGCCGATCAGTTGTGTTGGCGCATTGATTATCAAAATTTAAAAAGTTTTTTTCAGTCCTTTTGTGATTTACAGCAGATAACTTTTTATTCGCCTAAATTTGAAACAGAAAATCATAATAATTTTTTAGGATTTTTAAAAAAGGTTCTTGGTTTTAAATTAAAAACAAAACCGTTGAAAGAATACAATGATCACACTGATGAAAAACCGCATCGCAAAGCAAATTTTGATGTGGAGATAGCGGTTGATGTGACACATAATTTATCAAATTTTGACACGTTGGTTTTGTTTTCCGGAGATTGTGATTTTGAATATCTTTTGAAATTTTTGCGCGGGCAAAACAAAACTGTAATTGTTTTTTCTCGTGCCGGACATGTGGCCAAAGAACTGCCGCCAGCCAGCAATTATTACTTTGATATTGTAGATTTTAGATATGACATCTTGCGAATTGTCCTTAAAAACGCAAAAAATCCCGCTTAAAGCGGGACTCTGCAGTTGATGACAGACAGCCCTGCGACCATCTGCAATTTAAGTATAGCAAATTAGCATATTTGCGTCAAATGAGCTTAAATTAAGCCAAAAATTGGGAAAATTGATTAAATGTTTTTAAAAAATTTATTGTCAAAATTGGCAATTGTGGATAACTAAAATATGAAAAATTTATGAAAACCCAAAATTCTAAAATCCATTACTCTGATCTTTACGGCGAACGGGAAGAAAAGTTTAAATTTTTGGAAAGCCACACGGTTAAAAATACCAAGTGGGAGGTTTTGAATGCTAAAGAACCGCGTTATTTTTTTGTGCCCAAAGATTTTAGTTTGGGAGAGGAATATAATAAATTTGTTTCTATTAGTGAAATTTTTAAAGAATATAATAGAGGCGTGGTTACCAGTAGAGATAATTTTGCGATAGGAAATTTAGAGCAACTAAAATCTAATTTGGAAATTTTCACCAACAAAGATTTTACTGACGAAATGATAAAACAAACATTTAAAATAACGGACACAAGTGGTTGGAAAATAAAAGACGCAAGACAAAAACTAACAAATAAAGGTGTAGATGATAATTTGTTTGTTGATTATTTATATAGACCTTTTGACAGGCAAAAAATTTATTATGAAGATTTTCTTTTGGAAAGAGCAAGAAAAGACATAATGGGTCATATGCAAAAAGAAAATTTATGTTTGCTGGCAATGAGGCAGGTTTATTGGAAAAATTACAATCATGTTTTTGTTTCTAATACTATTACTGATAGCAGAGTTTTTATTAGCAATAGGGGCGCGGCTGATATTTTTCCTCTCTATCTTTACCCTCAAAAACAAAATAAAACAAAAATTTTTAAAGGGCAGAAAAAACTGGGTCTATCAGGTGAGCAAGCAGAGTTGGAAAATGGTGAAAATAAAACTTCTAATATCAAGCAAGAATTTTTGGACGGGTTGAAAAATAATTTTGGCAAAAAAATCAGCGCGGAAGAGGTTTTTAATTATATTTACGCGGTTTTGTATTCAAATAAATACAGGGAAAAATATCAGGAATTTTTAAAGATTGATTTTCCAAGAGTGCCGTTTGGCAAAGATTATGAAATATTTAAAAAATTATCCAAAATCGGCGAAAATTTAATTCAACTTCATTTGCTTAAAGACAAAAGTTTGGGAAAAGGCAAAGCCCGGTTTATGGGAACTGGCGTGGATAATGTGGTGAGAAAAAGAGCATATGACACCAAAGAAAATAAAATTTGGATAAATAATGAAAAATATTTTGACGCCGTTGAAACGGAAGTTTGGAATTATTATATTGGTGGTTATCAGGTTTTGGACAAATGGTTGAAAGATCGTCTTGGCAGAGAATTATCGCGCGAGGATATTGGCCATTATTTGAAAGTGGTAGAATGTTTAAAGCAAACAATTAAAATTCAAAAAGAAATTGATGAAATCTATTTTAAGATGGAAAAAGAATTGATAAAAATTAATTAATTTAAAGCTAGGCGTTGCTTGCTCGCAATGCATTTGTAGCAGGCAGGCTGGCAGGTAGGGTTGAACTGTCATAAATTAGTAATTTTGACTAGTCTTCCCTTATTTGTTATATTTAGAACATAGCTTATCCCAAGCTTATAATGATATTAACTAATTGAAAGGGGGTGTTAATTATGGCGGTGGAAGTCAAGCGCAAGCAGAATGAATCGGTTGAAGGGCTTTTACGCCGTTTTCAACAGCGAGTTTTGCAAAGCCGTGTCATTTTTCGTGCCAAAGCCACTCAATATCACATCAAACCAAAAACCAAAAGGCAGATTAAAGAATCTGCTTTAAGAAGAAAATATTTGAAAGAGAAAAGAGCGTATCTTCAAAAAATAGGTAAACTGCCAGAGGATGTACCAGCTGGAAGTTTTGGCGCTGGCAGAAATCAATATATTAAAAGGTAAAAAATATGAGTTTAGCAACAACTCTAGAAAATGATTTTAAAAATGCTATGCTAAATCGTCAAAAAGATTTGGTTGATTTGTTGCGCCTTTTGAAAGCCGCTTTAAAAAATGAAATGATTAGTCTTAAAAAACAAGAACTGTCTGATGCAGAAGTTATCACTGTCCTTAAACGCGAAGCTAAAAAGAGGCATGACTCAATTGAACAATTTACCAAGGGCAAACGCCAGGATTTAGCGGATAAAGAAACTGCCGAGCTCAAATTAATTAAACATTATCTGCCTCAAGAATTATCAGCGGACGAGGTCAGAAAAGTTGCTCAAGAAGTAATCAGCTCGCTGGGCGAAGTTGCCCCCAGCCAATTTGGCAGGGTGATGGGAGCGGTGATGGCCAGACTCAAAGGCCAAGCTGATGGCACATTGGTGAGTCAAATAGTTAAAGAAACACTAAACAAATAATTTTCAATTTTCAATTTTTCCATGCTCAAACCAAAAAATAACTCAGCCTCGCCAGACAAAAGTCTAGGCGGGCCAGCCAAATTTTTTTTAACAGCGGCCATATTGGTGGTAGTTTTTGCCGTTGTTTTTTTAATTGGCCAAAATATTTTTGCTCAAGACGACATCTACGGCGTTGGTTATGCCGGCAATGTTGGTCTTGGCACGCAGGATATCCGCATTTCAGTTATTAAAGTTATTCGGGTGGCATTGGGAGTGCTCGGCATTCTAGCTCTGATTTTAGTCATTTATGCCGGTGTTGTTTGGATGACTTCTGGCGGTAATGAGCAGAAAATTGAAACAGCCAAAAAAATACTGCTTAATGCCGTCATTGGTCTGGTGATTATTCTTTTTGCTTTTGCCATCGTCCAGTTTATTTTTAGCCGACTCTCCGGCAACGGATCAGGCAGTTGCCAAGAAAATGCGATCAGAGGACAGTGCGATCTTTGCGTCAACGGCATCTGGCAATGTCAGGGCCAGTGGCCAGGTTGTGATTGCGTAGGCAATCATTTGCCAAACCCGCCAGCCTCAAACCAATTTATCGTCAATAATTTTCAGACTTCCCACGGCGCTCTATTGCCAGATCATTATTATTATAACGAGCAAAAAAGCAATGTTTACTGGTGCAGTAAGATACAGACTGTTTTCAACCATAATATTGACCAGCAAAGTTTTGAAAATGCTGTTGCCAGCAATAGCTTAAAAGTAGCTCAAGCATCAGCTACTGGCTATAGCGGCCAGTGGACAATGCGCGGCAATACACTTAAATTTACTCCTGAATTTGATGACGGTAGCGGCATCAAGAAAATTTTTGCTCCTAATGCCCGCGAGCGCGATTATTCTGATTTTATGCCCTCTGCGCTTGAAGATGTCAGGGGGCTACAGTTAAGGAACTGCAGTCTAGGAGCGGATTGCGAAGATTCGGATTACCCTGATTTCAGATGGGATTTTTATGTTGGCAGTCAAGGCGACACTAAAAATCCGACTGTTGCCAACACTTACCCGTCCAGTGACGGAGTTGCCAGCAGGGATACAAAAATAAGAATAACTTTTTCTGAAGAAATAGATGCTGATACGGTGATTGATCCAGCCAATAATATCAATCCCTACCCAGGCAATATTTATGTTTATAAAATAGAATTAGATGGCAGCCAGACCATTGTTCCTGGTGATAAATTTGCGGCGGCTATAGAGCCAGAGGGATTTTCTATGAGCTTAATAAATGGCGAGTTGCTGGATGCTTTTTCAACATACGAAGTTACCATCCAGAACATCGCAGACCTGTGCGGCAATTTAATGCAACAGCCTTTCGTATGGAAATTTCAAACCAATAACCAAACCCCGGGTGTTTCAAATTATGCGCCCCAAGGCAGTAATGTCTGCCCTGACACAAATATCAGCATTACCTTTAACACTTCTATGTACGGCAATGTGCTTGATTTTTACATTGAAAAACTAAATTCTACAATAATTTCCAGTTACCAATTAGACACCAGCATTAAGACATCAACCAGTAATGACACTAGCGGTCAGCCTAGTGATATTCCAGGGGAATTTTATGCTTTTGACACCGGACAGCCCAAAGAGGCAAATTACAGGGTTTTTAAATTCAATCCCGCATCAGACCTTGGTGAAAATTCGCATTACCGCATAACTGTCAAGACTGATAAAATAAAAAACATTAGCGGAGAATATGTCAACCAAGTCTGGGACTTTAATGTTACTGACCTAGCCAATTGCGTTTGCAGCCCGACCATAGATAAGCTCAACAGATATCAGGGGCCCACAGGCGAATGCCTCACAATCTACGGCAACTGTTTTAGGGGGACTAGCACCAAGCCGGCAACTATCTCAAGCATAAAATTTGGCTCGGTGGATGCTGATCTGCCATCAGATTATTCTTCAACTGCCGTGGCAACAATAGTTCCCAATGGTTTAGATGTATATAATCCTAGCAGTGATAATTCTTATCCAGTGGCAGTCGCCATTACTTACCAGTCAAGCAATGACGTTTCAGCCAGTAATGACAACCATAAATTTATGGTGCTTGACGGCCAAGCCAATGGCCCCTGCCTGTGGTCTGTCAGGCCAGATGCCGGTCAGCCGGCTAAAACCAAAGTTACTTTGACTGGTATTCGTTTTGGTGATTTTAGCCAGTCAACTCATCAAACTATTTTTACCCAAGACGCCATTTTTCCAGTCGCCAATGCCACTGACTGGACTGACACAAAAATTATTAATATTACTGTGCCTAGCGCCACAGTTGATGGCGAGGTGGTGGTTGAAAATAGTCTTGGTAAAAGCAATGGTATGCCATTTAATGCTATTTCTTGCAACGACGGTTCTTTTGATCCGGGTGAGCAGTGTGACGGCTCTGATTTGAATGGTAAAGATTGCCAAGACCTTGGTTTTCGCGGCGGCAATTTAGCTTGCGCTGCCGATTGCAAAAAATTTGACACTCAAAATTGCTCCAATGCCCCGCGAGTGGTAGAAAATGGCAGTTGCTTGATGCACTGTGATGACGCGGAAAATAAAGTTTGCTATAATGATGCTGATTGCAATGGCGTGGCCTGTCTGATAGATAATCCGCCCAGTCCTAATCCTTATAAAAATAACCAAGATGTTTGTCTCAACGCCGCCATTTCCGCTGATTTTAATACTAAAATTGACCAAGCTACTTTTAATAATACTAATATTTATATTGAAAAGTGTCTTGGCAAGAATTGTTTCGCTGGTTTGACAGCGGTTGCTGCTCAAATTACCAGCAGCAGTGATTATAGTTTTATTTTAGCTCCCACCAATAATTTAACAGCTGATAGCTGGTATCAGGTTACTCTCACCACTGGCATCAAAAGCGCGGACGATATTGCCATGGAAAATGATTATCTTTGGCAATTTAAAACTAAAGCTGCTGGCGGCCTCTGCTCCCTGGAGCGCGTTAATGTCAAACCTGATGAGCAGATCGTTGATCCAAATATTAGCAACATTCCTTATTATGCCCTGCCAATTGGCGCTAACTGCACTATTATTAAGGAAGATGCCAGTAATAATTATGATTGGCAATGGAGTATTATTGAGCCTACCTTAAATTCAACTATTACGGAAAATCCTGACCCATTGGAAGATGCTCAGGCTACTGTGAAAAGCGGCGATCAGAAGGGTACCACTTATGTCCGCGCAGAGACAGAAACCAAATATGATAAAGCCAAATTAAATATAACATTTGATACCTGCGCCATTAACGATGATTGCAATAAAACTTGTCCCGGGAGTACTTGTGATATCAGCAAACATCGCTGCACGCCAGTGGTCAATTTTTTAAGCCCGGTTCAAGGTCCTGCCGGCCGCTGGCTAACGGTCAAGGGCTGCCAATTTAAGTCGTTTGGCGCTCTGAGTCAGGTTGATTTTGGGGCTACGCCGGTCAGTATTTATCCTTGCGGCAGCCAATGGAGCGAGAGTGAAATTCTAGTTGAAGTACCGGCTATCACCGGTTTATCCCCGGTCACGGTGACTGACCGCTATGGCCTAACGAGCAATAATAATCGTTCCTATGGATTAATTTCCGGGTGTTTGCCCGATGTGCCTGTTCCAGACAGCGGTTTGCCTGGTCTGTGCAGCCTGTCACCTAATTCTGGCCAGCCTGGTGACAGTATCAGCATTAATGGCCAAAATTTTGGCCTTGATGCTGACACCCTTACCTTTAATAACACAGCGGCTAATGCCAGTTTTTGGTCAGACTCTTTGGTGAGAGCTGCCGTGCCGGAAACTTCATCAGGTGATGTTGTTGCGCAGGTTAAAAATTGTCCCAGCAACGGCCTTTATTTTAATATTAAAGCCGGCAAGCTCGGCGACCCATGTGATAGTAATCTAAATAATAAGGATGTGAACGGTAAGCCTGTGTGCGATGCTAACAATAATCTGTGTTGGTCAGGATTTTATTGCGACACAAACAAAAATTGCACCTGCCAGCAGATTCCTCCAGCTGAAATAATTTTTGCTTCCCAATATCCCAGCCGCCGCCGCCCAACTGATTGCCGCAACACCATTATCAGCGCTACCTTTAATCAAAAAATGAGTCGCGGCACAATCAATGCCGACACCGTTGAACTTTGGGAAAGAGTTAGTAACACCGAGGGCAAAAGCGATTGTGTCTTGCAGAGTGACTATGTCTTGAATGATCGTCAAAACAGGCAAACGATTTTAGCTAAAATTTTATCCGGCTTTAAAAAATTATTCAAATCTGATGCTGCGGCGCAAACTCCACTCTGGTGGTGCCCGGTATCAGGCTCTGTGACGAGTTATGATGTCAGTCAGGGCAAAGAAGATTGCGACAATAGCCAAGGCTGCGCGGTCTTTACTTTTAGTCCCAGAAGGCCGTTAGGTTCCAGTAATGTATATGAAATCCATATTAAGGGCGGGAGTAGCGGCGTCAAAAGCGAGCTGGGCGGCGAGCTCAAAGTCAGTGCACCAGTGCGCACCAAAGTTGGGCCGAGCTATTATTGGAATTTTGCTGTTGGTAATAAAATTTGTCAGATTGACCATGTTAATGTCACTATTAACACTCATCTTAACTTCCGAGAAAATGTTACCACTGATTTTTTTACCTGCGCTGGTCGCGATAACTGTGCTGATGATATTAACCAGAATTCAGGCAATCAGCACGAATACACTGCCCAAGCTTATGATGCTAATAATCAGGAATTGTCAGCAGGTTATGCTTGGCAAGAATCTGATGATAAAAATTTAATAGAAATTAGTCCCTTAAATGCAAGTCAAACTCTTGTTACAGCCAATCCATTTGACGGCGAATCAATTGCCAGAGTCACGGCCGGTGACCTTGATTTCACTGATGATTTTCGTCAGGGCACTTCTACCACTGCTGTTAATATCACTAATGCCCTTTGCCAAAACCCCTGGCCATCACTGGAAAGTTATCCTTATACAGACAGCGCCGGTAACTGTAATCTTGGCGGTTCCTGTACAGACAGCGCTAGCAACTGTAATCTTAGCGGCTCCTGTCTTGATTTTACTTTTTTCACTTATTATTGCCGCGATTACGGTGATGAGGCAATCACTGCTGATGACCTGCCAGCCATTGATTATACGATTAAAGGCGTGGCAGCCGGTTATTGCGTCGGCGGCGCCAAAAATGGCCAATCCTGTTCAGATACCACAGATATCAATGTTAACTCTTGCGGCTCTGGCAGTTATTGTTATAATGTGCTTAAAGATTTTCTGTTTACTTTTCCAGAGAAGTTTTGTGAGGGCACAAATAATGCCTGCAAATTTGATACGGACTGTTCTTTGGGCATAAAATGTCTCGCCGCTAACAATGTTCACTGGTGTGGCGGGGCTAATAAAATTTGTACCACGGATGACGATTGCCTTGGCGATGATCAGTGTGAAAAAAATATAGACTCCATCGGCGTTAGGGTTTACAACAACAATGAGCATTTATCGCCGCCTGCTTGGTATGAAAAATACGCCCACAACCCCGGTTCTTACTCGCGCAAAGAAATAGATAGTTACGAAGCCATTGTTTCTGGCCGGACTAACTATGTTGGCTTTGCCACAGACAAGGGTAGCGGTATTTATACTGATATGTTTTTAATCTCCCATTCTGACAATTACCAAGCCGTAACTTTAAATATTTATGATCAATTAATTAAAAATCTAAAATTCAATGCTGGTTATGTTGATAATGTCCGAGCTTGCACTAATGGCAAGTATTGCACTAAAGATTCTGACTGCCCACAAGGGGAGACCTGTAATGCCGAAAAAGATAAACTTGCCCGCGATGTTATTCGTTTTGGTCATCTTAATGAAATGAAATATCAGTTGGAAAAATATCGCGGCAGCTGCACCGGCCACCCAGAACTGGCTTGCCAAAAAGATTCTGACTGTCCCAACGATGAACAGGGCACGCCGTTTGTTTGTCTGGTTAAAAATAATACTTACCCATTATTATCAGCAGGCACTTATCTTCAGGGTTCCAGTGTTTCTGTTTGGGATTCATGGCATGATACTTTTGCCAAGCTTTTAGGTGCCAGTCCTTTACTTGACCCAATTAATGAAGTTTTCTGCGATGATTCTACTGCCTATAATGATGAATGCTGGGATAAAGACCAGAAAAAATTTCAGTGCGATGCAGGCTCACATTTTTATCATTACGAAGCAATTTCTGGTGGTCAAAAGTATAAGCTCTCCACTAATATGGAATACGCTCAATCAGGCTGGCAGCCTGGGAATATTACCATTGACAGCGTTGACAAATCAGAATTTTGTTCAAATTAAATTTCCCCTCTCCCTGGCCCTCCCCCGCGTAAGCGGGGGAGGGCCAGGGAGAGGGCTCAAATATGCAATCACCAGAAAAAATCCATTTAGCTAGACAATTCAGGAGAGAGCCTACAAAATCAGAAAAAATATTATGGCAGGCATTGCGCAGAAAAAACTTTTTAGGATTTAAATTCCGTCGCCAACATGTTGTTGAAGGTTATATTATTGATCTCTATTGCCATAAATTAAAACTAGCCGTTGAAATTGATGGCCAAGTCCACATTCAGACGGCCGAGGACGATCAATATAGGCCACAGATTCTTGAAAGAAAAGGCCTTATCTTTTTTAGAATTTCAGTTCAGGAAGTTGAAGAAAAATTAGATGAAGTTTTAAAAAATTTAGAGAGTTTTATAAAAAATTTAAGCTAAAATCTATGTTTGAAGACAACCAAACACAACCAAATACACCACCAACCGGAGAAGAAAAACCAATTACTCCGCGTACTGTCATACCACCGCTAGTTTCACCAACTGGCAAAGACAGCAGTCAGGAGTCAGCAAGAGAACCAGAGGATATTTTCAGTCAAAACGAGCCAAGCTTAAAAGCAGCTCCTTCGTCTTTTGTTAAAAAGGATGGCGGGCAGACAGCCATACCAGACCAGCTGCCGGTTATGCCGGAAGTTTTACCGCCTATTGCCGAAACTGGCCTTGATAAAAAAAATTTAATCATCTTTATTCTTATTGTTGCCGCGATTATCGGCTTAGTCGCCGCAGTCGTTTGGTGGTTTCTGCGTCAAAAAAATAATAATGACTCAAATATCAACCCAGCAGTTTTAGATTTATTTACTAATACTAATACTAACCAAGAACCATCTAAACCCGCGGAAAAAACAAACGAAACACCTGCCGCCAGCCAGCCAGAAAATTCTGCTGACGTTGATGGCGATGGGCTGACTGACCAAGAAGAAGCCGCTCTGGGCACCAGCATTAATTCTCCTGATACTGACAATGACGGCCTTTATGACCGCGAAGAAGTCAAAGTCTATCAGACCGACCCGCTTAAAAGTGACACTGATAATGACGGCTGGAAAGATGGGGAAGAGGTGCAGAAAAACCAAGACCCTTTAAGCTCTGACCCAGCGCCTTTGCCGGAAAATTATTTTCAATCCAAAGAATATCATTTCAGTTTTATTTATCCTCAAGAAATGGTGCTTGAATCATCTCAAGGCAATGTCGTTCAATTTAATGACAATATTAATCAAATCAAACTCTACATCTATATTAATGGCAGTCAGCCTTCATTGCCAGCTTCTGATGTGAGCTATACCATTGGGCAAGCGGCCGGCAAATTAATTATCAAAAATTATACTCAAAACCCAACGGATGCCACTCCCTATGCCACTCAATTTACCACCCAACATTATACTAGCGAGAATGGTTTGGGCTATCTTATTTACTATTTAGCCACCAAACGGGCTGATAATCATCAAGAAAAATTTGAAAATATTTTACAAACTTTTGAATTTAATTAATCAAACATATGCACCAACCAGGCGAACAATCATCAGCTAGCCCATTCCAATCGGCAAAAAATTTAGCAGAAAATTTTGAGGTGCGCACTATGCCCCTAAAGTTTTTGAGTATGCGGCCAAATTTTAAAATAGGCAAAACGGGTGAGCCGGGCAAACCGCTTGGCCTTAAGAAAAATTTGATTATTGGTATCGTCGTGATTATCGTTTTAGGCGCTTTAATGGTGCTGGCTGCCTGGCTTTTTTTAAGAACCGTTGGCCCTCAACCCGCCTCGCCAACAACCGTTCTACCGGATGTTGCGCTGCCAGCGGCTGTTAACCCGGCCGCTGAAGCAACCCAGCCTGAAAAAAATCAGGAGAGCGAGCAACTGCTTAATTTTGACTCATGGTTAACTTATGATGCTCCTGATTTCAACTTCAATTTAAAATATCCAGCAGAGTGGCCAAGCGCACAATTGGAAAATCGCGCTAATATTAGCCACTCAATAGCTTTTAAAAGCAAGGATTTAGAGCAATTTAAAATCACCGTCTTTAATAATAACCAAAATCAAAATTTACTCGCCTGGGTTGAGTCGCTGGCCATCTTGCCGGAGAGCCTTGAATCATATACTTTAAGTAATCAGCCTGGCTATATCTACCGCGGAGGCTTTGAAAAACTTTTTAATATCTATGCTGCCTATGGCAATAATTTATACTCATTGGAGTTCCAAACTAGCGAGGATCCAATAGTCAGCCAGATTTATAATCAAATACTGGCCACCTTCCAATTTACTGGTGAGCCGGAGTCTCTTAACCCAGAGGAAAATCAGCCGCAATTTATGCCAGCCAAAGATTCCGATCTTGACGGCCTGACCGACAGGGAAGAAGAAATATATGGCTCTGATAAATTACTGCCTGACAGTGATGGCGATTCCTATACCGACGGCGATGAGATCGCCAACCTTTATAATCCCACCATTGCTGGTAGCGCCCGCCTTTACGAATCATCTCTGGTCGCCACTT
>Ga0100397_1001458_pt1 | contig 14120 bp, 9 predicted proteins | sample CryGeymeta201521_FD_81550 | JGI IMG/M metagenome (GOLD analysis project Ga0100397, IMG submission 81550) | Groundwater microbial communities from Crystal Geyser aquifers in Utah, USA - Crystal Geyser metaG 2015-21 | ecosystem: Environmental > Aquatic > Deep subsurface > Groundwater | place: USA... | reverse complement strand
GGTAAATTGGAGAATCGGTAAATTGGTAAATTGGAGAATCGGTAAATTGGTAAATTGGAGAATTGGTAAATTGGAGAATCGGTAAATTGGTCAATTGGAGAATCGGTAAATTGGTTAATTGGTTAATTGATAAATCGGAGGTAAAATTATTATGAAAATGAAAAAAATTGTTGTTCTTACCAGTGGTGGAGATTCTCCTGGAATGAATGCTGCTATTAGAGCGGTGGTACGAACTGGCCTATTCCACGGCTTAGAGGTATTTGGTGTGGAAAGAGGGTATACCGGTTTAATAGAAGGCAAATTTTTCCGATGAATATATCTTCAGTAGGTGGAATTATACAAAGAGGAGGAACTATTCTTAAGACTTCCCGTTGTGAGAAATTTAAAACTAAGGAGGGGCTTGATATGGCCCTTCAAAAAATTAGAGAATTTAATATTGATGGATTAGTAGCTATTGGGGGGGACGGTACTTTTCGAGGGATTCGAGAGTTCAGTGCTTTAGGAGTAAAAACTATGGGAGTTCCCGCTACTATTGATAATGATTTATCTGACACTGATATGGCTATTGGTGTAGACACTGCTTTAAATACAGTTATGGGGGCTATTGACAAAATCAAAGATACTGCTTCTTCTCATGAGAGAGCTTTTATAATAGAAGTTATGGGAAGAAATTCAGGTTATCTGGCCTTAATGGGTGGAATTGCTGGAGGAGTTGAAGTTATTCTTATTCCGGAAATTTCTTATAATCTCCCGGAAATTAGTTTAAAATTAAAAGAGGGCTACCAAAGAGGAAAGTCTCATTGTATTATTGTTATTGCTGAAGGAGTCGGAGAGACTTATGAAATAAGTAAATTTTTAGAAGATAAAATTGGCTTTGAAACGAGAGTTACTATTTTAGGTTATTTGCAGAGAGGTGGTTCGCCTTCTGCATTTGATAGGTTATTAGCCAGTCGTTTGGGAGCAGCAGCTGTAGAACATCTACTAAAGGGAGAAACATCTAAAATGGTAGGACTAATGGGAAATAAGATTGAAGCAACTGATTTAGAGGTAGTGCTTAGTCAACCAAAAACTATTAGTCAGGATCTTTATAATTTAGCTTTAAGGTTAGCGAAATAGTAGTTCGTATCTCGTAGATAAGACAGAAGACAGAAGTCAGAAGTCAGAATATAATAGTATCATGTATATTGTATTATAACCTAGAGCAGTTAGCGTTTGGGAGGTAGGGGCTTGATTTATCAAGCCCGCAATACTCGGGTCGGATAAATCCGCCCCCTACAAGAAATAATGAAACTTCAAGACCATTCCTTGAAAGAAATAAGGAAAATTTAAATGAGCTTATCGAAAATATTATCCTTATGGAATAAATCTGAAGAATTTAAAGATATAGTAAAAACTATAAAGGGAAATCAACTAAATAAATTCTGGGTTTCCGGTCTTAAAGATAGCACCCGTTCTTTTTTTATGGCTGCTTTAGGAAGTGAGATAGAAAAATCTTACCTTATTATCGTTGATTCTCCAGAGAATGCCCTAAAGATATACCAAGATCTGGATACTTTTTGGTATAGATCAAAGAACCAGGAAGAGAATCTCTTTCTCTTACCTTCTTTTGAGGTCCTCCCCTATGAGGATATCAATTCTGATCCCCAGATAATCGAGCAAAGGATCAATATTCTAAAATATCTTTCTACCAATGACCAAAATAAAAAGAGAATCATCTTAATCGCTGAGGTTAAAGCTTTGTTGCCTAAATTAGTCTCTCCTCAAAACTTTAAGAAGATAAGTTGGGAATTAAAAGTAGGAGATGATCTAAAAAAAGAGGATTTTTTAAAAATTTTATTAGATCAGAATTATAAAACGGTAGAAATAGTTGAAAAAAAAAGCGAATTTAGCAATCGGGGAGGAATTATCGATTTTTTCCCAGTAACCAGTGAAAATCCTCTTCGATTAGAATTATTTGGAGACCAAATAGAATCAATCAGATATTTTAATAGCAATACTCAAAGGTCGATACTCAAATTGAATAATTATACTCTTCTGCCTTCTCGAGAATTAATTGCTGATGGTTCCTCTAATTATAATTATAGTACTATATTTGATTATTTACCTTCAGATTTAATAGTATTATTGAATGAACCGGAAGTAATTAGAGAAAAAGCGGAGAAATTTCAGGAAGAGATGGAACATATTTACCAAAAAATACCATCTTCTTATTTTATCACCTGGTCTGAGGTATTTAACCATCTAAAATCTAAAAGAATGATTAATTTTACTTACTTTTCGGAGAAAAATAAAGAAGAAATTTTCCTTAATCAGACCGAGAAACAAGATAATAGCAGAGAGTTTGTTTTAGAGGGTCAAGAAATGGGGTCTTATTTTGGAAATTTAGATCTATTTACTAAGGATTTAGAAAAGTGGCAGAAAGATAAACAAAATATTCTTATTCTAGTCCGGGATAAAGGGCGTGCCAGACGTTTAGGTGAGATATTAGAAGAAAGAGGAGTAAAAAGATTTATCCTAGGAGGGATAGAAGAATATACTCCCTTAAAATCAACTATCTTTATTTCTTATGGTTATCTAAATTATGGTTTTAGACTTCCTTTTTTAAAAATAGTTTTAATAACTGATCAGGAAATATTTGGCAAGGAAAGGAACAAAAGATATAAATTAACCAGACATAAGAGTGAACCCTTTTTCACAGCAATGGATATCTCTCCAGGAGATTATGTAGTACATATTGATCATGGTATAGGGGAATATAAAGGGGTGGTAAATTTAATGGTTAAAGGAGTAAAACAAGATTATCTTTTAATCCAATATGCCGAAGGGGATAAATTATATGTCCCGGTAGATCAATTTAATTTGGTTAATAGATATATAGGTATAAAGGATAAAGCTCCTAAAGTTAATCGTTTAGGAGGAGTTTCTTGGGGAGAAGCCAAAAGAAAAGTAAAAAGGTCGATTCAAAAATTAGCTCAAGAACTTTACAATTTATATATTGCTCGTAAAGAGGTTAAAGGTTTTGCCTTTTCTAAAGATAATAACTGGCAACAAGAATTGGAGATGTCTTTCCCTTTTGAAGAAACTTATGATCAATTGCAGGCCTTATCGGAGGTTAAAGCTGATATGGAAAGTATCAAACCTATGGAGAGATTAGTTTGCGGAGATGTAGGTTATGGCAAAACAGAGATAGCCATAAGAGCTTCCTTTAAAGCGGTATTAGATGGAAAGCAAGTTGCCGTTTTAGCACCAACTACTATTTTGGTACAACAACATTATGATAATTTTCGAGAAAGAATGAATTCTTTTCCTATAAATATAGATATGCTTTCTCGTTTTAGAACCAAACAGGAACAGAAAAAAGTTATCGAAGATCTAAAAGAAGGGAAAGTAGATTTGGTTATCGGAACTCATCGATTAATTCAAAATGATATTGAGTTTAAAGATTTGGGATTGTTAATCGTGGATGAAGAGCAGCGTTTTGGAGTCCTGCACAAAGAAAGAATAAAAAAATTAAAAGAAAATATTGATTCTCTTACTCTGACTGCTACTCCTATCCCTCGGACCTTACATATGTCACTTATTGGAGTTAGAGACTTAAGTGTGATAAATACTCCACCTGAAGACAGATTCCCTATCGCCACTTATGTCTGTCCAAGAGATGATAAAGTGATTGCAGAGGCTATAAGAAGAGAATTAGATCGGGATGGACAAATATTCTTTGTCCACAATCGAGTAAGAGATATCCAAAAAGTGGCTCGAGATTTGAATCAACTCTTTCCTCAAGCCAGAATTGGAATTGCTCATGGCCAGATGGCAGAAGAACAATTAGAAGAAATAATGATTGATTTTTTAGAAAAGAGATTTAATATCTTAGTTTGTACTACCATCATCGAAATTGGTTTAGATATTCCCAATGTAAATACTATTCTAATTGATGATGCCCATAAATTAGGACTTTCTCAACTTTATCAGCTAAGGGGAAGAGTGGGAAGGACTGACCGACGAGCTTATGCTTATTTCTTTTATCCTTCCTATCGCGGAATTAATGATACTGCTAAAAAGAGATTAGAGGCAATTAAAGAGTTCAGTGAATTAGGTTCTGGATTTAAATTGGCTATGCGTGATTTAGAAATTCGAGGAGCAGGGAATCTATTAGGTAAGGAGCAGCATGGTGTAGTAAGTGAAGTAGGGTTTAATCTTTACTGCCATTTATTAGAAGAGGCTATTCAGGAATTACGAGAAGAAAAAGAGGGGGAAGAGAAGAAAAAAGAAATTACTCCGGTTATTGATCTAAAGATAGATGCTTATATCCCCCCAATTTATATTCCTAATTTAGAACAGAGGGTCTTAATCTATCAGAAATTAGCCGAAATTAAAGATTTACCGGATTTAGAGAGAGCAAAGGAGGAGTTAAGGGATAGATATGGAGTTTACCCTCAAGAAGTAAGGAATTTGTTAGAGATAATATATCTGAAAATATTTTTAAAAAAATTAGCGATAAGTTCTCTCCAGGTAAAGGAAGAGAGATTGGTTCTTAGATATCTGCAGAATAGGGAAATAAAGTCTAAATTAAGCCGGTTATCTTCTTTCTATCAGCAAAGATTAATCGAGGAAGAAAATAGATCGATCGGAATTTCTCAAATTAATCTTTCTGGGATTAAATCTACCGAAATTTTAAAATTTTTAAAGGAATTTATGATAAACCTGGCGAAGTAAATATAGTATATAGTATCGCGTATCGCGTGAAGAAAATAATAATGTACAATATGTAGGGGCAGACCTTGTGTCTGCCCGAAATGAGTACATTCAAAACAATAGTTTATACAAAAAAATTTTTAATTATGGTTTTTAGTCCTACGGGCAGACACAAGGTCTGCCCCTACGATTATTTGACAAATTCACTAACGACTAATAAATACGGAGGAGAAAATGTACCAAGAATACCAGGAAGAGAAAAAATTATTTACCGAAATGATGAATATTATAGCTAAATTAAGGGGACCAGAAGGTTGTCTTTGGGATAGAAAACAGACTTTAGAATCCCTGACTACTAATATTCTGGAAGAAGCTAAAGAGATTTCAGAGGCAGTTAAATCCCAGGATATAGATAATTTGCGTGAAGAATTGGGTGACTTATTAATGGTCATCTTTATGGAGATTGAAACTGCCAGAGAAAAGGGTTTATTTAGTTATTCTGAAGTATTAGCCGGGGCAATAGATAAATTTGTTAGAAGACATCCTCATGTCTTTGGTGATTTAAAAGTGAATACTCCTGAAGAAGCTTTAGCAGTTTGGGAGAAGATGAAAACGAAAGAAAAAGAAATAAATAATTAAAAATATTATTAATTTGAATTAGAAATCTATTTAAATCTAAAAAAATTAATTTAAGCTGTATTAAGATATATGATATAATAAATTTGTATTTAGTGAATATAGCATATGGCGGGTAGAGTTTAGCGTGTAGAGGTAGGGGCTTGATTTATCAAGCCCGCAGAACTCGGGTCGGATAAATCCGACCCCTACATCAAAAACAATACTTTATTGACTTAGCCTATACGCTAAACGCTGTACGCTATACGCTAACCATATACTAACGAATGCAATTGGCAAATTGGCAAATTGGTAAATTGGCAAATTGGTGCATTAGTGCATTGGTAAATTGGAGAATTATTACATGCCCGATAAAAATTCAAAAAAATCTTTTCCTAAAATAATATTAGTTTCTCTAATTCTCATTGCTCTAATTACTGGAGTTTATTTTACTATTCGAAGCAATCTGGCAAAAGAAGAGATAAAGGGTCTGATTATTTCTAAATTAGAGAATGCTATGGAGCGGGGAATTTATATTGAAAAAGTTAAAGATTATTCGTTTAAATCTGTAACTCTATCTAATTTTAAAATATTTCAGGATAAATCATTAAAAGAGGAGGATTTACTCCTTGAAGCAAAGGAAATAATTATTAATTATAATCTCGATTTATTTTCTGCTCTAAGAAAGAAAATGACCTGGAATATTGAAGATATGATTATAGTGGAACCCCAGATGACCTTGGTAAGAGATAGTCAGGGGACCTTTGATTTTATGAAAAAATTTAATTTAAGATATAATAATTTTTTGGATAAATTTACCGTTAATAAAGTAAATATTAAGAGCGGAAATTTATTTTATAAAGATTACCAAGTCTATAAGGAAGATGGACTCCTGACTATAGTAAAATCTTTAAATGGTTCTTTTTATCTGGGAAATTTACCCCAAGTAGAGTTTGATGGTACAGGTTTAAAGAAAGAAGATGATACTCTTCTTACTTTAAAGGGATATTTTTGTGCTGATGGGTCAAATTATTCCCTCGATTTTAACTTTAAAAATGCTGATATTACTCATTTTCAATATTATGTGGCTCAAGCTGAACCCTTTAATTTAAAAAAAGGGCTGTTTGATTTAACTCTACATTTAGATTTCGATAAAAATAATACCCAGAATAATAAAATTATCTGGTATGGTAGTGCTTCTACGAAAAATACTGAATTATTACCTGATTTTTTAGGGGGATTGGAAATCAAACAATTAGAAGGTGTAGTAAAATTTGATTCTAAGGAAACTACGATAGAGAAGATAACTGCTTTTTATAAGAACTCCCCCTTCACCCTCCAGGGAAAGGTAACTTATCCAGAAAAATTAAATTATTGTATAAATGTACTATCCGATGATTTTAAATTAAATGACTTAAAGGAATATTTAAAGAGCTATTTACCTCTCTCTAATGAATTAAAAGTTGAGGGTAAATCTAACCTATCCTTTATAGTAAGTGGTTCGGAAGAAGATTTTCAAGCACAGGGAGAATTGCTAACCAAACAGGGTAATATAGAGGGGTATGATTTAGCTAATCTAGAGACAGAATTCCAATACAATCGAGAGGGTATTTATTTTAAGAATATAAAGGCAGAGATTGGAGGAGGTAATATTGAAGGCTCAGGTAGGATTAATCTAAAAGACGAATTACCTAAATATAACCTTTTATTTAATCTTACTCGGCTAAGTGTAGAAAGTGATCTTCTAAAATCTCTTCACTTAAATTATTTAAAGAATGGTCCATTATCGGGGAAAGTAGAGATTAAGGATGATAATGGTGAGCTAGAAAAGATTAACCTCTCTACCGAAATAAGGATTGAAGATAAAGCCGGTATCCTTTCTCTAAATGCCAAAGGTACCATTACTAAAAATAATTATCTGGATTTAAAAGTAAAGACTACCGGAATTAATTTAGAAGCATTAGGAGAAATTTTAAATTATCAAGGGATTAAAGGGTTGGCAAGTTTTAACGGTAGCTTAAGTGGTTTACCTGATGATTTAAAAATTAGCGGAAAGATTGAGGCAGAAAAAGGGCAGATCTCTGAATTGCCTTTTGATTTTTTGGAAGGAAAAATAAATTATCAGGCAAATAAGGTTCAATTAGAAGAAGTTATCTTTAGAAATAAAGGTTTGGTCTTTAAGGGGAAAGGAAATATTGATTTATTAGAGAAAAAAAATATTTATTTAGATTTGACTTTACAGCTAGAGCAGGCAGACCTAAACTACCTTGCCACTCTCTATAATTATGATTTATCAGTACTTGGCTTGGTCCAGGGAGAAATTTCCCTTCAGGGTAATTGGCCTCAAGTTGTGGCTAAGGGAGATTTAAAATTGAAAGATATTAATTTAGTAAACTATAAAGCGGAATCTGGGAATCTGATTTTTACCCTAAAAGATAAAAAAATAAAAATAGAAAATTTAGTTTTAAAATCTGGGGAAGCTCAGCTCTATTCGCAAGGGGAAATAAATTTAGAGGAGGATTTACCTTTAGATCTAAGAGTTAATTTTTTAAACCAAAATATTAGAGACTTGTTGGTAAACTTTACCGGGTTAGATTTAATCAGTAAATTTAAAGGGCAGGCTACTGGTTCTCTGGAGATTAAAGGTAATTATACTTCTCCTGACTTATATTTATCGGCATTGATTGAAGATGCTCAATTAGAGGAGATGCCTTTAAATTCTATAGATATAAAGTTAGATAAAATTGGCTCTAGGCTAAGGATTAATAAATTAAAATTAAAACAAAGTAAGGGTGAGTTTATAGGTAATGGATGGATTGATTTTGATCAGAATAATAAAAATTTAAAGATTAGTATTTCTGCAAATAATATAGATTTAGGCCAACTATCTCATCTTTTTAGGGTAGAAGAGGAAATTAAAGGTCTGGTAAACTTCAAGGCAGAAATCGAAGGAGATCTCAACTTACCTACCATTTCTTTCGGAGCACAGATAGAAAAGGCAGAATTTTCAGGTTTTTATTTTGATAAACTTAGTGTAGAAGCTCTATATAATCAGGATATTTTAGAGGTTAAACAATTTATTTTAGATAAAGATGGACATCAGATAAAAGGTAATGGTAAAATACCCTATAAATTTTCTTTTCTGAACCAAGATGAAATTGCTCCCAGTTTGGCCAATCTTCCTTTAGATTTTAACCTAACTTTACAAAACACTGATTTAAGTTTTATGAAAATATTTTTTAAGAAAGAGCTTAAGCAGGTTCAGGGACTGACTAATGCTGATCTAAAACTTTCTGGAACCTTAAACCACCCAATTTTAAATGGAAGTGTTACCCTTACTAAGGGAGAAGTAGAATTTTATGCATTACCGTCAAAAATAAGTGATTTAAGCATCCTTCTGCAGTTAGAAGATAATTTAGTTAAAATAGAAGATATGAATTTTCAGATGGACCAATATAAGATTTATACTTCCGGGAAATTTGCTTTAAATAACTTGCAACCTCAAGATTTAGACATTAATATATGGAATAATAAGGAAGAAGAAATTTTATATCAGGATATTTTTAAAGCTCAAGTTGCTTTAAATGCCAAGGTAACTGGGTCATTTACTTCTCCTCATATCAAAGGAAGTTTGACTCTTTCTAAGGGAGAACTGAATTGGAAAGAAAACAACCAGGAAACTCCTTCTGATTTATCTGAGTTTCTATCTAAATTAATTAATATTAAAGGAGATATCGATTTACAGCTAAAAGTCGCCGATGATTTTACAGCTAAAACTAAAGATTTTAATATGAAATTAGAGGGAGATTTAAAAGTTCAAGGTACTTTATCTGCTCCAAAATTAAACGGGGAATTAGAGATTAAACAAGGCTATATTGACTTTTTAGATAAAAAATTTAGAATATCGAGGGGTAAAGCAATTTTTTCTAATTCTTCCGGAAAAGACCTAATTTTAAATCTAGAAGCAAAGACTGAAATTGATTCCATCAATGTATTTTTAAGCCTAAGTGGAATTCTTGCTCAACCTATGATGGTACTTAGTTCCTCACCTCCTTTAAGTGAAAGTGAAATAATTTCTCTTTTGATGTTTAATAAAAACTATGCTGGTTTGACTGAAGGGGAGATGGGAACAATATTAAAGGAAGAAATGATTAATTTAATTGCTCAAGGATTGAGCATAAGATTTCTAAACCAGATAGAAAATGAAGTCGCTAATTCTTTAGGTCTAGATGAATTTAAAATTGAAACCATCTTCAAACAAGATCAGGGTTCTAATTTTGCTTTTATTCCAGGTTTTGCTTTAGAAAGTTTAGTTCTTAAAATAGGAAAATATTTTTCTGAAAATTTCTATTTAACCTATTCTACTCCTTTAAATGAAATAGGAAAAAGTAACATAGAATTAGAATATAAAATTAAGGACGATTTCACCCTAAATACTCAAGTAGGTTTACCAGGCCTACAACATAATAGTTTTGAATTTAAAATAGAACTTAAATATGGATTTTGAAAAATAAAATAGGGTAAGCTCTCGACATTAGACCTTTATTGGTATAAAATCTTTTATAAAAGTGTCTAATATCTAATATCAGAAGCTGACCACTAATAAAAAATCTAGGAGGAATAAAAAAGTGCCAAAGAAGAAGTGGAACTATATATTATTAACAGGATTTTTAACTTTGATATTTATCTGGGTTGGTTTAAATATGGTTGAGGCAGAAAATCAAGGAAAGATAACTGCTATTGTAGTAGAGGGAAATGAAAATATTTCTAAAGATTTAATAATTTCTCAAATTACCTCTAATCTGGGAGATGTTTTTTCTAAAGAAAGCATTGAAAAGGATGTAAAAGCGATATATGAGTTAGGTTATTTTAAAGATGTAAGAGTAAAATTAGAATCTTTTCGAGAAGGGTATAAAGTAGTATTTGTAGTAGTTGAGAATTTAGCGGTAAAAGAAATTAATATTACCGGTAATACGGTAGTCTCTAAGGAAGAGATGAGAGAAGTAATGATTTTACAAGAAGGACAGATTTTTAGCCAAAAAATATTAAAAAATGATCTTACTCGTATTTCCCAACTCTATAAAGACCGGGGGTATCTTTTAATTAATATTAAAGATATTAATTTTGATGAAGAAGGAAAATTATGGATAAATATTTCTGAGGGCCGACTGGAAAAGATAGTAATTGAAGGTAATGATAAGACCAAAGAAAAGGTAATTACCCGAGAAATTAATATTAAACCTGGAGATCTCTTTGATTTTGAGAAAGTAAAAAAATCTTTACAAAAAATCTATAACTTAGGCTATTTTGAAGATGTAACTATGAAATTAGAACCAGGAAGTGAAGAGGATGTAGTAGTTTTAGTAATCAAAGTAATTGAAAAAAATACCGGGAAATTTGGAATTGGAGCAGGATATAATTCTGAAGAGGGTCTTATGGGATTTGCCAGTATAGAAGAAATGAATCTTTTTGGGGGAGGTCAGAAAGTAGGAGCCAAATTAGAGTTAGGGGGTCGAACAACTTATAAAGTATCCTTTTTAGAACCGTGGTTAGCTAATACACCTACTTCTTTGGGTTTTGATGTATATGATACTACAACAAACCAAGAGGATAAAGAGGGTGAAGAAGTTATTGCTGAGTATGATGAAATAAAATTAGGAGGTAGACTTATTTTTGGAAGGAAGATAAGTGATTCAATTAATTTAGGGTTGGAATTAAAGACTGAAAGAGTGAATTATGATCTGATTTCCGGAGCTTTGCCTGAAGATACTAATGAAGGCTTAACTAATAGCCTTATGCCAACTTTTACTTATGACACTCGTGACAATGTATTTGATCCTACTTCCGGTTGGTATAGTAGTCTTTCTATAGAAAAAGCAGGTGGATTTTTAAGAGGAGATTATAATTTTACTAAATATAATTTAACTCTTAGAACTTATCTTTCTACGGACTTTTTTAAAGATATATTTAATATTGGTAGTCTTAAAAAGATAACTGATAATTTAAGCAAAGGAGTATTGGCTTTTAGAGCTATGGGTGGTATGGCAGATACTGATTTGCCTTCTTTTGCAGAATATCAAGTAGGAGGAATGAATACGATAAGAGGTTATGATTCAGGTGAATTTTCCGGGGATAAATCTTTGGTATTTAATGCAGAGTATAGATTTCCTTTAGCTGAAAATTTTCAAGCTGTACTTTTTGTAGATTGGGGCCAAGCTTGGGATATTGAAGAAAGCATTGCTATTGCTGATTTAAAGTTTGGTCGAGGAGTAGGTGTTCGTTTTGATACACCTATTGGACCAATCAGATTGGACTATGGTATTAATGAAGAAGGAATTGGAAAAACTTACTTTAGTATAGGACATACTTTTTAGGAGATAATTGACCAATTCGCCAATTCTCCGATTAACCAATTAGTCAATTCACCAATTAACCAATTAGTCAATTCACCAATTGACCAATTAATCAATTTACCAATTGACCAATTCACCAATTAACCAAAAAATTCGTAGGACAGGTGTCTCGCCTGTCTATTAGTCGTTAGTCATTGCGAGCTTTGATTTATCGAAGCGTGGCAATCTCTTTATTCAACTAAAAAATTAAAGCAAAAAGCGAAAAATTATAATTTAAAATTTAAAACTTTTTCTCTTGTATATCGTATAATATATTGAGTATTACGATTATTAGAGTACAGGATATGTAGAAGTCGGATTTATCCAACAAAAGACGCAATATGCAATACTATATAAAAAATTTAAGGAGGAGAATAAAATAATGCAAGTAGTAGAAAAAAGAGTAGGAAAGAAAATAGTTTTTATTTTTTTGTTTACGGTGATAATCTTTTTATTTTTAGGTTTTCAAAATATTAAAGCTGCCAACGCAAAGGTAGGTTTAATTAATTTATCGGAAATTATATCCATTCATCCTTATACCGAAAAGATTAATCAACTCAGGTTGACTTTGGGAGAAGAGCTTAAAAAACGTCAGGAAGAACTAAATAAACAGGGTAAGGGTCTTGATGAAATTGAACTTAAAAAATTAGAGGATAAATTTAATAAGGAATGGGAACCAACTAAACAAAAGATTCTTACTGAGATGAACTCGTACCAGGCTTCTCGTTATTCAGATATTATTGAAGCAATTAAAGTAATAGGAGATAAAGGTAAATATGATTTAATCTTAAATAGTGAGATAAAAGTTCCCACCGGAAACGATATTTTAAATTATCCCATTGTACTTTATGGAGGAGAAGATATTACTCAGGATGTAATAGCAGAAATTAATAGAAAATTAGCCGAAGAAAATAAAGAAAAAGATACCACCAAATGAAACAAAAATTATCCATCGGAGAAATTTTAAATCTTTTACCTCATCGTTACCCTTTTTTATTGGTAGATAAAATATTAGAACTGGAAGAAAATAAAATCGTCGGGGTAAAGAATGTTACCATAAACGAACCCTTTTTTCAGGGACACTTTCCAGGACATCCGATTATGCCTGGTGTACTTATAATTGAAGCTATGGCTCAGACTGGTGGAGTTTTGATCTTCTCTAAAGAAGAAAATAAGGGTAAGATTCCCTTATTTGCCGCTATCGATAAGGCTAGATTTAAAAAACCAGTTTATCCCGGAGATCAATTAATAATTAAAGTAGAAATTTTGAAGATGTTAAGAGGAGTTGCTAAAGCCAAAGCAGAAGCCTATGTAGATGGTAATCTGGTAGCGAAAGCTGAATTGATGTTTACTGCGGTAAATATTAGTCGCTAGTGAATAGTCGTTAGTGGATAAAGTGATGAGTGATGAGTAATAAGTAATGAGTAATGGGATGCAAGTAGGGGCGTATTGCATACGCCCCTAAAGATTGATATAAAACCGTAGGACAGGCGTCAGGAACCAGAATTCAGGAGTCAGGAGACGAGTGTAGTGTAGGGGCAGACCTTGTGTCTGCCCGTAGGACAGGCGTCTCGCCTGTCTATTGTGTGAGGTAGGGGCTTGATTTATCAAGCCCGCAAAACTCGGGTTGAATAAATTCAACCCCTACATTAAAAACAATACTTTATACAAATCACTAACGACTAATTAAAGGAGAATTTTGTGCAAGGAATAAGGGCAGAGAAGTTAATAAAGATTTATCGTAAAAGACGAGTAGTAGACGAAGTGAGCCTGGATATTAATCAAGGAGAGGTGGTAGGTCTTTTAGGGCCAAATGGTGCCGGAAAGACTACCACCTTTTATATCGTAGTGGGTCTAATAAATCCAGACAAAGGAAAAGTATCTTTTAATGGTAAAGAAATTACCAAAATGCCTATGTATCAAAGATCTCGAATGGGATTAGGATATTTAGCTCAAGAACCTTCGATTTTTCGTAAACTTACTGTAGAAGAAAATATATTATTAATTTTAGAGTCTTTAGGGTTTAAAAGAGATAAACAGAGAGAAAGGTGTTATTCTTTATTAGATGAGTTAGAGATAGCTCATTTAGCTGATTACAAAGGATATATGCTTTCCGGAGGTGAGAGACGTCGGGTAGAAATAGCCCGGACTTTAGCTAGTTCACCTTCTTTTATGTTACTTGATGAACCTTTTACCGGAGTAGATCCTATTGCAGTTTATGATATCCAGGAAATAATAAGATATCTTAAAGAAAAAGGATTGGGAATATTAGTTACTGATCATAATGTAAGGGAAACTCTGAAAATTACTGATAGAGCTTATATTATGCATAATGGGAAAATATTGACTTCAGGAACCCCCCAGCAGGTAGCTAATTGTGAAATAACCCGAAAAATCTATCTGGGGGAGAGATTTAAT
>Ga0100397_1001442_pt1 | contig 14190 bp, 12 predicted proteins | sample CryGeymeta201521_FD_81550 | JGI IMG/M metagenome (GOLD analysis project Ga0100397, IMG submission 81550) | Groundwater microbial communities from Crystal Geyser aquifers in Utah, USA - Crystal Geyser metaG 2015-21 | ecosystem: Environmental > Aquatic > Deep subsurface > Groundwater | place: USA... | reverse complement strand
TTTACAATACTATCACGCTCTTTACCTTTTGGAAATTCAGTTATATTTTTAAGTTTATTTTCAAAATCAATAATTTTATTTTCACTTTCATATACCGATTTTTCCCAATCACTATTAAAAAATGCCCAAGTGCTTTTATATTCCTCTTTAATATTTTTTTATGTGTTTGTATTTGCATCTAATTTTGCGAAATTTTTAAATCGCTTTGCGACTTCTTTTGATGTCCTGCTCAATAAATCCGCAAATTGAATAATGTTAGTATTTTTTGAATTTATTTCTTTAATTGGTATTTTACAATACAGATTGTATGCTGATATTAATTCCTCCCGCGACTAACTACCCGATATTTCAGTAAGCAGCAGAACTGCATTCTCAATGTCTTCCGATTTTTCAATTACAAAATTTATTTGAAAATTTTTGCCAAACTTTCCCGATGTTCCCTGTCTCAATTTAAATTTTATTTTTGAGCCATATTTTTTATGTATGTAATCGATATTTCCCAAACACCATATATCTATTTTGGGGTTTCGTTTTGCCAATAAAATATAAGCAAATCTTTTTCCGCCTTTTTGATAAAAGCTACACCATTTATCGGTTTCAGAAACAGACAAACCGACAATGTGTTTTTTTAGTTGCTCCACTAATTGATAAAAAAGTTGTTTTGAAATGCTTAATTTTTCCATAATACTTTTTTACTGTGATACGAGGTGATTAATGTCAACGGCGATTGATGGGCGGCCCATTACTTTTGACTCAACGAGCGTTGTGCCACAACCACCAAAAGGATCAATAATAAAATCACCTTCTTGTGAATATTTTTCCACCAGTCGAGAAACTATTTGAGGAATAAATTTTGCAGGGTAACGATGATAACCATGCGTAATATATGCTGTGTCTTTTCTTGTTTTATCGGAAAAAGACCATGAGGGATCAATTTTTGTTTTATTTAGTAATGAAGTTATGGTTTGACTCATACCTATAATCATAAACTAATTTAAACAATTTTGTAAATGAATCTTAAGAGAGTGGATTTCATGAAGTTGGTGGCTGGAGCGGGATTCGGACCCACGACCTTACGCTTATGAAACGTGTGCTCTACCGCTGAGCTATCCAGCCTAGAAAACAAGCTTTAAAGCCTTGTTTCCCCTTCAATTTGGTATAATTATACATTATGGCTGCAAAAAATCCCGACCTATCCATTGTTATTGTTTCTTTTAACACGCGCAAAATTACCCACCAATGCTTAGAATCGATTTACAAGTCCTTTCGAAGCTATAAATCCAAGGACTCTCCCAGCTTTGAGATCATACTTATCGATAATGCTTCCACCAAAGATGACTCGGCTATACATTTGGCTGACTACGCACAAAAACATAAGAATATCATGTTTGTTGCAAATAAAACCAATTTAGGATTTGGGCCTGCAAATAACCAGGGAGTCAAGCTGGCGAATGGAGATTATATCCTCCTCCTCAATTCCGATACCATCATCCTAAAAGATGCCATTCATAAACTCTTCTCCTTTTATAGAAAAAACGAACATACAAAGCATTTCATCGGCCCCAAGTTATTCAATAAGGATATGACTCCCCAACCTTCCGCAGCTCCATTTTATTCTTTACCCGTCATATTCGGGGCTCTTTTTTTGAAGGGTGACTATTGGAGTTTGACACGTTTTTCACCAAAAACACTCCAAAAAGTCGATTGGATTGCGGGGGCTTGCATAATGACGAAAAAGGAATATTTTGTCAAAGTGGGAGGATTCGATGAAACCGTTTTTATGTATATGGAAGAGGTTGATCTGTTATACAGAGCCAAAAAAATGCATATGAACACCTTTTTTTATCCAAAGGCAAAAATGGTTCATCTGGGATCTGCGTCCAGCAACGGAAGAACATTCCCCATTCTTCAGGTGTATAGGGGTTTTCTGTTTTTCTACAAAAAACACCATTCAAAATCCGCTCTCTTTTTTCTCCGATTTCTGTTACGCTTAAAGGCAGGTTTGACTTGGTTTTTGGGGTTTGTCATTAATAACAATTATTTGAAACATACCTATGAAGAAGCTTTTCAGGTGGCTGGACAATAACATCATAAAATTATTATTGGTTGGGTTTATCTTCATTATCCCCCTGTATCCCAAGCTTCCCTTCAGAATGGTTGACTATACGTATATCGCTATCCGACTTGAGGATATTTATGTTGCGTTCATCTATTTTGTCTTCGCTATACAACTTATACGGAAAAAAGAGTGGTTCAATTTTCAGTATTTATTGTTGTTTGTTTTATTTTGGATTTCCGTCTTCATTTCATTTTATCTTGGTTTCTTTGTACAGAAAACGATTGTCATCCAGAATGTCGGATTCCTCAACTCCCTTCGTCGAATAGAATATATGGGAATTTTCTTTGTGTTTGCTTCTTCCGTGAGAACAAGGAAAGATGTCATATACTACTTACGATTTATTCTCGCAACAATCGCGATTGTGACAGTGTACGGTTTGGGACAAAAATATCTCGGGTGGCCTGCTGTCCAAACGATGAATCCAGAGTATGCGAAAGGGTATTTGTTGGTTCTTGACGCATGGGCGCGTATTTCCTCAACATTTGGGGGACATTATGACCTGGCAGCATATCTCATATTCTTCATACCTTTCTTATTGGCCCTGACCATACGAGTAAATAAATGGTTTTATATTCTTGTGCTTCTTGCCCTTTCAAATATCGCCCTCAGTGCTTCCCGCGTGTCGTATGGCGCTTATGTTTTGAGCTCGTTCCCTTTTTTGCTTTATTTTCGAAAGTGGAAGTTGTTGATCATCACTATTTTGGCCACGGTAGGACTAACGTTCCTTTCCAGCAATCTTACACAACGAATTAACCGCACATTTCAGACAAAACAAATATTTATTGATAAGACAACCGGCCAAACCACTGTCCCCAGAAGATTGCGTCCTGATGACTTACCTATAGGAGATTATATTCCCAATAAAGTAAACGTGGAGAACAGTGCGACTGATGTGTATTCAAATGGCATAAGCAATATAAACCTCAATTCAACTGATGTGAAAGCGGTAAAACTCAATATCCTTGATGAGGTACGTACGGAAGCCCGCAAAACGGGAAGAGTTTTGACAAAATCAGAAGAGGATAAGCTGGTTGATGAGGCGTTCAGAAATATGAGGGTTGTTTCCGCTGTGATTCCCGATATCTCAGTGGCTACTCGTCTCCAAGTTGAATGGCCCCGTGCTATTAATGCTTTTCTTCAATATCCCTTATTTGGAAAAGGCCCCTCATCAATTACGGAAGCAACAGATAACGACTATCTCAGATGGCTTGGGGAGTTTGGACTTGTAGGAACCGCTCTGTTCATATTTATATTGGGCAAATTATTCTTTTCACTTTTTTTTGCCGCACAAAAAAATACACCAGACCAAATTCTCCTATGGGGAATTCTCACAGGTTTTTTTGGTTTACTTATCAACGCTTCTATGATCGATATTTTTGAAGCCTCAAAAGTTGCATTTGTATTTTGGATGATAATGGGAATAATTGTGGGATATCTAACGAATTTAAAATCTCGACCAAAGGTCGATCGCCCTCTGGGCGAAAAATCAAAATGAAAAAAAAGGATTTTATAATACTTGGTTTTATTTTGTTAGTCGCCTTTGCTGTGCGACTTTATAAAATTGATGCGCCATTGGCTGATTTCCATTCGTGGAGACAGGCAGACACAGCGGCGGTAGCCAGAAACCTTGAACGTACGGGATTTAATCTCCTTCTTCCCACCTATGATGATTTCTCCAATACTCAGTCCGGTTTAGATAACCCCCAGGGGTATCGATTTGTTGAATTTCCTCTTTATAACGCTCTTTTTGCAGGTCTTCACAGTGCTGTTCCCTTCTTCTCTCTTGAGACATGGGGAAGGTTGGTTGCCCTGTTGTTTTCTCTTCTGTGTATTGCTTCTCTCTATTACATCGCTCTTGCGGAAGCCGGAAGAATCACGGCAATTTTTACTGCCATTACCTACTCAATCATGCCTTTTTTTGTTTACTTTTCCCGTACTATTCTTCCTGAAACTCCCGCTATAGCATTAGCGATTTTTTCCCTATTCTCCTCCATTTATTTACAACCGATTCGAACAAAAAGAAACAAGTTGTGTGGCTCCTCCTCTCTGGCTTATCATTTGCACTATCCCTTTTGATTAAACCTACAACTATATTTTATGGTTTGCCGCTGTTTATCCTATTCATGAGAAAATACAAATATACCCTCCCTAGACAACTTCATGTAATTCTCTATTTTGTATGTGCGGTTACGCCGCTTTTAGTGTGGAGATACTACATTACAAACTATCCTGAAGGAATACCTGCAAGTAATTGGCTGTTTACCCAAGTTAATACCTTTGAGGGACAGAAGGACATATTCATGCGGCCTGCTTTTTTCCGATGGATATTTTATGAACGAATTAACAACCTTATTTTAGGAGGATATCTCACCGTTTTTTTCGTACTTGGATTAATCCGAAAACAAAAGACAATTCTCCCTTTAAGTATTATCGCCTCTGCTTTTATCTATATTTTTGTCTTTCAAGGGGGAAATGTCCAGCATGAATATTATCAAATCATTGCATTTCCTGCTCTTGCTCTTTCGGTAGGTATGGGTGTGGCTCTTGTCATAGAGTCTACAAAAACGTTTTTACACCCACTCTTCACTACTCCGCTTATTATTCTCTTATTTGCCGCATCGTTTTTTTTCTCTTGGTTCCAGGTTAAGGGCTATTATTCGATACCTCAAGATTTATTACTTATGTCAAAAATAATCCAGACATTTACCAAACCAACTGATAAGGTTGTTGCAGACAGAATGGGAGACACTACTCTCCTTTATTTATCTGACAGAAGGGGTTCTCCACTTCTCTATCGGGAACCTGAAGAAATGAAAAAAATGGGGTATCGGTATATTCTGACTGACAAGAAGGAAATAATGGAGAAATTACTTCTCCTTAAGTATGAGAAGTTGTTTGAGAACAACCAATTTGCGCTGTTTGCTCTATGAAAATATTAATGCTCACTCCTTATGTACCTTACCCTCCTGCCTCCGGAGGACAAATTCGAACGCTTAACCTTCTAAAATATTTGAGTAAAAATAATGAAATTACACTCATTTCCCTTTATAAAAATGATAAAGACAGACAATATATCCCTGCGCTTAGAAATTATTGTAAATATATTTATTTATGCAAACGCCCCGAAAAACCATGGCAGTTTAAAACGATTTGGAAAGCTATCACCTCTCAAGATCCGTTTCTTATTGTGAGAAATTACTCGGATGAGGCAAAAAAAACTGTTGATGCTATTTTAAGCAAAGAATCATTCGATGTTATTCACGCAGAGACATTTTATATCATGCCTCATATAAAAAACACTTCCATTCCTATTTTTTTAGTTGAACAAACCATTGAATATAAAGTGTATCAGCATTTTGTTAACTCACTTCCTTTTTTTATTCGCCCTCTTTTTATGTTGGATATTATGAAATTAAAACGTGCGGAACGTTACTATTGGAAAAAGGCATTTCTTGTCGGAGGGGTTTCGGAAGCAGATCAAAAAGAAATACAATCGCTAGAACCATCAATTACCCCTGTTATTATTCCAAACTGCGCGGGGGACGAAATGTTTGTTACACAACTGCAGCAGAAAAATCTCAAAAAACCTACCATTCTTTTTATTGGCAATTTTGACTGGCTTCAAAATACGGAAGCAGTGACAATCCTCGCACAAAAAATTGCGCCACTCATCTATCAACAAATTCCTGAAGCAAAAATTATAATAGCAGGACAGAACGCTGGCAAAAAACTTTCACTTCAAAGTAATAAAAATACTGAAGTCATCAGTCTCATGCAGGATGATTCCGAAACAGTACTTCATCTCTATAAAAACTCAACACTTTTTATTGCTCCTATTTTTGGGCCCGGTGGAACCCGTTTGAAGATTCTTGCAGCCATGGCAAGTGGGCTCCCCGTAATTTCCTCACAAACGGGGGTAGAGGGACTTCATCTGCATGACAATACTCATGTTCTTATCGCAAATACTCCTCGTGAATTTGTAGCTCAAACGCTCCGAATACTTCGTGATGAAAATCTCTATGAGTCAATTCGTAAGGCTGCGTATGACTTGGCTATTGCCGAATATAACTGGAAACATATCGCAGAAAAGTTGGAGGTTGTATATAAACAAATTAAAAAAACATGAATATTGGCATTGATATTTCGCAGATAGTGTATGAAGGAACTGGAGTCGGGAGATTCACGAGGGGTCTTATTGAAACAATATTGCATTATGATAATAAAAATAAATGGACGTTCTTTTTTTCCGCATTCCGAGGGAAAATTGACGAGGGAATTCTTAATAAGATTAAAAAATCACCACATAGATATGTTCGCCTTCCTTTATCTCCCAACATGTTATCATTTCTCTGGAATACGCTTCATATTGTTCCCATTGAAGTGTTTACGGGACCTTTAGACGTATTTATCTGTTCTGATTGGACAGAGCCTCCTTCCCGTTGTAAAAAGGCAACCATCGTACATGATTTTGCCTATCTAAGATATCCAGATACAGTTCATTCCTCTATTCTTTCCACTCAAAAAAAACGGATGGAATGGGTTAAGAAAGAATCTTCGTTTATAATAACTCCCTCGAAAGCAACACAGAAGGATGTATCGCATTTTTTTTCAATTCCACTTGATAAGGTTACTCCCCTTTATTCAGGGGTTATGGTCGAAAAACCGTCTATAACAATTCTTAATGAAACGAAAAATAAATATAATCTCCATAAAAAATTTGTTCTGTCGGTTGGAAAATTGGAACCAAGGAAAAATATTTCTCGTCTTATAGATGCCTTTACTTCACTGGGAAACAATGAGTGGGAATTGATTATTGTGGGTCCACAAGGATGGGATGGACAAGACTCCCAAAAAAAATATAAAAACATCCATTTTACGGGATATGTGAGCGAAAGTGAATTGCACGCACTCTATGAACTTTGTGAATTTTTTGTCTATCCCTCCCTTTGGGAAGGGTTTGGGTACCCCCTGATTGAAGCAATGCAGCACTCTAAGGCAGTAGCTACTTCCAATAACTCATCCCTTGCAGAATTAGGCGATGGCCGTGGACTGGTATTTAATCCATTATCGGTGTCGGAAATTACCGAAAGTTTAAAAATGTTAATGACCGACCAAGTAGTAAGACAGAGGTATGAAAAAAAAGGATTTGAGTATGCAAAGCAGTTTACTTGGATGAGGTATTATGAGGGATTGATGAAAGTGATATCCTGAAAGTTGTAAACACAATATATGATAATAGGAGTTGATGGAAATGAAGCGAATGTTGAGTTCCCAGTGGGAGTGTCGGTATATACCCTCAATTTACTCAATTATTTTCAATCAAAATCATCAAAGGATATTCAATTTATCATTTATCTAAGGCAATCTCCCAATACTAAGCTTCCGAGAGAAAGTGAATATTTTAAGTACCAAGTCGTACGAGGAAAACGGTTGTGGCTTACTGTATTTCTTCCCCTTCGTCTGTGGATGGATAAATTATCGGGAAAAAATATAACCGTTTTCTTTTCACCCGCTCATTATATTCCATGGTTCTCACCGTTTAAAACCATTGTGACTGTTCACGACTTATCATACCTTTTTTTTCCCAATGAATTCTTAAAGAAGGATTTATATCAACTTAGGAATTGGACAAAATATGCATTGAAAAAGGCTTGCCATATCATAGCTGTATCAAAAACAACAAAAAAAGATATTGTCAAAGAATATTCTGTTCCCGATGAAAAAATATCGGTTGTTTACAATGGATATGATCCTTCGACTTCGCTCAGGATGAGTAACCTACAGACAAATATAAAACCATATTTCCTCTATGTGGGGACAATCCAGCCGAGAAAGAATTTATCAACGCTCATTAAAGCCTTTTCAAGGTTTCATGCAAAACACCCATCATTTAAACTCATTATTGCGGGGAAAAAAGGATGGTTGTATGACAGTATTTTCCTACAAGTTTCGCAAATGCAAATGACTGAATCAATTATATTTCCAGGTTATGTGAGTGATAGTGAAAAAATAAAACTATATCAAGAAGCAACTGCGTACATACTTCCCTCTTTCTATGAAGGGTTTGGGATACCCATTCTCGAAGCAATGTCACATAAATGCCCTGTTATCTCATCATTCAGCTCCAGTCTTCCAGAAATAGGCGGCGAAGCCTGTCTCTATTTTGATCCAAATAGCGTGAATGATTTGTTGGATAAAATGGAACTAATTATATCTGATAAAACATTGGTAAAAGATCTTATTGAAAAGGGAATAAAGCGCATTGATTCATTTTCCTGGAAAGCTACGGGGAAACGAACTCTTGAAGTTTTACTCCCAGTGAATAACCAAATGAAGGAAGCACAAAATAGTCTCGCCTCCCACCCAATGCAAACTTGGGAATGGGGAGAGGCACGTACCGCAATGGGTGTTGAAGTGATTAAAATTCAGTCTGACGGCAAATTGTATCAGATGACTATTCACCCCATCCCTCATACGCCATATTCAATTGGATATATCCCCCGATCTGAAATGCCAACACAAAGCGCTTTAACAAGACTGCATGAATTTGGTAAAAAAAACAATGTAATATTCATAAAAATCGAACCTTATATTCCTTATGATGAAAGCTTTGGTCCTTCAGCTTTCAACTTTCAGCTCCAAAGATCATCTCACCCCCTCTTCCCTGAGTGGACTCAAACACTTGATTTAACTCCTTCAGAGGAAGAGTTATTAAAAAAAATGAAACCAAAAACAAGATATAATATTCGCCTCGCAGAAAAAAAGGGTGTTGTCATAAAAGAAATGTCTACGGATGAAGGCTATAAGATATTCGAAAACCTCTATTTTGAAACGTGTGAAAGACAAGGATATCGAGGACATACACCATCCTATCATCAGACTATTTGGAATAAACTAAAAGATACGCAAGCACATATTCTTGTTGCGTTTCTGGGCGAAACCCCACTTGCCGCCTATGAGCTCCTTATCTTTAAGAAAAATATATATTATTTATATGGTGGTTCCTCTCTATTACATAAAAATGTAATGGCCCCCAATCTTCTCATGTGGGAAGCGATCAAGCTGGGAAAAAAACTGGGAGCCGAACTATTTGATATGTGGGGGTCTCTTCCACCTGAATATTCAAATACTCATCCATGGGCAGGTTTTACCCGATTCAAAGAAGGATACGGAACTCAGTTTCTTCATCTTATGCCAAGTATTGACATAATCATCCGACCCATCTTGTACAAAACATATGGGATACTCCATGCGTTCAGGGAGAAATTTTACCTTTGATGGGCTTCTCAAGCGCAATGGGGAATACTTCATCAGCCTGTTCCACAAAGATAAAGTTGAGTTTACTTTTGACATTGTCTGGGATATCCTCCAGATCCTTTTTATTTTCTTTTGGTAAAATGATGGTTTTTACTCCAGCCGTTTGAGCTGCTATCACTTTTTCCTTTACTCCTCCAATTTCAAGAGCCCTTCCACGAAGGGTGACTTCACCCGTCATGGCAACGTCCCGTCTAAAAGGGTTTTTCGTGAGAGCGGAAACCATTGCTGTTGTAATAGCAAGACCAGCCGAAGGGCCATCTTTTGGTACTGCACCCTCCGGAACATGAACATGAATATCGATTTTATGATAAAAATCTTTTTCAAGACCGAATGTCTCCCAGCGGGAACGAATATAGGAAAGTGCTGCCTGACAGGACTCTTTCATAACATCTCCCAGTTGACCAGTGAGAGTCAAGGCGCCTTTCCCGGGCATAATAGCAACTTCAATAAAAAGTATATCTCCTCCCGCCTGAGTCCAGGCAAGACCTGTAGATATTCCAATGGTATTTTTAGTTTCAAGTACCGAGTTGGAATATTTGTACGGTCCGAGATAGGATGGCAGTTTTACTGATGTGACGATAGGAGTCACTTGTTTTTTTTCTACCAACTCACGTGCGCGCTTCCTAAAAACCGTAGCCACCTGTCTCTCCAACTCCCTCACTCCTGCTTCCCGAGTATAGCGGCTAATCATCAATTTTAAAGCGCTGTCATTTATGGAACCTTCCTTTACGCTGACACTATGTGCTTCTTGTTGTTTTTTCATCAAATATTGTTTGACGATATGGAACTTTTCTTCCACTGTATATCCCGGAAAATGAATGATTTCAAGTCTGTCACGAAGAGCATCAGGAATAGTATCCAATATATTTGCAGTCGTGATAAAGAATACGTCCGATAAATCATAAGGCACCTCTAGATAATGATCTGAAAATGCATGATTTTGCTCCGGGTCTAAAGCTTCAAGAAGTGCGGCTGAAGCGTCACCTCTGTAGTCTCTCCCTATCTTATCTATTTCATCCAACATAAAAAGGGGGTTTCTCGTGCCTGCTTGTTTAATACCCTGAATAATTCTACCAGGCATCGCGCCCACATAGGTCCTTCTGTGTCCACGTATTTCCGCTTCATCCCTCACTCCACCAAGCGATACTTTTACGAACTTTCTTCCCAGGGCACGGGCTATCGAACGACCTAACGAAGTTTTTCCCACCCCAGGCGGGCCTGCAAAACATATTATGGTTGGTTGAAAGCTTTTTTTTGGAGACCCTTTTCCCTTTTCAAGAAGTGCCTCTTTTGATCTTCGGAGTTCAAGGACGGCTAAGTATTCAAGAATGCGTTCTTTTATTTTTTTCAATCCATAGTGATCTTCATTGAGAATCACTTCTGCCGCTTTTACATTGATTGTATTCCCCACATCGTTTTTCCATGGTAGTTCAACGAGCCAATCAAGATAATTCTTGACATATGAAGTCTCTGGATTGAATTGGGACATTCCCATCAATCTTTTAAGTTCTTTAATTGCCTTTTTTTCAACATCTTCTGGCATACAGGCTTTTCGTATTTTCATTTCATATTCTTTGGTCTCCTTCGTTTCATCTCCCCCTCCTAACTCCTCTTTAATTGTCTTCATTTTTTCCTTGAGGAATGTTTCTTTCATCCCTCGTTCAAATTTCTTTTGCGTTTTTGCCGAAATATTCTGTTCTATTTCTAGGATTTTTACTTCCCTGTTTATGAGTTCAACTTCCATTTTTAACCTTTTTTTTAAATCTGATTCCTCAAGTAGCTTTTGCCGTTCATCTTCTTTAGGTTCTAGAACTGCGGCAATTTGATAGGAAAAATCAACCGGCGTAGATACATTCAAGATATTCATGAGGAACACAAAATCTACTGCTTTTCCATGATTGATGGCATTTTTCATTTGTTGCGAAATATATTTGACCATTGCATTAATCTCATCACCCATCTCTACAACCTCTTCAATCTTTTCAACTTTTGCTTCAAAGTAGGGGACCTCTTTTGTAAACTCCAGAATTTTTATTTTTTCAATTCCCTTTACCATTGCATTTACCTCTCCCTTCTCCCCGATAATTGTTTTTTCTATGGAGACAAGAACTCCTATTGTCAATAAATTTTCCTTTTTTGGGTCTTCTTCATTAACGTTTTTTTGCATGATGAGAACCATCTTTTTATCGCGTTTAAGCGCCTCGTTAATGGTGGCAATGCTTTTTGAGCGTCCAAATACCAATACATTTTCTGTTTTGGGAAAGACAATCCCATCCCGAACTGCAACAACAGGATAAGAGGGATTTGATACTTTATTTCCTAATATGATAACCATACAACCTTAATAAAAATTCATAATTCAGTCTCCAACTACTATTAGCAATATAACAGAATGTTTGCTAATTGTCAATATATTGAAACTATACAAATTCCTCCGCGAGGATATCAAAATCCTGAAAGCGCGGTTGAGCGATAAGTGAAGTATTGACATTGGCGACCGCTTCTTCATGATAAGCTTTCCTCGAAGATTGATAGATAACACCAAGAGGGTATTTTTCTTGTGCAACTTCGAATGCTTTTTCAAGCGCTGCTATCTTATCTCCTGGATTGTAACTTGTGTCAAGCTTATACACATGTTTCATATAATATTGATAAGTGCTTTTTTTGTCAAACGTGACACAGGGCTGAAGAACATTGACTATGGCAAAACCAGTGTGTTCAAAGGCTTTTTTTATCGTCTCGGCCATATGTTTCGTATCGCCCGCAAATGTTTGAGCCACAAAGGTTGCTCCCTGAGTGATGGCAAGGGCAATTGGATCAACGGGAACTTCAATAATCCCAGATGGCGTGGACTTCGATTTCTGTCCCTTTTCAGCGGTTGGAGCAACTTGACCTGTTGTAAGACCATACACTCTATTGTCATGAATAATCACTTTTATGTCATGATTCCCTCTACACGCATGAAGAAAATGATTCCCTCCTTCACCGTAGCAGTCTCCATCCCCTACTACTGCACAAACTGGCATTGTATGATTGGCCAATTTCATGCCAACCGCTGTTGCAATAGCCCTTCCATGAAGTCCGTGCATCCCATAAGCGTTTATGAAATCGTTCATATTGCCTGAACAGCCAATTCCAAACGAGATCATGACAGATGATGGAGACATTCCCATCTCTACAAATGCCATACGTAACGCCACGCCAATTCCCCAGTTTCCGCACCCGGGACACCAGGTTGGTTTGTATCCGGCAAAATCTTGTAAAGTGCTCATATTTTTTCGATAAACTGCTCAACTGCGAGAGGTCTTCCATCGTAGCGCAAAATTTTATTTTCAAAGGATATTCCCACTTCCATCTGTAATAACTTTCCTAATTGGCCTTCCGAATTATTTTCAACAAGGATATATTGTTTTGAACTATCTGAAAATAATGTTTTAATTTTGTTTTTATCCAATGGATAAAGATAAGAAAAATGGATATAAGCCACATCTTTTCTCATTTCTTTTGCCTTTTTTACCGCTTCATTTGCTACTCCTTTGGTTGAACCCCAGCCAACAAAGACCGTTTGAGCTTTTTGTATATCTCCAATGGTTGTGGGAATAATAAAATGGTTAGAAAGGTATGTTTTAATCTTTCTGGCCCTTTTATCGACCTGTTTTATACGTTCGACATCGCTTTCGGTCGTGTGGCCGTCTTCTAAATGTTCGTACGAATTCGCTTGATAGAACGTTTTCACGCCGCCAGGAACAAGTCGAGGAGAAACCCCATCATCCGTCATGAGATATCGTTTGTACGATTCATCCGCAGATGATACCAACTTGCCCCTATTTGGTATATATTTTTTTATTTTCGCTTGAATTTCGTCATAAGGGATGGATCTATGTGATTCCGACAACAACATATCAGACATCACTATTACCGGCAATTGATATATATCTGCCAAATCAAATGCTTGTAGGGTAAGTTCCACCATCTCTTGATGATCTCCAGGCGCAAGTACAATTTTTGGGAATTCTCCGTGCCCTCCATGAATTGCGAAAAGGAGCTCTGCTTGTTCTGTCCATGTTGGCATGCCGGTTGCTGGACCTGGCCGTTGGGATATGAATACAACAATAGGAAGTTCTGTTATCCCTGACATCGATAGTGCTTCTACCATTAACGCGAATCCTCCTCCTGAAGTGCCAACCGAAGAGCGAACTCCCGCAAAAGAAGCTCCAAGCGCCGAGTTGATGACTGCTATTTCATCCTCTGCATGTCTTACTACCATTCCCGTTTTTTTTCCCCATGCTGCTACCGAGGTGAGAACGCCCGATGAAGGAGTCATTGGATACGCGCTATAGAATCGACAATCTGCTGCAACTGCTCCGTAGGCAAATGCTTCATTTCCCGTTACTACCATTTTTTTAGGACTTTCTTTTTTTGTCAACATGGGGCTGATATGTTCTTGACTTGTGGAAAGAACCACATCAAATCCCTTTTGTGCGAATTGCTGGTTTAATAAGATGATGGCTTCCCCCTTGCGTCCAAATTGAGTCGCTAATATCGAATTCATCTCTATCAGATCAGCTCCCATAATCGCTAAGGAAGAGCCTAATGCGATAATATTTTTCATGATAACCTGGCCCTGAAGTTCCTTTAATATCGCAGTAAATGGAACAGGTATAAGAATACTATCTCCTTCTGGGGTAAAAACCTCCGGATCAAATATGATTTTTGCTTTTGGAGCACAACGATTTTTATGAGTATCAAAGGTT
>Ga0100397_1001410_pt1 | contig 14318 bp, 10 predicted proteins | sample CryGeymeta201521_FD_81550 | JGI IMG/M metagenome (GOLD analysis project Ga0100397, IMG submission 81550) | Groundwater microbial communities from Crystal Geyser aquifers in Utah, USA - Crystal Geyser metaG 2015-21 | ecosystem: Environmental > Aquatic > Deep subsurface > Groundwater | place: USA... | reverse complement strand
CCGCCCCTCCGCGCCTCCGCGCGGATTGGGGTCACGCGGATTGGGGTCAGGCTTCGTTTCTTTCATTGTTTACCGTAGGGGGTGAACGTTGCTGTGATGAGAATGAAATCATGAAAGCCTGACCCCAGATCCAAATCATCACGAGCGCCTCCCCGGCCCGCACCGTTGTTCTCCGGTGGCTTCACCGCCGACGCCAACTCTCTCCCCCGCGCCTCCGCAGGATCGCGACCTGACCCCCGCCTACGTGACGCCGCGCCTTCCTCACCAGCGCCCCACCTCGACGCCGAACAGCAGCCCCAGGTCCGGGGCCCCCTTGTCGAGGAGGTTCTCGGTGAGGGCGAAGAAGAGGCTCGACCCGGCGGCGCGGCGGCGCAGGCCGAAGGCCACCTCCATGGAGCTTGCCTCCAGGATCGAGTCGATCTGCTGGGAGTACGGGCTCTCGCGCCAGGCGAGGGAGCAGCTTGCCTCCCACTGGCGGCCGAGCGCCGCGACCTCCGTGGCGCTGGCGCTGGCAAAGGGCGAGGTAGAGGCAAAGGCGGTCCCCGCAAGGCCGTGGTGGCGGCTGGGCCAGACCATGGCGGCGGCGAGGTGGGTCGCCCAGCGCGTGGCCGGGAAGGTGGCCAGGCCGCCGATGGCCCAATCCACCCCGCCGCTGCCGAGGCCGTCACGCACCGGCGCGGTGGGCAGCTTCACCCCCACCCGCACGGCGGTGGCTGGCCGAAAGCCGCGCGCGTCAGTGAGCCGCCAGGCAAGGTCGGCGGCGAGGTCGGTGGCGCCACTGGCCGGGTCGGCGGCGGCGAAGGTGGTCGTTTCCCCCTCCCGAATCGACCAGTCGGTCTCCCCCCGGTCCGTGTGGCGCCGCGACCACGGGGTCGGCAGCCCCAGGTGGTCCTCGGCGGAGGCGATGAAGCCGTCGAGCACGCCGCCCGTGTGCCACCGGTAGCCAAGGGTGGCGCGCACGGTGGCACGCTCGGCCGCGCCGTAGGCGAGGGCCAGGCGCGCCGTCTCCGACTCCAAATCCATGCGCATCGCCACCCCGTCCTGCTCCTCGGCCATGATCATGTTCGCCGCGTGCAAGGTGAGGGTCGCGGACCAAGCGGAGGCGGCCAGGCCGCGGGCATCGGCGGGCGGGAGCTGGAGAAAGGCGGCCGACATGGGCATCTCGTTGGAGAGCGCGATCGGCGCCAGGGGAGGCGGCGCCGCCACCACGGGCGCGGCGGCGACGACCAGCCAGAGAAGGCCAGCGCGTACGGCCCGGGCCCCACCCCAGCGCACGGCGAAACGGCAACCACGATCCATCGTCACCCTCCCCAATCGGCCGGCCCGGCCGGCCCGCCTACCCTCCGCGGCCCACCGGGGGCCACCGGGGACACCGGGGACCACCGGCTGCGATTGTGCACACCCCGCGTGGCCACGGTCACGATCCCGCGGAGCCTGCTGGACCTTGTTTCGATCCACCGTGCACCCGCGGCTCTCGGCGATGCGGCGGAGCGAACCCCATGGTTCGTGACCGAGCCCCCCATCGCCTCACGAACGGCTCTCCCGCCGGACTCGCGCCCGTTCTCGCCACGATCGACACGGTCCGACCGACTCCTCGGCCGAGGGGCCCGCCACTCCCCACCCCGCACCGCCACGCGCCGCGCCTTTCACACCCGCTCGGCGGAGACCACCACCGTCTCGCCGCGCAGAGCGTCGAGGAGGCGCACGAGGTGGTTGAGGTTGCGCACCTCGAGGTCGAAGTGGGCGGAGCCAAAGCGGTGGCCCACCCCGAGGGTGCGGGTACAGAGGATGTTGCCGCCCTGCTCGCCGATCCGGGAACAGACGGTCGCCAGGGCACCGGGCTCGTTGCGCATCTCCACCACCATCCCCACCTGGCCGCCGAGGGCCGCCTCGCTCTGCCAGCGCACCGGCACCACCTCGTCCACGTCCACCGCCCGGCGCACCGCGTGGTGACAGATGCGACGGTGGACGATGATTCCGTCACGCTGGCTAAAGAAGGCGATCACGTCGTCCCCGGCGAGGGGGTGGCAACAGTGGGCGAGGTGGTAGAGGCGCGTGTTCGCCTCGCCAAGGAGGAGGCAGGCTGCCGCCGCCTCCCCCACCTTCTCCTCTCCCCCCTGCTCGCCCATGGCGGCGCGCAGTTCGCCCATCGACAAGCGGCCCGCGCCGAGGCGGGCGAGGAGCGCGTCGACGTTCGCCAGCCCCAGACGCCGCGCCGCCGCCTGCGCCGCCGGGCAACTCGCCCTAGCGCCGTCCGCCACCCCCGCCAGCGCGGGGATGGCGCGCAGGCGGTCGCGGCCGATGGCGATCGTCCGCTCCCGCTGGCGCGACCGCATCTGCTCGCGCAGGAGGCGGCGGGCGTGGGGGGTGCGCACGAAGGTCAGCCAGCTCGGCGCCGGCTCGATCATTGCCTCGGTGAGGATCTCCACCTGATCGCCGGTCCTGAGCACGTGGTCCCGCTCCACCCGCCGGCCGTCCACCCGGCCGCCGGCGCAGTGGTAGGCGAGGTCGGTGTGAATGGCGCAGGCGAAGTCGAGGAGGGTGGCACCGCGCGGCAGGTTGAGGACGTCGCCACGCGGGGTGACCGGGTGGATGCGGTCGGAGGCGAGGGTGTCGCGCGCCATCTCCAAAAACTCGTCGGAGGTGAGCATCGCCTTTTGCGCCTCCTGCAGCTCATGCAGCCATTGCATGCGGCGGGCAAAGGCCGCGGGGGGCTCATCGGCACCGCGCTTGTACGCCCACTGGTAGGTGACCCCGCGCCGCGCCACCTGATCCATCGCCACAGAGAGAATCCGAACCCGGATGGTGCAGCCGCGCGCCCCGCGCAAGCGGCTGTGGAGCGCCCGGTACTGGTTCGAGCGCGGCGTGGCGATGTAGTCCTTGAAGCGGTCGAGGATGGGCGGGCGCAGGGCGTGGAGGATCCCGAGGACCGGGTAGCAGTCGTCGTCGTGCTCGACGATCACCGTCACCCGCAGGATGTGGGCGAGCCGCTCGATGGGTTCACCCAGGGAGCGCTGGATGCGCGCCACCTCGTGGGCGAAACACGGGCGGCACTCGACGCGCGCGCCGGGGAAGCGCGGCGCGAGCCGCTGCAAGAGCTCGCCGGCAAAACTCTCGCCGCGCGCGCGCACCCGTTCATGGGCGTAGTCGAAGCAGGCGCGGATCTCGTCGTACTCCTCGCGGTGGAGGACCTGGTAGCTCAGCTCCGCCAGCTCCGGGTAGATCGCCCCGAGCCCCAACCCCATGGCGATCGGCACGTAGAGGTCGCGCGTCTCGGCGGCGATCCGCGCCTGCTTGGCCGCCCCCATCGCCGCCAGGGTGCGCATGTTGTGGAGACGATCCGCCACCTTGATCAGGGCGACCCGGATATCGCCCACCATCGCCGACACGATCTTGCCAAGGTTGGTGGCGCGCTTCTCTGACGGCGTCGCCTCCGCCAACAGCTCCACCTTGGTGACCCCGTCGACCAAGCTCGCCACCTCCGAACCGAAGCGGTGGCGCAGGTCGTTCAGGGAGGTGGGGGTGTCCTCCACCGTGTCGTGCAACAGCGCCGCGCACAGGGTGGGAACGTCGAGCTCCAGGCCGAGGAGGATCTCCACCACCGCCAAGGGATGGCTGAAGTACGGCTCCCCCGAGTGGCGAAGCTGGCCTCGGTGCGCCCCCTCGGCAAAGCGATAGGCGCGCGCGACCAGGTCGAGGTCCGCCTCCCGGTTGTAGGCGAGGACCCGCGCGCCGATCTCGTCCACGGTAAGCATGACGGCCATCTGATTGTCGCAAACCGCCGAGGAAGGCAAGGGGTTGGGGGTGGGCGAGGGGGCGGCACAAACCGATCGGCATACCGTGGCACTGGACGGTTTGGCGCGCGGAGGCGCGGAGCCCTTCCCGCGCCGGTGCGCGCCCCCTCTTCCTCGCCCCGCCACACCCCCGTTCCCGCCAGCGCGCGCCCCTGTCCATGGCGCGCGCTGGCGGGAATGCTACTCGCCCGCCACGGGCGCGGTCGCGCCCGCGGTCGCGCCCGCGGTCGCGGAGGTGGCCCGGGGGTGGCGCTGGTAGCGATCGACCCGTCGCTCGTGGTCGGCGAGGCTGGCGGAAAAGACGTGGCTGCCGTCACCGCGGGCGACGAAGTAGAGGGCGTCGGTCTGGGTCGGTTTGAGGACCGCGTCAATCGCCGCCACGCCCGGGTTGCAAATGGGGGTCGGCGGCAGCCCGTTGCGGGTGTAGGTGTTGTACGGGGTGTCGTGCGCGAGGTCGGCGAGGGTGAGGTTGCCGTCAAAGGCGGGGAGGCCATAGATCACCGTCGGGTCGGACTGCAGGCGCATCCCCAGGGAGAGCCGGTTGAGGAAGAGGGCGGCGATGATCGGCCGCTCCTCAGCACGCCCCGTCTCCTTCTCGACGATCGAGGCGAGGGTGAGGGCCTGGTGGCGGCTCAGCCCCAACGCCTGGGCCGCGGCCGCCCGCGCCGGTGTCCACACCACCGCCATCGCCTGGGCCATGCGCAGGGCGAGGTCGGCCCCGGTGGCGCCACGCTGCCACTGGTAGCTCTCCGGCAGGAGGTACCCCTCGAGCGCGCCAGCGGGTGCGCCCGCCGCCGCCACCACCGCCGGGTCGCCGCAAGCGGCGACGAAGTCCGCCGCCGACGAGATCCCCGCCGCCTCGACCCGCTGGCCGATCTCCGCCACCGTCAGCCCCTCGGAGAGGGTGAGGGTGTGGAGCCAGACACGGCCAGCAACGAGGAGCGCCAGCAGGGTGTCCGGGGTGAGCGGCGGGGTGAGGTGGTACTCGCCCGCCTGGAGCCGGCCGGCCACGCCGCGCAGGCGGGCGAGATGCTCGAAGCGGCGCGGTTGGGCGAGGAGGCCAGCACCGCGGAGGCGGGTGGCGACCTGGCGCAGGGAGGTGCCCGGCACCACCTCGACCACCACCCCCTCGGCGACCACCGGCAACGGCGTTGCCGCCCAACGGACGAGCTGGAGATAGGCGCTGGCCACCCCCAGCGCCGCGACCGCGACCAGCGCGACCGCGACCACGGCGATCCGGCGGGGGTGCAGCCACGCCCTAGAAAGCTGGCGAAGTTTGTCGATCATCACGAGAAGCCGCGGGCGCGAGCCCGGATGCAGGAGTCGAACGCCACGGTCCGCCCACCTCCCAGCCCACCCGCCAGGCTTGCGGCGAAGCCACGGGCTGGCCGCGGCCGGGGAACGAAGGGCGCGGGGCGATCATCCGCCCGCCTCGAAGGGGTCGTCGTCCGCGAAGTCGTCCCCCGCGCCGGCGGCGCGGCTGTCGAGGTAGGCCTGGAGGATGAGGACCGCGGCCACCTGATCGACCACCGCCTTGCGGTCGCGCCGGCGCACGCCGCCTTCGATCAGGGTCCGCTCCGCCTGCACGGTGGTCAGCCGCTCGTCCCAGTAGGTGACCGCCAGCCCGAGGGCGGCGGCGAGGCTGTTGCCAAGCCGGCGCGCCTTTTGCGCCGCCTCGCCCTCTTCGCCGTGCATGTGCAGCGGCAGCCCCACCACCAGCTCGCTGACCTCGTGGTCGCGGGCGATGGCGACGAGGCGGGCGACGTCCTTCTTGCGCCCCTCCACCGCCACCGTGGCGTGCGGCTGCGCGAAGCTGCCGAGGGGATCGGAGAGGGCAACGCCGATGCGCCGCTCGCCCACGTCCAGCGCCATCACCCTCACAGCTTGCCGCCCCGCAGGATGGAGATGAGGAGCCAAAGGCCGAAGCAGCCGGCGAGGGTGAAGCCGACGATGCCGAAGGCGGAGATGCCACCCTCGCCGCCGCCGCCGGCGCGCACGATGAGCGACGAGCCGACCACCACCGAGGCGGTGATCAGGGCAAAGGCAAGACGGTTGCTCGCCCGGTCGAGGTGGTGGGTGAAGCCGTCGAGGTTGCTAATCGAAATCTCGAACCGCACCTGATCGTCGACCATCTTCTGAAGGATGGTGCGCACCTGTACCGGCAGGTCGCGGAATGCCTCGACGTAGTCGGTGGAGCAGGCGCGCGCGGCCTCCGCCCAGCCCGCCGGGCTACGCCGGCGGGCCAGGCGGCGCATGGCATACGGCTTGGCCACCTCGATGAAGTCGAAGCCCGGGTCGAGCTGGCGCACCAGCCCCTCCAAGCTGAGGAGGACCTTGTTGATCAGGTAGAGCTCGGCCGGCACGCGCAGGTTGAGGTCCATGGCCAGGTGGAGCACCCGGTTGATGTAGTCGCCGGCGTTGATCTGCTTCAGGGTCCGGCCGTAGTACGGCTCCAGAAAGTCTTGGAGCTCGCGCCGGAAGCGGTCGCGGAAGCCCGGCGCGGGGGACTCGCCATGGGTCGTGCCGCGCCGGATGAAGTAGTCCACCAGACGGTCGAAGTCGCGGTTGATGAAGGCAATGAAGGCGTCAAAGAACTCCTGCACCTCCTTGTCGCTGCCGACGTTGCCCCACTGGCCAAAGTCGAGAAAGGCGACCCTTCCCCCCTCCAGGACCATGAGATTTCCCGGGTGGGGGTCGGCGTGGAAGCAGCCGTCTTCGAGAAGCATCTTCATGTAGGCGTCGGCGCAGATGCGCGCCACCTTGGTCCGCTCGGCCCCAACCAGGTCGTAGCGCTCGAAGTCGGTGATCCGGATCCCGGAGATGCGCTCCATCACCAAGACGCGCCGGCTCGTGTAGTCCCAGGAGATCTTCGGGACCACCACCTCCTCCTGCTCCTTGAAGTGCATTGCCATGCGCTCGGCGTTGGCCGCCTCCAGAGAGAAGTCCATCTCCTGGCGGAGGGTGCGGGCAAACTGGTGAACAAGCCCCACCAGGTCGAGCTGGCGCACCTCGGGGATGGTGCGGTGGGCGAGGGCGGCGAGGCGGAGGAGGATGTGGATGTCGGTCTCCACCAGCGACTCGATCCCCGGCCGCTGCACCTTCACCACCACCTGGCTGCCATCGGCAAGCTCCGCCGCGTGCACCTGGGCGATAGAGGCGGCGGCGAGGGGGGCATCGACGAAGGTGGCAAAGAGCTCGGTCACCGGCTTCCCCAGCTCCTCGGCGATCACCTGCCGCGCCTCGTCACTCGGGAAGGGGGGGAGGCGATCCTGCAGGCGGGCGAGCTCGCGGCCGTACTCCTCGGGAACCAGGTCCGGGCGGGTGGAGAGGATCTGGCCGAACTTGATGAAGGTGGGACCGAGCTCCTCCAGGGCGCGGCGCAACCGCCGCGGACCGCTCAACCGGCGCACCTCGCTCTCCGCCGGAATCCGGCCGAAGTGGCGCACCCGCCGGACCAAGGAGGTCAGCCCCTCGAGGTTGAGACGGTGGATGAACTCCCCGAAGCCGTACTTGCCGAACACCCGGATGATCGTGCGCAACCGCCGCAGGTGGCGGAGACGCGGCTGACTAAAGGGAAGACGCATCACCCGTTCCCTTGCCCTTCACCCCGCCTCACCCGCGGCGTTCGGCGGACTCGGTCGAGCGTCGCGAACAGCCGCGCGCGCAAGGCCGGATGGGGAACCGTTCGCGGCGCCTTGTGGGGCTCGACCTACGAAAACCGGCGCCCGCTCCGCACCCCGCCCCCCCTCGTCGCCGCGCTCTGCGCGCCGCAGTCGCTCTCCACCCCTCCGCCCGCCTCCCCGGTTGGGGTGGCCGCCAGGGGTGGCGCCAGCGGCTTTCAGGCCCCCCCCCCGATGCGCTGGTTGGCCGCCTTCTCCAGCGCCGCCACCCGCTCGCGCAGCTCATCCACCTCGCGCTTCGTGGGCAGGTTCATGGTGGCGAGGAGGGAGGCGACGATCTCCTTCATCTTCGCCTCCATGGTGTTCACGTTTGCCTCCGCTTGGCCCATCAGCTTGTTGAGCATGGAGTCGCCGTCCTCCCGGCTGATGGTCCCCTTCGCCACCATCTCATCCAACATCTCGCGCGCCTTCTCCTGCACGCCAAGCCCCACCAACATCATCTTGCGCATCGTCTCGAACATCGCTGCCTCCGTCTCTCGGATGAAGGGAAGCTCCCCTCGGGGTGAGCCTAAATCGAACCTTAGCACGCGCTTGTGGATGGCCAAGCGGTGGGCGGGGGGGCCTGTGGCACACACCAAAAGAGCGCGCCGCGGCCCGCGGGAAGGGTTGAGCGCAACCCTCGCCGGTGATCCGCACCCACCACGGTGGTGACCCTCCGGCCGCACCGTCCCCGCATCGACGCGACCGACCACCCCCGCGGAAGTCCGCACCCACCGCGGTGGTGACCCTCCGGCCGCGCCCCTGAGCCGCGCCCTCACTCCCACCGGTGCGTGCACGGCTCGGGCGCTCGCCGGCTCGGGCGCCCATGCGCGAGCGACCGCCAAGACGCCTCCCCCGTTCCGGCCTCGCGCCCGAGCCGCGCGCCTGCCGATCGACGGCCCGCCCGACTCCTAGGAGTCTGTCGAACTTTGGCGATCGTGAACCGAGAAGAAGCGGGCTCGAGCGGATGCAGACCCATTCCTAGAGCTACGTGGGGCTAGGTGACGAAGAACGGTCTACGAGTCCGCACCCCCGAGTCCGCCCATGGGTCCGCTCGCTGCAGGAGATCGGGACAAAGTCCGGCAGGCTCCTAGCCGGCCAGCCGCTCCCGCACCCACGCCGCCCCTTCTGCCAGGGCGGCCGCGATCCCCTCCACCCGCTTGCCGCCGGCCTGCGCGAGGTCGGGGCGGCCGCCACCACCGCCGCCGATGTGGCGGCCGACCTGCTTGACCACCGCGCCCGCCTGTACGCGGTCGGTGACGCTTCGGTCCACCGCGCACAGCAACAGCGGCTTACCGTTGCTGCGCGCCGCCAGGAGCGCGACGAACGGGCGGCCCTGGGCGCGCAAGGAGTCGGCGAGCTGGCGCATGGAGTCGGTGTCGCTGTCGCCGAGGTCGCGCACCACCACCGCCACCCCATTCACCTCCTCGTGGTCGCCCTGGCTCGCCTCCTGCTCGGCGAGCTTGCGCCGCAGCCGCTCCACCTCGCCCTTCAGCTCGCGCTCGTGCTCGGCGGCGCGGATGAGCCGCTCGGTGAGCTGCTCTGGGTCCGCCTTGAGCACCGCCGCCGCCGCCGCCAGCCGCTCCCCCTGGCGCTGCAGGTAGGCGAGGGCCGCGCTGGAGGTAGCCGCCTCGATCCGCCGCACCCCGGCGGCGATCCCTTGCTCGCGCTCGATCACCAGCAGGCCGATGTCGCCGCTGTTGCCCACGTGGGTGCCACCGCACAGCTCCTTGGAAAAATCGCCCACCGACACCACCCGCACCGTGTCGCCGTAGCGCTCGCCAAACAGGGCCATGGCTCCCGACGCGACCGCCTCCTCCAGCCCCTGCTTGCGGGTGACCACCTCTTGGTGGCGCCAGATCTCCTCGTTCACCCGCCGCTCCACCTCGCGGAGCTGGGCGGTATCGATGGGGGCGAAGTGGTGGAAGTCGAAGCGCAGGCGATCGGGCGCCACCAGGGAACCCGCCTGGCGCACGTGGTCGCCGAGGACCTCGCGCAGGGCGGCCTGCAGGAGGTGGGTACCGGTATGGTTGCAGGCGGTGGCGGCGCGCGCCTGGCGATCCACCCGAGCGGTGAGCACCACGCCGGTGGCAAGCGCACCGCGAAGGAGCCGGCCGCGGTGGCAGATGAGGCCCGGGACCGGCGCCTTCGTCTCCGTCACCTCCACCTCCACCCCCGCCCCCACCAGCACCCCGCGGTCGCCCGCCTGGCCGCCCGACTCCCCATAGAACGGCGTCGTGTCGAGGATCAGCTCCACCGCGTCGCCCGCCTTGGCGGTGGCCACCCTCACCCCGTCGCGCACCAACGCGCGGAGGGTGGCCTCCCCCTCGAGCTGTTCGTAGCCGGTGAAGCGGCTCTTCCCCACCTCGTCGAGGAGGAGGCGGTAGACCACCTGCGACTCGCTCTGCTCGCCGCCCTTCCACGAGGCGCGGGCGCGCGATCGCTGGTGCTCCATCGCCTGCTCGAAGCCCGCTTCGTCCACCGTCCGCCCCGCCTCGGCGCACACGTCGCGGGTGAGGTCGAGGGGGAAGCCGTAGGTGTCGTAGAGGCGGAAGGCGACCTCGCCGGGCAGCGGCGCCTCCGCCCCGAGGGTGGCGAGGGCGTCGCCGAGGAGCGCCAGGCCGTGGTCGAGGGTGGCAAGGAAGCGTGACTCCTCGCGCACCAGGGTCCGGACGATCTGCTCGCGGCGGGCGGCGAGCTCCGGGTAGGCCACCCCCATCTGGTCGATGAGGGCGGGCAGGAGCTCGGCGAGGAAGGGGCGAGTGAAGCCCAGCCGCCTCCCGTGGCGAGCGGCGCGGCGCAAGATGCGGCGCAGGACGTAGCCGCGTCCGTCGTTCGCCGGCACCACCCCATCGGCGAGGAGGAAGGCGACCGAGCGCAGGTGGTCCGCCACCACCCGCTCGCTCACCCGCGCGCCGTCCGCGTCCGGGGTCGGGGCGAGGGCCCGCACCGCCTCGATCAGGGGGGTGAAGCAGTCGGTGGCGTAGTTGTCGTGCACCCCCTGGAGGACCGCGGCGATTCGCTCCAGCCCCATGCCGGTATCCACCGACGGCCGCGGCAAGGGGGTCAGGGTGCCGTCCTTCTCCCGGTTGAACTGCATAAAGACCAGGTTCCAGATCTCCACATACCGGTCGCCATCCGCCGTCGCACTCCCCGGCGGGCCGCCCGCGATCTCGGCGCCGTGGTCGAAGAAGATCTCCGAGCACGGGCCGCACGGACCGATCTCGCCCATCGACCAGAAGTTGTCCTTGGCGCCGATGCGCGAGAAGCGGACCGGGTCCACCCCTACCTCGTCGAGCCAAATCCGCGCCGCCTCATCGTCCTCCTCAAAGACCGTCACCCACAGCCGCCGCGGGTCGAGGCCAAAGCCGGCGGTGAGAAGCTCCCAGGCGTAGTGGATCGCCTCGCGCTTGAAGTAGTCGCCGAAGGAGAAGTTGCCGAGCATCTCGAAGAAGGTGTGGTGGCGCGTGGTCACCCCGACGTTCTCCAAATCGTTGTGCTTGCCGCCGGCACGCACGCACTTCTGCGCGGTGGTGGCGCGCCGGTAGTCGCGCGCCTCCTCGCCGAGGAAGACCGACTTGAACTGCACCATCCCGGCGTTGGTAAACAGCAGGGTCGGGTCATCCCCCGGCACCAGCGACGACGACGCCACCACCGTGTGGCCACGACTGGCGAAGAAGTCGAGGAAGCGGCGGCGGATCTCGGAGCTGGACAACATGGGATCTCCCCTTCTTCGGCCGGCGGACCGGAGAAGCGGGTAGTGTGGCGGGGGACCCCCCGCCGGCGAAAGGGGCGACGCCCGCCGTGCGGCTTGGATCGGGGATGGGGGGAGCCGCGGGCGTCTGGCTCGCAGCCGGAAGATCGAACCGGGCCGCCCCGCGCCGCTCTTGCCTCCCGCACTCCCGCGGGAGGGTTCACCCCCCGTGGCTGGCGGATGGCACCGCCGATGGCTCCGGGTCCGGTGGCTCGTCGCTCTCCTCCACCACCCGCCGCACGGTAGCGCCGTCGAAGCCGCGGGCGGCGAGGAAACGGGCGAGCTTGGCGCGATCGCCCTCGCCGGCGAGGCCACCGAGGCTCCTAACCTTGCGCGCCGCGGCCTGGCGCGCCGCGGCCAGCTCCGCCCCCCCCTCCTCCGCCGCGAAGGCAGCAACGGCGAGGGGCGCGGCGATACCGCGCTGGCGGAGCTCTTGCTGGATCCACGCCCTTCCGTACCCCTGGGCACGCCGCCGCTCACACCAGCGGCGGGCATACTCCCCATCGTCGACCCAGCCATGGGCGATGCACTCGGCCACCACCGCCGCCACCACCGCCGGGGCAAAACCGCGGCGGGCGAGCCGCTCGCCAAGCTGGCGCGCGGTCAGCGGCGCCGGCGCCAGGAGCCGGACCGCGCGTGCCCGCGCCGCCGCCCGCGCCTGCTCCGGATCGTTTTCACTGTCGATCATCGCCGCACCTCGGAGTTCGTAGGATCAAGGGGACCCGGTAGACGAAGAGAGGCGCCCGATCCAGACCGAGGGAGGGCGGTTCACCGTCCATCGACCCACTCCGCCCTCGGCCGCGCGCCGCGGCGCCGCCCGCGTGGTGTACCGCACGACCCCGGCCACCGCCTACCCCGGCCCGGGGCGCGCGGTGTAGCGTCGCCTCGCATGTCTCCCGTCTTGCCCCCCCGTACCCCCGGCGGTGCACCGCCCAGCGAGCTGGGGGTCCACCGCGGGGTGGCGACCCGACCGGGCCAACAACCCATCCCCGGCCCCGCGCGCCCGATCCCCATCCGGCGGGGGGTAGCCCCCGCCATTCCCCCACCCCCCACCCCTCCAGCCCCGGGCGCGCGGCGCGCGGCGCGCACCCTCTACCATGTCCCGCACCTTCGCCATCGGTGACATCCACGGCTGCCTCGACCACCTGGAGGCGCTGTTGGCGCGCATCGCCTACCAGCCGGGGGAGGACCGGCTGATCTTCCTCGGCGACTACGTGGATCGCGGTCCCGACTCTGCCGGGGTGGTGGAGCGCCTCCTTGTGCTGCGCGCCGAGTCCCCGCAGGTGGTCTGCCTGATGGGCAACCACGAGCGAATGTTCCTCGACTTCCTCGACGACCGCCGCCCCGAGCTCTTCCTCGCCAATGGCGGCCGCGCAACCTTGGCGAGCTACCAGCGGCGTAGCCACCGGTGGCAGCGGCTCACCGGCCGCGCCGAGATTCCGGACGACCACGTCGCCTTCCTCCGCGCCCTGCCGCTGATGCACGTGACCCCCACCCACGTCTTTGTCCACGCCGGCCTGCGCCCGGGGCTGCCCCTGGCGGAGCAGGTGGAGGAGGACCTCCTGTGGATCCGCGAGCCCTTCTTCACCGCGCCGGTGGAGCTCAGCCGCACGGTGGTCTTCGGCCACTCGCCCATGGTGACCCCGTTCCGTGAGGCGAAACGGGTGGGGATCGACACGGGCGCCTGCTACGGCGGGCCGCTCACCGCCTACGAGGTGGATGCGAACCGGTGCATCTCGGCGATGCCGTAGGGATGGGCGGGAACGACTCCTTGCACCTTCACCGACCCTGAATCGCCATGGGGCCGACCCCACCCGCTGCGACCCGGGTTCCCGCCCCGGTCCTCTTTCGCCTCTTCCTGCGCCTCGGCCTCACCGCCTTTGGTGGGCCAGCGATGGTCGCCTACATCCGCGAGCAGGTGGTGGTGCGCCACAGGTGGGTGGAGGAAGAGGTTTTCGCGGAGGGCGTCGCCCTCTGCCAAATGATCCCCGGAGCGACGGCAATGCAGGCGGCGGCCTACGCCGGCCTGCGCGCCGGCGGCCCGGCCGGGGCACTCGCCGCCTACCTCGGCTTCGGCCTCCCCGCCTTCTTGCTCATGGTCGTGTTCGCCTCCCTCTACCAGCAGGCCCACGGCCTGGCGGTGGTGGCCGCCGCCTTCGTCGGCCTGAAGGCGATCGTCTGCGCGATCGTCGCCAATGCCACCTTCACCTTCGGCCGCAAGGTGGGCCACGACCCGCGCGACCTTGGCCTCGCGATCGGGGCCGCCCTCTTCCTCGCCGCCGGCGGCTCGCCGATCGTCGCCATCGGGGTCGCGGCGCTTTTTGGCCTCCTCCTCTTTCGTGGGCGCGGGGGGGGCGGGGGCGGTACCACCGAGCGCGGCGCCGGGGGGAGCGGGGGCGGGGGCGGGAAGGGCGGGGCAACCGCAGGCGCCGCGCTCGCGCCTTCCGGCGCCACCCGCACTGCCCTCCTGCTCGCCGGTGGTTTGGCGCTGCTTCTGCTGCTCCTCTTGGTCCTCGACCGCCCCCTCTTCCACCTCGCCGCCATGATGGTGCGCGTCGACCTCTTCGCCTTCGGCGGCGGCTACGCCTCGCTCCCGTTGCTCCTCCACGAGGTAGTGGAGGTGCGCCACTGGCTCGACCCGGCGACCTTCATGGACGGCATCGCCCTCGGCCAGGTGACCCCGGGGCCGATCGTGATCACCGCGACCTTCGTCGGCCAGCTCGTCGCCGGCCTCGCCGGGGCGGGGGTGGCGACGGTGGGGATCCTCACCCCATCGCTGGTGGTGGTCCTCGCCGCCGCCGGCCAGCTCGATCGCCTGCGCAAAAGCGCGCCGGTGCAGCGCGCCCTGCGCGGGGTGCTCGCCACCTTCGTGGGGCTGCTGGCGGCGGTCTGCCTCCACTTCCTCCAGACCACCCCGTGGTCGCCGGTGGCGGTGACGATCGCGGTCGCGGCCCTGGCCGCCCTACGCGCCGGCGTCGACCTCCTGGGGGTGGTGGCCGGCGGCGCGGCGCTGGCGGCGTGGCTGCTGTAGGGCGCCGCCCTAGGAGGCTGGCGGACTTTGTCTCGATCGACCGCAGCGAGCGGACCCATGCCGGATCGTGGGCCAGGACT
>Ga0100397_1001391_pt1 | contig 14429 bp, 10 predicted proteins | sample CryGeymeta201521_FD_81550 | JGI IMG/M metagenome (GOLD analysis project Ga0100397, IMG submission 81550) | Groundwater microbial communities from Crystal Geyser aquifers in Utah, USA - Crystal Geyser metaG 2015-21 | ecosystem: Environmental > Aquatic > Deep subsurface > Groundwater | place: USA... | reverse complement strand
TAAGGAGGTTTTATGCAAGGCACAATTGCAGAGAGACTTATCTTCAATAAATTCGACAAGAGTATATCAAAGAGGCTATCTCCAAATGGGCGCATAAATACAAAAGATTCAAGTATGATTGGAATATCTCTTATTGTCGCAGCGGTATTAATTTTTTCTTCTCTATTTTATGTATGGCCCCAGGTCCAGATTGTCAACCTGGGCTATGAAATCAGTCAAGCAAACATGGAGAAAAAGGAACTACTCCAATTGAATAAGAAATTGAAATTAGAGATAGCTACCCTAACATCACCATACCATGTTGAAGATATAGCAAAGAAAGAGCTAAGACTGACATCTCCTAAAATAAACCAATTGGTTGTATTAAAATGAGGTTCATCTCCCAAAGAGTTGGTCGATAAGAAGGATTCAAGGATTCAAGGGGTCAAGGGTTCGAGGATTCGAGCGAAATGTTTAAAAATTACAGAGAATTAAAGGTTTGGCAAAAGTTCTATCAGTTGTGTCTGGATATTCATAATAAAATCATTGGAAAACAAACACTTGAATCCTCGAATCCTGTACCACTTTCTCCCAACTAATTCGGAGAAGAATCTAAAATGATTGATAAGTCAAGGAAATGGTTGAAATTTAGGGTGTTTATTATTTTTGTAGTTTTTATTATGATGACTGTTGCAATCTCAGCTAAGGCTTATCAACTTCAGATACTGGAAAGTCAAAGGCTTAGTCAGCTAGCTGAAAGACAGCATCGGAAGGTTATATCCGTAGTCCCCAAAAGAGGGGTCATATATGATCGCAATAGAGAAGAAATGGCAATAAGTATCGATGTAGATTCTATATGCGCTGAACCTATAAAGATAAGCGATGCATATAAAACTGCAAAAGAATTGTCACCAATTCTCAAAATGAGCGAAAAAGAACTGGCAGAGAAGTTTACTGTTAAAAGACCCTTTACCTGGGTTAGTAGAAGAGTGTCTCCAGACCAATCAATAAAGGTAAAGAACCTGAAGCTTAGTGGTATCAATTTCGTTAAAGAAGGCAGAAGATATTATCCGAATCGTGAAACAGCCGGAAATATTATCGGATTTGCTGGATTGGATTCCAGGGGATTGGAAGGTCTGGAACTTCAGTATGACGATTATCTTAAAGGAGAGACCACATACTCAGTTGTAGAAAGGGATGCTTTGGGAAGGATAATATTGAGTCGTGGTCTAAAGCAAAGGGATGAACAAGCGGGCAATGATTTAGTACTTACTGTAGACAAAACTATTCAGTATATAGCCGAAAAAGAACTAAAAGAAGCAGTTGTCAAAACCAACGCTAAAGGCGGTGTTGTTGTTGCTATGAACCCTAAAACCGGAGAGATACTGGCCATTGCCACTGAACCTCAGTTTAATCCGAATATCTTCGGGAAGTATCCTTCTTCATCTTGGAGAAATAGAGCGGTTACTGACTGCTTTGAACCTGGATCAACCTTTAAGGTTTTTTTAGCAGCAGCGGCATTAGAAAAAGGTATTGTGTCTCAAAAAGACACCTTCTTTTGCGAAAACGGTTCATATAATGTGGCTAAAAGGACTATTCATGATACTCATTCCTATGGTTGGTTGAGTTTGCAGGACATAATAAAATTTTCCAGTAACATAGGTGCAGGCAAGATAGGGGAAAAACTTGGTAAGGAAAGATTATATGAATACGTAAGGAAATTTGGTTTTGGAGAAAGAACAGGTATAGACTTACCAGGGGAAACTCAGGGACAAATTCGTCCGCCCAATGAGTGGTCACAGATTTCCGTTAATACGATTTCTTTCGGACAGGGAGTCTCAGTTTCTGCCGTCCAATTAATCAGGGGGTTGTCCGCGATTGCTAACAAGGGGGATTTAATGAAACCATACATAGTAAAACAGATTGTTTCTCCCGAAGGTAAAATTATTAAAGAGTTCAGCCCTCAGATAGTAAGGAGGGTCATTTCCGAAAAAACAGCCAGAGATGTTACATCTATAATGAAAACTACAGTGCTCCAGGGCGGAACTGGTACCAAGGCTTCTATAGATGGATATGAGGTCGCTGGCAAGACTGGAACAGCCCAGAAACACAATCCATCTTTAGGTGGTTATTTTAAAGATAAGTATATAGCATTGTTTATGGGGTTCACCCCTGCTGATGATCCTAATGTGGCAATAGTAGTGTTAATTGATGAGCCCAGGGGGGTTTCCTATGGAGGCCTGGTAGCCGCACCAGTTTTTAAGAAGGTTGCGGAAGAAACACTGCATTACCTGGGAATACTTCCCACCCAAGTTGTTGCCCAAAGCAATCCCGTTTCTTCCAAAGTACCCGCTGAACTCAGTGGGCATAAAGACTTAGAGAATTCGGATGTCAAAGGGAAAGGAGCAGTTGAATCTGGGGGATTTGTGATTCCTGATTTTACCGGGATGAGTATTAGGCAGATACTTAGAATGATACACGATTCCAAAATAGATATCAGGATCATAGGAAGTGGCAGGGCAGTCGAACAGAGTTTAAGGCCAGGAAGCATAGTCAATGATGGGGAAAAGTGTTGGGTTAAATTCCAGCAGCCGTCATCGTAGGGGCAAACCTATGTGTTTGCCCTGAATCGTGAATCGTGAATCGTGAATCACGAGGCAGACAAATGAAACTGAATGATTTAGTAGGGATTATAGAGGATAAAGAGGTCATAGGAGAGAGATCATTGGAGGTGGCTGGTATCTCCTATAATTCTAAAAAGATAGACGAAAATTTTTTATTTGTAGCAATAAAGGGAGCCAAGTTTGACGGTCATAACTTTGTTAAGGAGGCTATTGATAAAGGTGCCAGGGCGGTTGTGGTTGAGCAGATACAGGAGGATATAAAAGATGCCACAATTATTTTGGTCCCTGATTCTCGAGTGGCGCTGGCACAGATTGCCGCTCGGTTTTATGGAGATCCATCTTCAAAGCTCACCCTGATTGGCATTACCGGCACCAACGGGAAGACCACTACTTCCTATCTTGTTGGATCCATATTCAAAGAGGCAGGTTTTAAAACAGGGATCATGGGGACAATAAACTACTGTTACGGGGGTAAGTCAATTCCAGCATCTATGACTACACCAGAATCCCTTGATCTTCAAAGTATGTTGGCTGAAATGGTGGAGGATGGGGTTACCCATGTTGTTATGGAGGTATCTTCCCACGCATTGGATTTAGGACGGGTAGAATCCCTCCAGTTTGATGCAGGTGTGTTTACCAACTTTACTCAAGACCATTTGGATTATCATCAAACCATGGAGCATTACTTTAGCAGCAAGGCTAAGCTATTCAACCATCTTCTGGTTGAAAGCAGCAAAAAAAAAGGTTCTTGTGCAGTAATAAATGCGGATGATCCCTTTAGTGAAAATCTTGCCTTAAACACCATACCAAATATCATCAGATACGGAGTTAAAAACAAATTTCAGGTTTTCCCGGAGCATATTAAGCTTGCTTTAGACGGGACAACTGCCAGGATAAACACCCCCAAGGGCAGTTTAAATATCAGGTCTCCCCTTATTGGAGAATTCAATCTCTACAACATCCTGGCTGCTGCAAGTGTGGCGATAGGTCAGGGTGTCTCATTACCGTATATAGAGAAGGGCATAGGAAGTCTGGATAAAGTCCCGGGCAGATTCGAGCGCATAGAAAACGGAGAAGGTATTAACATAATAGTTGATTATGCCCACACCAGTGACGCATTGGAGAGGACTCTGGCAACCATAAAAAGCCTTTCTAAAGGAAAGATTATCACGGTGTTTGGGTGCGGAGGAGATCGTGATAGATTGAAAAGGCCCCTTATGGGGGCAGTGTCGGGCAAATACAGTGATTTGTCCATAATAACATCGGATAACCCCAGAACAGAAGATCCCAATACTATAATCGAGGGAATCGAGGAAGGAATCAAAAGATTGGGCATAAGAAAGTATTGTGTGGATGATTTAACCGTAAATTCCTGTAAAAAAGGGTATGTGACCGTTGTTGACCGTCTTCGGGCAATAAGGTTTGCTATTGATATAGCTAAATATCAAGATACGGTTTTAATTGCCGGTAAAGGGCATGAAGACTATCAGATTGTGGGAAACGAAAAGATACCATTTGATGATCGGCAGGAAGCCAGAAATGCAATATCTGAGAGGGTAAAGAGGAGAGCCCTTCTGAATGTCTGAACTCAATTATAAATTCTCGGCTGCCGATGTTTTGAAAATCACTGGGGGGAGACTTCTTCACGGCTCTCTTTCTGTCCCCTTCAAAAATATCTCTACTGATTCTCGAACCATCAAACCGGAAGAACTCTTTATAGCCCTGAAGGGTGAACGCTTTGACGGACACAATTTTATCCCCCAGGTCTATGAGAAGGGTGCCAATGGTGTGATAGTAAAGAGAAGCTCTTTAGAAGATAAGGGATGGGAGGGTGAATGGACTGTTATAGAAGTTGATGACACATTAAGAGCCCTGGGTGATATTGCCCATTTTTGGAGGATGAAACACCCTATTCCGATTGTGGGTATTACCGGCAGCAACGGAAAGACTACCACCAAAGAGATGATCGGCAGCATACTGGAAATCACCTTCAACATATTGAAAACAGAGGGGAACTTCAACAATCTAATAGGTCTTCCCATGACCCTGTTGAGACTCAGTAAGAAAGATGAGATAGCGGTTCTGGAAATGGGTACAAACGCCAGGGGAGAGATAAAGAGGTTGTCTGAGATTTCTGTGCCGGATGTGGCTGTTATAACAAATATCGGGCAGGCGCATCTTCAGGGGCTTTTGAGTGTAGAAGATGTAAGGGAAGAAAAGGGAGAGCTATTTAAAATTTTGAGAGAGGACAGCTTTGCCATCATCAACCAGGATGATCCCATGGTTCTTAAACTGGCTGCTGAATGTAAGTGCAGAAAGATTGGTTTTAGTATGAGTGGAGATGCCGACCTTATGGCGAAGGATGTGTCAGTATCCGATTCGGGTAAAGTTAGCTTTCGGCTCGCTGCTGAGAATAAAGATGCTATTATCGATCTGCCGCTCTATGGGGTTTTCACTGTCTATAATGCATTGGCAGCAGCCGGGGTTGCTCAATCTCTGGGTGTGGGATTGGAGATTATTAAAGAAGGATTGGAAAGATTTAAACCTTTGCCTGGTCGTATGGAGATTATGGAATTAGATGGTTATACGATAATAAACGATACTTACAATGCAAACCCAAACTCTATGGGGCAAGCCCTCAAAACCCTAACAGGGTTCAAAAGGACGGGAAGAACAATAGCAGTTTTGGGAGACATGTTAGAGTTAGGCGAATTTACTGAGTCCGCTCATATTCAAATCGGCAGGATGGTTTCGGGGTTAGGGATCGATTATCTGTTTACATTGGGGAAGAATTCCGTAAATATTGCCCTGGCCGCCTCTGAGGGGGGGATGAATGAAAAAAATATTTATATGGAAAATGAGCATCAAGATGTTACCGCAAAGCTAAGAGCCATTATCACTAAAGGAGATTGCATTTTAGTAAAAGGTTCGAGAGGTATGAAGATGGAACTTATTATAAAAGAGCTTACCAATCAGACATTAGACATCAGACTTCAGACTTCAGACTGGAGGGGAGAAAGTGGCTAAAGACTGCACAAAGATAAAGGGTATCGGTTTACGGCTTGCAGTTAACGGTTGGCAAAAATGCTTCAAGCTTTATATAACAGCGGGCTTAAGCCTGCTGTTGTAATTACCGTGAACGGTTACGGTTCAAAGGACCATAGACCATGCTTTTTCACTTTCTGTATCCACTTCATACTGTGTATGCCTTCCTGAATGTCTTCAAATACATTACCTTCAGAACTATCTATGCAGCTTTGACAGCCCTGATAATCAGTTTCTTTCTGGGGCCCTGGTTTATCAGGAAAGTCAGCTCACTTAATATTGGCCAGCAGATTCGTGAGGATGGCCCTGCCTCCCATATTCAGAAACATGGTACCCCCACTATGGGGGGGGCACTGATCCTTTTTTCCCTGACTGTATCTATTTTACTATGGGGGAACCTGACAAATTCCTATCTTTGGGTAGCCATACTGAGCACTCTGGGATTTGGGATTATTGGGATAATCGATGATTATAAAAAACTGGCAAAGAAGAATTCCACTGGGTTGAGGGCTAAGTATAAGATGGGAGGACAGATACTCATTGGTTTGCTTATAGGGTTGTTCCTTTACTTGTATCCTAACTTCAGTACCTCTATTAGTGTTCCTTTTTTCAAGGGTATACATCCCGACTTAGGCATGTTTTATATACCCTTCGTCATTTTTGTTGTGGTTGGCGCTTCAAATGCAGTTAACCTGACAGATGGATTGGATGGGTTAGCCATAGGTCCTGTGATGATTGCAAGCGCTACTTACCTTTTCTTTTCTTACTTCGCAGGTCACATTAAGATCGCCAATTATTTACAGATACCTTATATAGCCGGCACCGGGGAGTTGTCAGTCTTTTGCGGCGCAATACTAGGTGCCAGTATGGGGTTCCTCTGGTATAACACCTATCCGGCGCAGATATTTATGGGAGATGTTGGCTCCCTTTCGTTAGGTGGGGCATTGGGGACAGTGGCAGTGATTACTAAACAGGAGATGCTTCTGGTTATTGTGGGTGGGCTGTTTGTGATCGAGGCCCTTTCTGTAATATTTCAGGTTGGATCTTATAAGTTGAGAGGGAAACGTATATTTCGCATGGCCCCTCTCCACCATCATTTCGAGTTAAAAGGTTGGGCAGAACCAAAGGTTATCGTAAGGTTTTGGATTATAGCAATCATACTTGCCCTTGTTGCTATAAGTACGTTGAAATTAAGATAATCGTAACCGTTTACAGGTTCAAAGGTTCAGAGTTCAAAGGTTTGGGCAACAGCCCGAAGAAAAGCAACCCTGAACCCTGAACGGCTGACATCTGAACGCTTACAACAAAGGTTTAAGGTAACTATTCAGGTAGGCACAGAGGCACAGAGCGCCAAAGGCACAAAGAATAGTTTAGTTACCAGTTATCAGTTATCGGTTAATTATTAACTGTAAACTGTTAACCGTAAACCGTATTTTTAGTGCCTTTGCCACTTTGTGACTGAGTAGTTACGGTTTAAGAGGAAAATGTTGATTACAATAAAAGAGAAGAAATTTCTGGTAGTTGGTTTAGGGAAGAGTGGTGTAGCCTGCGCTCGTTTTTTGAAGGAGAGGGGAGGGGTGGTAACAGCTACGGATGGGAAGTCAATCGATGATTTAGGTGAAGATGTTCAAAAACTGAAGGATCTGGGTATTAGGATAGAGGCAGGAGGACATAAGATAGAGACCTTTTTGGACTGTGACCTCATCGTTTTAAGCCCCGGAGTTCCGATGTCTATCGAGCCGATCAGGGAGGCAAAAAAAAGAGGGATAGAGGTTATATCTGAAATAGAGCTGGCATATAATTTTATTAAAACTCCAATTATAGCAATCACTGGAAGCAACGGGAAGACCACTACTACAACCCTGATAGGTCAGATCCTTAAAAGGGCGCACAAAAAGGTCTTTGTTGGAGGCAACATCGGCAATCCCCTGATCGAGTATATAGAGCTTGGGAGGGGAGCAGAGTATGTAGTTGCGGAGATTAGCAGTTTTCAGCTGGAAGGTATCAGGAGTTTCAGACCAAGGGTTGTTATAATGCTGAATATTTCTCCTGACCATTTAGATCGGTACCTTTCATATCAGGATTACATTGCAGCTAAGGCAAGAATATTCCTCAACCAAAGGGAAGGGGATTTCGCTATTTTAAATGCCGATGATTCTGTGGTTTCAGAGATGATGAATTCATTCAAAGATGTAAGAAAGGTATATTTTAGCCAAAAAAAGAGGATGAATAAGGGAATCTACCTGGATGGAAATTCCATTATCTCAGAAATCGGCAAGCAAAAACATCGTTACAGTACAGAATCCTTAAAGGTAAGAGGGGTGTATAATATTGACAACATTATGGCATCCATAGCTGCTGCGGAAATATGTGGATGTAACCCTGGGGATATCCAGGATGCTGTGAATAGTTTTAAGGGGCTTGAACACCGCCTGGAATTTGTAGAAGAGATCTCTGGAGTGAAATACTATAATGATTCCAAGGCAACCAATGTTGGTGCAGTGGAGAAGTCTTTAGAGAGTTTTGAACAACCCATAATTCTTATCGCAGGGGGAAGAGACAAAGGGACAGGATATGAAACCCTGAATGAGTTGGTCAAGGAAAGGGTTAAGAAACTAATACTGATAGGCGAAGCAAAGGAGATAATCCTGAAATCATTAGGCTCTCTGACCCAATCCCTTAAAGCAGACACACTGGAAGAAGCTGTGGAACTGGCATGGTCGCAGTCTTCCCATGGAGATGTTGTCTTATTGTCTCCTGCCTGTTCAAGCTATGACATGTTTAATAACTATGAAGAAAGAGGGGAAGCATTTAAGGCAATTGTCAGGAAGCTAAAATCTAAGGCATATCAAATTGGATAGAGAACAGATGAGTGTAAAGTCGAGATTTGACTACATATTGCTGCTTTCCACTTTATTGCTGGTCGGGACCGGTATTGTTATGGTGTATAGCTCCAGTGCCATAATGGCATCAGGAAAGTTTAATGACGGATACTTTTTCCTGAAAAAACAGATTCTATTTGCAGTAGTTGGTATTTTAATGATGATTGGTGTGGCAAGAATAGATCATCAATTTTACAGGAAGATAGCATATCTGATTCTGGGGATAAGTTTACTCTCTTTGATTGCGGTATTAATACCAGGAATCGGAGTTAAAGTTGGGGGATCAACAAGGTGGTTGAAGATGGGCCCTTTTTCTATCCAGCCCTCTGAATTTGCCAAACTTGCCCTGATAATCTACCTGGCCTCCTCTCTGGCAAATAAGGAGAAGAATATCAAAAAATTTTCTGTAGGGATTCTTCCCCACCTTATTGTTACCGGTATTATGCTCTCTTTAATCATTAAACAGCCCGACATGGGGACATCAATATGTATCGCTGCTATTATGTTTGCATTGTTATTTGCCGCAGGTGTACGATTGTCCCATCTTTCCCTGATATTATTGTCGGCTGCCCCTCTTATTTACTTTCTAATAGCAAATATAGCGTATCGTCGTCAAAGAATCCTGTCGTTTCTAAATCCCTGGGTGGATCCCAGTGATTCAGGGTTCCAGATTATCCAGTCTTTTTATGCCTTTGGTTCAGGGGGGGTATTTGGACGGGGTTTGGGGGAGGGAAAACAGAAGCTATTTTACCTTCCAGAGCCTCATACAGATTTTATCTTCTCCGTTATAGGTGAAGAATTGGGATTAGTAGGGACACTTATGATCCTGGCTGCTTTTTTTATATTTGTCTACCGAGGTATAAGTACAGCCATTCGCTCTTCAGATTTGTTCAGCACTTATCTGGCCCTTGGCATAACTGTGTTAATAGGGTTACAGGCAGCCGTACACATGGGGGTTACTTTAGGACTTCTTCCAACAAAGGGAATTCCTCTTCCCTTCATTAGCTATGGTGGATCGTCCTTGGTAATTAATCTAATAGCCTTGGGAATCTTACTAAACATATCCTCACAGGTGAAGAAGGGGTAGAAGCTTACAGGGGTCGGGGTGTCCTTTCCTGAACCCTGTAAACTGGGACCCATCAACTGGACAAAAGGGATAACCCAATGAAGGTTTTTATTGCTGGAGGAGGTACAGGCGGTCATCTTTTCCCTGGTATAGCCTTAGCAGAGGAGTTTAAGAGAAGAAACCCCGAAAGTATCTGTGTCTTTGTCGGGGCAAAGGGAGGAATAGAATCAAAGATTATCCCAAGAGAGGGTTTTGAACTCAGGAGTATAGATATTAAAGGGCTAAAGGGGAAGTCCTTCAAAGAAAAGGTGTGCAATCTGTTTCTTATTCCCCAAAGTATATATCAATCTATAGCTTTGATAAAAGAGTACAATCCGGAGTTGGTTATTGGCATGGGGGGGTATGCCTCGGCGCCGGTGATCTTTGCAGCCTTATTAATGGGAATTAAAAGGGTAATCTGTGAGCAGAACACCATACCTGGAATTACCAATAGGATTTTGGCCAGGTTTGTGGACAGTATCTTTATTTCATTTTCGGAAACCAGGTATCTTTCATCAATGAAAAAGGCTCGATTCACTGGCAACCCTATAAGGAAGAAATTAATAGATGGTTGCTTAAAGGGTAAAGAACATAAAGGAAAGTTTACCCTGCTTATTTTGGGTGGAAGCCAGGGAGCGCATTCGCTGAATGAAAAGATACTGGATGCTCTGGACTATCTTATGCCTGTTAGGAAATCTTTAAATATCATACACCAGACAGGAGAAGCAGACTATCAATGGGTTTGTCAGGCATATAAAGAAAAAGGGTTTACTTCAGAGGTAATGGGATTCATCGATGATATGGCAGCAGTATATAGAGATGCTGATCTTGTTGTGTGCAGGGCTGGAGCTACTACTATTTCCGAGCTGACACTCTATGGTAAAGCATCGGTATTAATTCCTTATCCTTTTGCAGCCGACAATCATCAAGAGATAAATGCAAGGGTATTACTGGATAAGGGGGCTGCTAAAATGGTCTTAAACGGAGATTTGACAGGGGAAAATCTGGCGGAGATGATAATTGATTTGACTGCTGATCCGATAGCTGTTTCCAGGATGGGAGAGGATGCCCGCAAACTGGGTAAACCCGGCGCTGCCGAGGATATAGTTGACAGTTGTTATAAGCTTTTGGGTTCATAGCGACAACAGAGCACTTAAGTGCGCTGTTTAAAGGGACATGCCACAAGAAATTTAGGAGTTTACATGTACAAAAAGATAAAACACATTCACTTTGTTGGAATCGGCGGTATCGGAATGAGCGGTATTGCAGAGGTCTTATTGAATTTGGGGTATAAGGTCAGTGGATCAGATGCTCAGGAGACCGAGATTACCAGACGACTGATTAGTCTGGGTGGTAATATTAGTTGTGGACACAGCAAAGACAACTTAAAGGATGTGGACGTAGTGGTAATCTCTTCAGCGATAAGACCCGACAACCCTGAAGTAATCGAGGCCAATGAGCGCCTCATTCCTGTTATACCCCGGGCAGAGATGCTTGCAGAACTGATGAGAATGAAATATGGCATAGCTGTATCAGGCACTCATGGAAAAACCACCACTACATCAATGATAGCAACGGTACTGGCCCATGGAGGTATGGATCCTACAGTGATAATTGGAGGCAGGCTAAATAGCATAGGTACCAATGCTAAACTTGGGCAAGGGGAGTTTCTTGTAGCTGAGGCAGATGAGAGTGATGGTTCTTTCCTGAAGCTTTCTCCGACTATTGCAGTAGTTACAAACATCGACCAGGAGCACATGGATCATTACACGGATATGAAAGAGGTAAAGAATGCCTACCTAGACTTTATAAATAAGATACCCTTTTATGGTTTGGCAATTGTATGCCTTGATCACGAAAATATTCAGAGTTTAATCCCGAAGATAAAAAAGAGATATGTAACCTATGGTCTTTCGAGCCAGGCAGATATTCAGGCAGTAGACCTGGTATTTACGGGAGCCAAGACAACCTTTGAGGTTTTACAAGGCAGAGATAAACTAGGCAAGATTACACTTCAAATGCCAGGTGTTCACAATGTCTATAATTGCCTGGCTACTATTGCCGCTGCCCTTGAATTAGACCTTCATTTTAAGACTATACAGGAAGGCATTAATGAATTTACCGGTATACAGCGGAGATTCCAGATAAAGGGAGAACAGAACGGTATCCTGATTGTAGATGACTATGCCCACCATCCTGTGGAGATTAAGGCTGCCCTGAGTGCAGCAAAGACCGGATGGGGGAGGCGGATAGTTGCTGTCTTCCAGCCCCATAGATTCACTCGGACCCAGGACCTCTATAAAGATTTTCTGGTCGCCTTCTATCAGGCGGATGTGTTGATAATTACGGACATCTATCCTGCCGGTGAAGACCCCATACCCGGGGTTGATGCAAAGGCTCTATTCGAGGGAATTAGGGAGCATGGGCACAAAAATGTATCGTTCATTGATGATAAGGACAGGATTGCTGCTCACCTGATTGATGTACTGAAAGAGGGCGACATACTGATTACTCTTGGGGCAGGGGATGTATATAAGGTTGGAGATAAATTGATAGAGAAGCTGTTGCCTGTGGACAGTGAACAGTGAACAGTGGACAGTGAATGGTGAATGGTGAACGGTGAATGGTGAACGGTAAACGGACAACGGAAAACGGAAAACAACTAGAGGAACTAAGGAAGATAATAAAGGGTGACTTACTCACAAATCAGCCGATGAAGGAATACACATCTTTTAGAGTGGGTGGATTGGCGGATGTGATTGTCTTTCCTGAGTATATAGAGGATATAATAGGTACGATTAAATACCTGAGCAGAGAGCGTATACCGTATTTTATCCTGGGCAATGGAACAAACCTCTTAGTTAGGGATGGAGGGATCAGGGGTGTAGTAATAGCTCTATCCCATGGCTTTAAAAGGGTTGAATTACTAAAAGAAGACAATCCCTCCTTAATCTTTGCTGAAGCCGGAGTGCCATTGGTCAGCTTGATCAAGTTTACTATAGACCATAGCCTTTCTGGCCTCGAATTTGCGGCTGGGATACCCGGAACAGTAGGCGGTGGTCTTATTATGAACGCAGGGGGCAGTCTGGGAGAGTTAAAGGACATAACCCAATCTGTTACCATATTGAACCCCAGGGGAGAGATCACTACAAAAAAACAGGATGATTTGAGATTTTCATACAGAAAATTAGAGCTTCCCCAGAATAGTATTATTCTAAGTGCGGTCTTTGGATTAAATATCGATAATCAGTCACACATTAGGGAGAGGATACAAAAGATATTGGTTAGGAGGAAAGAGACACAACCCCTGGATTTGCCGAATGCCGGCTCGATATTCAAAAACCCTGAGGGTATCTCAGCCGGCAAGCTGATTGATGATGCCGGACTTAAGGGAATCCGAATAGGAGATGCCAGGGTTTCAGAACTCCATGCAAATTTCATCTTAAACATGGGAAATGCTGCTGCTCAGGACATACTGAGTTTAATAGAAAAAATCCAACAAAAGGTATATCAAAAAACAGGGTTCATGTTAGAGCCGGAGATTAGAATTGTTGGCGAGAATTAGTCTATGAAGAATGGAAAAAAGATCGGTGTCTTGATGGGAGGATTATCAGCAGAACGGGATATCTCGCTTTTGAGTGGTAATGCTATACTTTCTGCCTTAAGAGAGAAGGGCTATAATGCATGTTCTATACATGTGGACAGGGATGTCCCTAAAAGGATAATTGAACAGGGGATTGACATAGCCTTTATCGCACTCCATGGTCGATGGGGAGAGGATGGAACTGTCCAGGGAATGCTGGAGATTATGGGAATTCCTTACACCGGTTCTCCTGTACTTGCCAGTGCTCTGGCTATGAACAAACCTATGACCAAAAGAGTTCTGAATTTCCATCAACTGCCGACTCCCGAGTTTCAGGTTTTAAATAAAGGGGATATAGCAGAAGGCAAACTGAAGAAAAGAATAAAGTTAAAATTCTCATTGGTGGTTAAACCGATATCAGAGGGTTCGAGTGTTGGGGTAAGTATTGTTGAAAAGGAAGAAGGATTGGCAGATGCAATTGAGGAGGCAGGCAAATGTACAGACCAGATAATGATCGAAGAGTTTATCCATGGTTCAGAGATTACGGTAGGGATTTTAAACGGATGCCCCCTTCCGGTTATTGAGATTGTCCCCAAAAGTGGATTGTATGATTATAAATCAAAATACACCAAAGGGATGACAGAGTATATATTGCCTGCAAGGCTGACCGGAGAGCAGCTATTTAAAGTGCAGGATGTTGCATTGAAGGCTTATCATGCCATAGGTTGTCATGGAGTTGCCAGGGTAGATATGGTCTTGGATTTAAAGGGGAATCCCTACATCCTTGAAATTAATACCATCCCTGGCATGACCCATACAAGCTTACTGCCAAAGGCTGCCGATCATGCCGGGTTAAGCTTTAATATTCTGGTGGAAGAGATACTAAAAAGTGCCAGGCTGCATTTGTGAGTCGTGAATCGTGAATCGTGAGTCGTAAATCGTAAGTCGTAAGTCGTAAACCATTCACGATTCACGTTTTACGATTTACGAAAAAAGGGGAGGATATGATGAAAGATTACAAAGCCGGAAAGCTCAAAAATGGCAAACGTAGTGTCCGAGGAAAAAGGAAGATTAAGCTTAATTACACCAGGGTGCTTTTCAATTTGTTTAAAGGGGGCAGTTTTCTTTTGTCGATTGGTGTGTTAGGGGTGCTGGTGTATGTTTTCTTTGGTTATCTCTATACATCCCCTTATTTTCGAGTTGAACGAATC
>Ga0100397_1001371_pt1 | contig 14559 bp, 7 predicted proteins | sample CryGeymeta201521_FD_81550 | JGI IMG/M metagenome (GOLD analysis project Ga0100397, IMG submission 81550) | Groundwater microbial communities from Crystal Geyser aquifers in Utah, USA - Crystal Geyser metaG 2015-21 | ecosystem: Environmental > Aquatic > Deep subsurface > Groundwater | place: USA... | reverse complement strand
GTCCCAGTCGGGTTTTGGCGGTCTGGTGACCCCCTCTGCCGGACCAGATCGTCTACTCTACTAGTATTACGTGGATAGATTGAAAAGTAATCATCCATTGGCATGGTGAATGGTTACAGTAAGCGTAGTAAAGATCCCAGCACTCTCTACAGCTAGTAGGCAAGTCGTTTGCCATAGGAGATCTACTCGTAACAGGTTTTTCAATGCCGTACTATTGCTTATCGTCGTCATCATCGCTATCACTTTCGTCCTCGCTATCAGCACTGTCATATTCTTCGCTATCGTCAAAATCATCTTCCATCGACGAAAATGTATCGACGAGTTGGTCTAGATCATTCGCCGTAAGCTCCACATCCGCCTCAGTATCATCATCAAATAATTCGGCATCTTCGGCCATGGCACGATACAAAATGGCTCGTTCCATTTCTTCCGAGTATCGAAAAGATTTGCCATTGTTCAACTTTTCAATTTGCTGTTTAAGATCCGGTAAATCGTCGAAATTTTCATCCATGGCATAAATCATTCTTCGATAATGATACAGTTCATCGCGTTGCTTGCGAGCCGATCGTTTTCTTCTGGGTGACTTTGGAGTTGTTGGTATAACTGCGTCAGATGCTCTGACCGTGGTGTCTTTGCTAGTCTCCTTTCGGGCGGGCACTTGCGAGGACGCCAATTTCGTCAACTCTCTGTAATTGTTCATGGTTTTCCACACGAAAGGGTTTAGCAGATTCAGAACTTCAATGAGGTCCGCTGTTTGTTGCCAATGTATTCCACTTCCCGTTGCCAAAGATTCATCTTGTTCTACTTGTGCTTGCAGGATGGCCAACAAATGCGCCAGCGTGTCATAGTCCAACTGTTCAACATAAAATTGACGTTCCATGCCTCGCAACAAGGCCGTGATTTCGCCAAATTGGCGTCGTTCTGCCAAATGTACCAGTGCTTCTCGATAGAATTCGCTCGCAGACGGAGCTGTCGAATGTAACGTCACATTGACACGATGAGAATATTCCAAAATCAATCCAGCCGCAGTTTGTTTGCGTGAGTAGTTTCTTTTTTGATTCTTCGTGTTGGTGTTACCAGTGGCGTTGGCGTTGGCGTTGCTGGTAGTTGCCACGGAATCGTATTCCTGAGCTACCGTTTTGATCATGCGCTGATACAGTGGCAAATGCAAGGGCAGTTGTAACTGATAGGCACGATCGGCCACTGCCAAAGCATGAGCCAAAATTTGGGCATCCGAGGACACGACTGCCACGTCCAAACACCAGGACGTGACGGCTAAAAAGGCCCGATGCAAACAAGATATTTGTCGTTGAACATCCGGTGGTGCTTCTTCTTTGTTCCGAATGGCATTCTGAAGAGGCGTTGATTTGCTAGTTACGACCAAAAGAGCTTGAGCGGCTTCTAAGGCATTCTGGAGTGTTTCTTCTGTTCCAATTTTACCATCACTTGTGGTGGTAGTAGTGGTCATTGTGGAGCGGGATGACATCCTTGGTGGTAGTACGGATGGTGTTGCTGCTGTTGTTGTTGTTGTTGTTGCTGCTGCTGCTGCTGTAGCAGAGAAGCTAGACATCCCGGCCAATGTTTCTGCCTTTGTCATCTTTGCATTCTCTGGATAAAGCGGTTGCTTCATTAGTCGGTTCCTGGTGGCGAGATTCGATAGTCGTTCCGCCTCTTTCGCTGCAGATCCCAAAATATTGCCATCCTTATCTACGACCGCAGTGTTATTCTTACTAGTTGACGGTGATTGCTCCTTTACTAACCCTGTTGCAAAGCTTCTGCGCTGCTGGATAGTATACTGTTTTCGTTGTATGGAAAATGAAGGGGATGAAGCAGCAGCGGCGGCGGCGGCGGATACGAACAATTCACGAGTGGTGGATTCTCGAGTCGTTGAGATTGAGATGGATCCAATGCTTGTTCTTTGAATCTTTACAAGTGATCCTCTTTGGATTCGTAGACCCCAGGAACAACAGATCTTTTCTACTGCTGAAGAATTGCTTAAACGGCGACTTAATAACATATTATTGTTTTAGTTTGGACTCTTTATTATTGGTTGATTAATAAAGTGTAGATTATAACGAAACATGCGTGGGTTCTGTTGAGCTGTGGAGGAAGCCAACAAGGCTCGGCGCTACTCTATGTTGGTATAGTATTTGTTAGTCTAGCTACGGTAGTAGCTACTAGTAGCAGTATTGTACAGTACTGCTTTGGCGTCCATGCTTGATTGAACTTTGGTTGGATAGAATAGATTCAAGCAAGGGAGAGATAGCGACAGAGAGTATCCAGAATCTAGACTCGCACTTACTCGAAGGAATCTCGGAACGTGAAGGCTACTAGCTAGCTACAACACCATGTGCTTAATATTATGAATTCGAATCGAAGTGGTAGTCTACCAGTACTATAACTAGCGTACTAGTAGTGGTACTGGTAGGTCTACTGCACTCTTGCTGCTACTGCTACTACTCCTAGTAGTAGCTAGCTAGCTAGCTAGCGCTACCAGTTATTCCAGTTATTTGGAGTGCTCCCAGCTAATGTAGAACCAGAAAGCAGAAGTAAAAAAGCATTCAATTCTACAGTATTGTTATGTAAGTCTACCAAGGCGCCTGCCTATAATATTGCATTTACGCCACCTTGCTCTTACTCTTGTTGTTACTGTTGTTGCTCGTAGCGGTAGTTGGATGTTGTACAGATGACCTCAACCAACAGATCATGTAAAACAACATTATGGACAATGGAATGTAGGAATCATAAATCAAATGTCCACCCAAAAAGATGACCGATTTGGAGCATTGAGTGCTCTCCATCCATCCAATGGCTGCCAACGGCAAACCCACAATCCAGGGATACAGTGCATATTCGAATTGTTTTTCCGCAACTGGTTTGTTCCACAATTCGTCCCACGAAAAGATCGCAAACAGTACCGATTGGACGTACGTAAAGCCAAAGGACGTAGGAAATCCAAAAGAGCCGATCATGCTCACAATGGCAAGTCCAATAATTGTTGCTGTAGAACTTTTGGGCGTAGCTGCTTTCAACATGAAAATCCAAAATATGACAAAGGGTGTAAACTGTTGAATCGTTCCCAAGATGGAATGAACGTCCAATGTTTCCCACAACGTTGGTGCATCACTCAGCAACCCATCACCACCAACAGCAGCAGTAGTAGTAGTACTAGCAGCGGGATCCTGATGACGAATACTTGCGGCAATAGCACCGTGACCGATTCCGTGTCCCAAAATACCCAATACGTTCGGAAGTAGAAATGCATTGGCGGGAGCCATACCTTTTTCTCGTTTCAATAGCAGATATACAATATACAAAACTGTACCAAGAAAAACGTCTGCATAGAAACACAAATCATGACTCGTCCAATATTTGATGTCGGGATTCATAACACAAAATCCTTGTTCCTTCCACAAAGGATCGAATAGTTGACGTTGGTAGCGGACGGCACTGGCAAATACAATGACATTCATTAATAATAGTACATGAGCGGTATTGCCCAGATAAACCCAGGCAGCAGAAGCAGAAGACGAAGACGAAGACGAAGAAGAAGATGATGATGATGGCATGGTTATTGTTTGTTATAAATATTGTGTCCAATACGACTGATGGTTTTCCGAGTTTTGTGTTTTGTGATGGAAGCAAACGATGAGTTGAAAAAGAAGAAAGATGAAGGGGGTGTTTTAAAATGTCACAATAGGGTCAGAGTTATAGTAAACTACAATGTCTACTGAACAAGATTGCCTCAACAGAATCCAGATTCATCAGCATTGGCATTCATTTTTTTCTTCTCAACACGCCACAGCATTTTATTTGATTAAAATCATCATTATTTTTTTATTCGTTGAGTTGTGTTCTACTGTACTCGAGTACAACTAGTACAACTACCTTTCATTTTGTTATTAGCCTATTTATTAGCTGTCCACACCAAAAAGAAGAAGAAAAAACAACAACAAACGACTTTCGTATTATTATTGCATCATCATGGATTCCGATGATTCTTCTGATGATTCGCTCGGTCCTGTTTTTGTTGCTACCAGTATTAATAAGCGCAAAGTCACGGCCCAAAAGAAACGTGTTGCCAAAGGATTTTCTGTGCTCGATCGAGCAGTGGAACGAGCCGACATGATGACTCAACGGAATGCGAAAATTAAAGAATTGAAGAACAATCATCAATTGGTGGTTCCAATGGTAATGACTGCTGCTGCTGGTGATGAGAATGATGATGAGAACGAGAATGAGAGTGAAACTGCCAAGAAAAAGAAGGATGATAACAAGAAAAAGAATCAAACGTCTGTCACAGTCGCTGCTTCCAAAAACGCCAAAACTAATAACAAAAACAGTCAAAAGAACAAAACAGCCGAAGATGATGCGCATGATGCCTTTATGGACAACATTCAAAAATCTATTACCCAAGACCGCATAGCTCGTCAAAATGCTACGACCAATCAAGCTCAAGAACGAGAACACGCCATTCGAGGAATTGTAGAAGATTTAGAAAACGTTATGACCCACGAACGACGGTTGGCTCTGGGACGAGCCAGAGATACAGAACTATCATCTGTCTTGGGAGGACGACAAATTGTTTTCTTTGATCCATGGCGGAGGCAGCAGCAAATAATACTTACGAATACTGTCGCAGACAGTACCAGTATTGGTGATCAAACTGTACAAAATGCAGTCCATTATTTTGTTCATCCTCAAGCCGTAATAATGTCTCAAAACAAACCAGATTGTCGGCAACAAACCAGGAACACTACCACCACCTCCACAACAGCAGCAGCAGCAGCAGCAGCAGCTTCAGTGGCATCGACACAACTACCACCTGCTACGACCACCGAATACATCAAGGAACTGAAAGGTATCTTGCGTCTATTAAAGGCACCGTGTGACCAGCATTCCATGCATATGCAAAAGGCATGGATACAACCATTGCTTCAAGTTCTAAAGAATCATTTGGCATTTCAGTATTTCTTAGAACAGTGTCAACTAGCCCGATTCTGTCTCCAGAGTGGACGTGAGATTCCGGAACCAGTCTTGGTGTGGTTACTGAGAGTAGCCTGCAGTGCCGATGATGATGATGATGATAATGAACAGCAGGTACACGTTCCCATTCGAGATGGAGCCATGGAAACCTTGCAAGCCTTGTTGCGATCTCATCAACTGCTGAAAGCCTCAGGGAATGAGAAAAAAGAAGAGGGTACGGAATTAACGAAACCACACTTTTTGTCCCTAACGGAATTGGCAATTCAGCTTACCGCATGGGTACCCTTGGCCTCTTTCACGTCTACAACACACAACGAAAGCAACGATGATATCACTGCCAATGTCAGCAATAATAATTCCTCAAGTAGTGACACTATCAACCCCAGAGGCCTCCAACGGCTTTTATCCATTTGGTGTACAGCGTTTGATTGTGACCAAGTATCTTCTCCGGATGTTATCAAAGGAGGTCTAGCTGCAACCCAATGTCTGTCAGTGCTCGTCAAGTTGGGTTTAGACAATCGTTTGCGGTCTACAGAATGGTACGTTCTCGATTCTATCAGTTGTTAAAGTCTACTCGTTTGTTCGTGGTGTCGCTGTTTGTTTTTCTAGACGGATTATGTTTGCTCACCTTTATTTTCCCCCTTTTTCGACGTACGGTCTTATCAGCACCTTTGATTTGTTGAAAGACTTGAAATGCATCATTTCCAAACTTCTTGCGTTTGTTGAGAAAGATATTTACCACAATAATAAACAGGAGTACTTGGAGTGGACCAATGCTGCCTCCAAAGCAATCGTAAATGAGTTGTCCCTGAGCAATCTCGGACCAGGGCAAGATGGATCCGAAGATTTTGATGATGACCTGGCCTGGGGATGTTTTGCCAGAGCGTGTTGGGTCTTGCCCATGATGGCTAGAAGCCATTCCAGCAAGACGGATTGTCGCGTCCAAGCTTCGGCAGTACAATTTAAGGCAGCGTACTGCCTGGAAACGCTGCAGCATTTCTTCAATTCATCATCCAAGAATTGGTCAGACGACGAAATGTTCTCTGTTGTGGCACATTGTCAAGAGCAGTCTACAGTGAAATGCAATCTGGTAGACAAGGCAAAATATTCCCTTCGCTGGCGTGTGTTGTGTTCGGCTCTTGTGGCTCTGGTTAAACTCGGTGAAATGGACGCAAAAATCAGAGATAGTGGATGCAAGTGTCTGGCTGCCATAGAAATTGCTCTGGGGAGGTGCATTGAGGTGGGAATGCAGTTTTACAAAGATGAATCTGTTGCTAGTGATGAAGAGGATCAGGGTTTTCCAACCATTAAACCTGAAACGAGAATGAAGAACGAGTTCAGCACAGCAGAAGAGGCTCGTGATGTGGCACATTTGCTTGGGTTGATCAAGTTTCAATGCCATTCACTTTCTTCGCGAATGGGTACTTCGTTAATGAATGGCCATCTGACACGGGCCGGTTACCTTGTGCAGTGCCAAGTCAAATATCTGGACGATATACAAACAAGAGCCGCTAAGCTTGGAGGTGATCGAGCCATTGTTCAGGGTAGCTTGGACAGTTGGATAAAGAAAGACGCATCCCCGAAAGGAGAGCGCAACGTTTACCCAGGGGAATCTGACGACGACGCAGAAAGCCCTGCAAAAAAGCCGCGAACAGCACTTGCTGAGAGCACTAGCTCAACAAAGAATAATCAAATGAAATCGTGACGGTAATGTAATGACGTTGAGCATAGACACTGGGAAGAATCGGGAATATGAAGGGTGCTTATAAATTACATCAAATAATGGATTACTGTGCAGCAGCTTTAAGCTTCTAAGTATGGCTTTTCCCGAGTGTTTTGTGCGAACACAATGGACGTTGTCATAACGAAAATACAGGCAGCAAAAACCATAAGCAGAGTCGCGAACGTTTCAGTTCTGGCAATGGCTAGGTTCTCTCTTGCTCCATCATCTGCAAGGTAAAAATAGCTGAGAATGGCATTCATTAAAGTCCCAAGAAGAAAACTTGAATCAGCCAGCCAAAGAGCATTCTTGAAAGGGCCTGGCAGTAAATTTCGCAATGCCTTTCGAAAAAAAAAGGTCGAGATTCCCTGAAAGAGAAAGAAGTGCATCGAGAGGCAGCTGAAAATGTCTGTCGTAGTCAGACTCTTTTCAACCCACATAGACGCCAAAAAGCCAAGAAAGCCCGCAAGCACCATTAGTGTGTGATATCCTCTTCTTTCGCGTGTGATATCTGTTGAGAAAGCAAAAGAGCAAGATTGTTAAATGCAATTTACGACTTTGTTTTCGGAAACTGAAGACTCAAGAAACGTTTCTTTTCACTAACCTAGAATTCCAACAATCATAGAACAGGTGGAGGCAACAAAGTACACAATTTGATACTTGGACACCCACACATCGTTTTCGTCCCTTTCAACACTGAAGACGTAATCATCGTCGGCTCCCCCGCGACCACCAGCACGACCGCCTCCCTGGTTCTTGATTTCTCTTTCAACGCCTACAGCCATACTGGGACCACCACCGGCTGAGGTCTGACTTTCTGTTTCGCTTCCAGAGGAGGTCTCCGATGAAGTACCAGAAGTGTTTTCATTCCATGTTTCTTCCGTGTATCCAAAAATAGTATATGCGGCTTCTTGTTGCGCGCCTGACAATTGTTCCCATCCATATGTTTCAGTGTCGATATACGCACCAGCATCCCACAAGCTCTTATTGTAGCCCAGAGCAATAGCATCTGTACGAATATTTGCGGGGAGTTCATTCCAAGAAATGGTCAGCCATTTACGATCCATGGCATTCCAAGAAACTCGGTCGTAGCCATAAATGCCAGCGGCTGCTTCTTGTTGAGCCAAGCTGAGCTCATCCCAAAAATACTTGTCTGTGGCGATAGGGGCACCATCGTTCCATAGCTCTTCAGAGTACCCAAGGGCCATTGCAGCTTCTTTAACTCGTTCGGGAAGGTTAACCCAAAGGTAGCTTCTCCAGTTACCGTTGGGGGCCTCCGGAAAGTCTGGAGAAATCGTAGGAGCTGAAGTGGGAGAAATCGTGGTAGCTATTGTGGGTGCTGCTGTCGGAGTCATGCTAGTAGGAGGGCTACTTGTCGGTTCCGCAGTTGTGGGATTTGGTTCTCGGTTTTGCCCAACCATTGTTTCAGAAGCAGGTTCTACGTGCATATCCCAGGTTGCCATGTCAAATCCAAGGGCAGTTGCTGCCGCCATTTGTTCTGAAGTCAATTCATGCCAGTACAAGCTATCAGCAGCAATGCGCTCTCCATTGTTCCAAGAACTCTCTGTGTAGCCCAAGGTTCTGGCATAATCCTTGATGTCACCAGGAAGATCCCTCCACAAGTAGGATCCCCAGTCTGTCTTGGTTGGATTGGCATTGTTAATCTGGCGCGTAGCAGTGACCTGCACAGTAGGAGCTGCTGTAGCCGGTGGTTCTGTTATTACATGCTTATCCCAGGTTTCCTTAGTAAACCCAAGGGCTTGTGCGGCAGTCCATTGTTCCCAACTCAACTCATCCCAATACATACCATCCACAGCAATGCGCTCTCCATTGTTCCAAGTTCTTTCACTGTAGCCCAATATTCTGGCATGATCCCTTATTTCATTGGGAAGATCCCTCCACAAATAAGTACCCCAGTCTGTTTTAGTTGGATTGGCATTGTTAATCTGGCGTGTAGCAGTAACCTGTACAGTAGGTGCTCCTGTTGGAACATTTGTAGGAGCTGGTGGTTCTGTCACTGGGTCAACAAATCCTCTGAGCATATCCCACATGTATTCATCGTAACCAAGAGTAATGGCAGCTTCCTTTTGTTCTTGGGTCAAGTCACCCCAATAAATCAAGTCGGCAAAGGTTTCACCATTGCTGTTCCACGTAGCTTCGTCATGACCTAACGTGGTGGCCGCAATTTTTGTGGAAAAGGGCAAATCATCCCAGGCTAGAGATCCAGGACCTTGCAGTCTACGGACGGGTAGAGTCAAGATGCTACGGAGCAAATTGCGACGACGACCACCACCACCACCACCATCCTGTTGAGCATTGCGGAAACTTCTCCAGGTTGCATCATCGTCTGCTTCCAAAACCGATGTGGGAATAGACTGAGCATCTTGTGCCCACTGCAGATCATCAATGGACAACCACAAATACATGGTACAGGCCAGCAAAAAGAAAAGTTTGGACGTCAATGCTAATGGAAAACTACGCAGTTCGCGATCATGATCACTGAGATCGGTCAATTTGGCATTGCGTTGTGTCAGGGCCGACGCAGAACCAGACGAAGAATTGCTCTCAACTCCCGAGAAGACGCTGTTTTCGTCTTCTCCAAATGTCATGGGAACTTCAATGTTGCTCTCGTGACTAGCACTAACGAAAGAAATATCTGTCATATCGTAAGCTTGAGATTGGGTGATGCTGCCTTGTTGGCTGTCTTTGGAAGATCCTTTCATGATCGAAAAGTATGGAGCGGTTTTAAATCTTTGTTTTTCTTCCTTGGTAAATGAACGGTCCAAGTCAATCGATCGGTCAAATCAATCGCTCGTGAATCCAAGATTGTAATGATACTAATTAATAATAGAGTGGACCTATCTCTTTTGTTTGTTTATTGTTTATTGATTGGTATTTGTTACTCTCACACGTTCTATTGCTTCGCGCAATAAGATTATGTCGGTTGGAGCTTAAATTTTCGGGTGCGCTTTGGTGTGGGGAAAACAACTCCACTAGAGCTACTGTAGCTATTTTAAGAGGGTAATACAAATGCAGTCCATCGGGAAATTGCTCTGGATTTTAGAGGATGTGTGCACTCCGAGGAAGTTAACCTGAACATTCTTGTAGTATCTTCAGGGTGTCTGTCCTTCCTCCGAATTTGTAACAACAAACCTTGAGCGCACAATCATCATACGACTAGACTACTACTAGAGAGCTAGCTAGTAGAGAGTAGTAGTGTATTTTTTTGTTATATTATTATTATATATTTCGACAATAGTATCTATCTTTGAATAACTTCCTTGCTGCCATTTATTCTTCTATTTCGGAGTATGCAGACAGCAGCAGGTGCTGTTGTCTTGTCCAGTTGTTTATTACTAGTACAGTTGTTGTACTTTTTTTAAATCTCGAGACGCATTTGTCTCTTGCTGGTAGCTGGTGGGCTTGACACAATCAAATAATATTATTACAAGAATAAGCCTAATATTCCAGCACAACAGCACCGTAGGATCTTTCTGTCACACTATCATCTCGAAACAAAAAATTAATCCACTCATCACATACGCAAACCAACCTACACATTATATCAATCGTTATTATCCTCTCTTTCTTTCGCTCTTGTCATGAATGATAATGATGAACAGCAACAACTTGAGCAAGAAGAAGAGGAAGAAGAAGCCTTGCCAAGCTCTCCCATTGGAGGTAGTGAATCCGATGATGACGAAGCCTTACCAAAATCTCCCGTAGGAGGAGGAGGAGGAGACAGCGATGATGATGATGATGACGATGAAAATGAAAATAACAACAATGTCTGGGAAAAGCACGAAACCGACGATGGGCAAGTGTACTATCATAATACTGAAACGGATGAAACGACGTGGGATGTTCCAGAGGGTTACAACCAAGACGAAGATGATACAAACAATGAAGATGTTATTATGGAAGATGCAGACGAATCTTCCGACAAAGAAGAAACTACAGCAGTTGACCACGACGAATCACAAAACGCAACAACTACTACTACTGATGAAAAGAAGAATGCTTGGGAACAGGTGACAGATGAACAAGGGAATGTATATTATTACAATTCGCAGACCGAGGTGACACAATGGGAAAAGCCAGAAGATTTCGACAAGACTGCTGATACTGCTGTTGCTGTTTCTGCTGCTGCTAATGGTGATGGTGAGGCGGAGGTGGAAGCGCCAGCTGAAAATGGCGATACTGCAATCGCCAATAATGGATGGGAAATGTTCCAAGATGACGACGGCAATGTGTATTATTTTAACAATCAGACCGAAGAAACCCAGTGGCATAAACCGGACGGTTTTGATAATTCGGCTGTTGCTGTCGAAGCCTCCCAGAAACAGAAACCTGACAACGAATTCAGCTCTTCACCGCCCTCAGCATCTGCTGACGGAGCACACCAAGCGGAAAGATCCTGGGAAAAGTACAAGGATGACGAAGGTCGAATATATTATTACAATACTACAACAGAGGAAACACAATGGGAGGCACCGGAAGGCTTTGTTGAAAAAAATAATGACGACGAGGATGATTATGAAGAGAAAAATGATGAATTTCAAGCTTCACCGGTGCGGCCACCGAGTCCCATGGAAGACGACAACAGCGAAGAAAATGATGATGAAAGAGCTACCAAAAAGGAGGAGGAAAAAGAGCCCGAACCGGAAATTGATCCGGTTGTGAAACGAGTCATGGATGCCGAGGAAGCACTGAACAAACCAGATTCGGTCTTGGAACCTGGATGCACGGCCAACGTTTTGGAAGTTGTGGCCAGTCAGGATGGCAATCCCGAAAAGGCCATTTTGGCATTGATCGACAATTTCCACGGAGAGACGGCAATTTGTGGGACACTAGCGAAGTGGCTGGCCGATTTACGCTCGGCATCTTCGAACAATAGCAATGTCAATGAAGTGGTAGGCACGGCGAGACAGAGTGTGGCAGATGAAATCCGAGACACGACACAAGACGTGATCAGTCTAATTGCCAAGGAGAGATTTTCCAAGACGGGTGGTGATAGTATTTTGAACTTGTCGAAATCGGAAGCGGCATTCTTAGAAGAATTGATTGAGTCCAATCGGTGGAGAAAGCTTTTGATCGATTTGTCTGCGACCAACAAAGATAGCGCGTTGCTCATGTACTGTATTCGAACCATTTCCAAACGAGGATACCACAGAGAGCTCGTGAAACGAATGAATCCTTCGGAGTACTTTTCAGTCTTCAATGCCATGCTACAATCCGAATTGGCAGTCGTGGGAAAGGCAGCAATTTCAGCTAGCAGCGAGATGGATACCTCCATTGGTTTGGACGAGCTGGTGAACGATTTGCGACGCACTTGCACGGCGACAGCGTTTACGTATTTGTATTCCATCGAGGTACTAAGGCACCTCGTGGAAGTGGCCGAGAAGGATGCCGAGGATCATCCGAAGAGAGACCCAGCACGATTTCGACGGGCTATTCGGAAATGGGAGCGACTCAGTCAAGATCTTGACTCGGCCATGGTGGACCCTAATTTATCTTCGAGTACGGCAGGCTCTTCACCTCTGTTCCGCAAGCGTCGGCTTGAGGTAGCGCTGGCAATCAGCGAACTCCACCAGCGCCAACGTAGAAGGTTGAAGCCATTGCCTGGAGAAGAAGTCGTTCTAGTATCGACGAACGGCGAGCAGAAACAGGCAATGGAAACAGGTCTGCTGAATTTTTTGCGAAGGTATTCTGTTGGGACGCAGGTGGATGATCGTGTCCTGGACTCGTTGATTCCTACCGGTCTGAACATGCAAGCTGCGTCGGATCAAGTGGGAGAATTACTAATAACCTACCCACTGACAATTCGGGCTCTGATTCACAGTATTTTCAAGACGGGCTTGTCAAAAGGAATACCGGCGTCAACGAAAAGTAAATGCGCACGGCTTGTGGCATTGGCCGTACTTGCAGGAGAGAAGAAGGCTCGAGCAGAGATTGGGGAGCGCAGTGTCTTTGGGGCCGACAGCAAGGAATCGCCGGATGAAGTTGCCTTGACGAGAATGCTCCTTCAGGGTGCTCAGCTCTGTGAAGAAGTTTTTCTCATGGCGGCTTTTGCTGTAACATCAGAGGGTGAGGACCAGAAGGGTCCCATTTCGCCCGGCCAGCAGCTTTGCAACTTGGCGCTAAAGTGTGCACCTGTCGCCCAGGGCGTCATGATGTGGGCACGTGACATTACAATGGGAAACGAATACACATCAACCGCAACCTATGCAACGTTTTCTCCCAGCATTCTCTCCTTGGTGCGCATTATTGCCCTGCGGCATCCTTGCACACGGTCTTTTGCTAGCGAAATTGCCTTTGCCTTTCTCAAGCATTCGACGAACTCTGAAATGTCGTACAAGAAGATTAATCAAATCAAGGAGCAGGCCCTCCGTCTCTTGCTGTTTCTTTTGGTGCGGGGAGAAGCACCGTCGGTTCTTCGAACACTGACAGCGCGATTGCAGCAAGCCGATGCTATCAAATTGGATGCCTCCCTGCTCCGGTATTTCATCGCCGGGATATTGGAAGTAGTCAAACCACCATTCTCGCTTCCTTTCGTACGACTTTTGGGCGCTGTTTTGAAAACACCGCGATGCATTGAAGCTGTTCAGTCGGCATACTTTGGTGACACCAATCAAGAGCGCCTCAAGATGCTACTGAACAACTTCAAAGAGTCATGTGCTCTCAAGGACAGCGCGGCAAGCAAAGTGGACTTTACATTGGTTACATTCCTCTCAAAAACTTATTCAGGCAAGTACGTAGCTACTCTAGCAAATAAAAGTTGACCAATAATAGTGGATCAGATGCATTACTACTACTAGTAGTATGTTGCTGTGCCTGCTCCACGTACTGTAATCTCTACTCAGGGTTCAGTTGTGTTAGGGTTAGAATTCGACATCGAAGAAAATTCTATCGAAACTGGAAGAAAGGGAATTAATTACGTCAGCCAGCAAACTGGTGTTCTCAACTACTACTAGCTAGGTCTAACTAGTAGTAGTAGTCTAATCTGAACTTCCTTCATAACAAGATACCTTACTCACATATTTCTTCACACTACGAAAGAGAATTTGAAGTTAACAGAAGCGCAACAGTGTATTCACTTTCTCCAGTTAGATTAACATACTGCGAAGTCGAGAGAGACTCGCTTCTTTCTCTACACTACTACCACTGAACCATGCCCCCCTTGTCACGATCCCTTTGTCTTCCACTGCAGCTGCTTCTATGGAGCTGCTGTTGTCCTTACCTGGTTCGTTCCTTGAGTGACATCCAAGCCACAGCGGCTCCGGGACATCACATTATCTCGACTGATCGAGTCTTTGTAGATCAGACCTTTTCCGATCCTCTCGAAATCCGATCCGATGTTCCGGTTTCTAGCTTGCGCTACAACGATCAAGAATACCTCCAAGGAGGAGCCCCTCTCCAAAATAGTGAAATGTTGATCCTCGTGACGAGTGACTGTGCAGACGAAGACTTGCTATATGAACCTGTGGTCAAACTCAGCCGTAATTCTGACGAGTGGGTCACAGCGGTGTCCATTTCAATGGTGAGTAGTAGTAGTAGTAGTAGTAGTAGTAGTAGTAGCAGCAGCAGTAGTGTTGTCAGCAAGACGGGAAATCGCATGGACAAGTTAGACAGCACTACAAATTCTACTACTACTAGTACTACTACGACTCAAGACGAAGGCATTTTCATGCCACAAGATTTGGACGACGTATCCTTTCTTCCTACCAGCTCGTTCATGGCGAGTTGGAATTATACATCCGGTCAGTGTCTCTATTTTCAAAAGAGTGGCTTGAACAAAAATCTCGAAGGCAACAACATTAATAAGGCTACTGTCAATAAGAACAAAGAAAAAT
>Ga0100397_1001362_pt1 | contig 14597 bp, 12 predicted proteins | sample CryGeymeta201521_FD_81550 | JGI IMG/M metagenome (GOLD analysis project Ga0100397, IMG submission 81550) | Groundwater microbial communities from Crystal Geyser aquifers in Utah, USA - Crystal Geyser metaG 2015-21 | ecosystem: Environmental > Aquatic > Deep subsurface > Groundwater | place: USA... | reverse complement strand
TTTGTCATTTCAAAAAGATACTTGTTCAAGCCTGCGTTAATCAGGGTTTCCTGGAACAGGGGCTCATGGGTTTTAGGGGTGCAGGCGGCCACTACGATACGATTTAACCCTTTTTCCTTAATGAGTTTGGCCATATTGTCCTGGTTGTCCTGGGAACAGGAGAACAGGTTCTCTGCGACAAATTCCACATAGGGAAGGGTAGCCGCATATTCCACCACGGACGGGACATTGATCACGCTGGCGATATTAATGCCGCAATCACAGACAAAAACGCCGATTCTGGGGCGGTCGCCCACCACATTGCGTTCCGGTACAACTTTCACGGCCCGGGTCTTGGTGTTTCGCGCTGAAGACAGAATTTCCGCCGCCGCCGCCGCCGCCGCACTGGAATCCACCACGGCCTGAGGAATGTCTTTCGGGCCCTGAAACGCGCCGCAGACAAAAATCCCTTCTTTGGAGGTGGACACCGGCGTAAAGGTGTCTGTCTTGCAGAATTTGCCGGGGGTCAGTTCAATACCCAGTTTCCCAGCCAGATCCACCAGGGCCGGCGGTGTCTGAAGCCCTATGGACAGGATCACCATGTCAAAGACCTCAGTTTTGGCTTCTCCGCTTTCCGTGACATAGCGCAGTTCCAGATTTCCGGTATCGCCGATGGGGGTGATGGTATGCACCCGGCTCCGGATAAAGTTTACGCCGCTTTTATTTTTGGCGTTTTCATAAAACCGCTCGAATTCCTTGCCCGGAGTCCGCATGTCCATAAAAAAGATCGAGCAGTCCAGGCCGTTTCCGGCATGTTCTTTGGCGATGACCGCTTCCTTAATGGCGTACATGCAGCATACGGATGAACAATAAGCGTTGTCGCATTTGTTCAAATCCCGGGAGCCGACACACTGGAACCATGCGATTTTTTTAGGTTCCTTTTGATCGGAAGGCCGAACCACGTGGCCTCCCGTGGGACCGGAAGCGGAGAGTATCCTCTCAAACTGGAGGCTCGTCACCACGTTTTTGTAGATGCCGAATCCATACTCTCCCCGAAGAGGGGCATTAAAAACCTCAAACCCCGGTGCGGCAATAACGGCGCCCACCTCTATGGTTTCTTCTTCAAAACACATATCATGATCAATGGCGTCGGCTACACAAACATCCACGCAACGGTAACATTCGGAACATATCCCGCAGTTGAGGCATCGCTTTGCCTCATATACGGCGCCTTCCTCACTCAAACCGAGGGCTGCCTCATCCTGAGGGGACTTCTTTGCCCCGGCGGGAAGCATGGGCATCTCGACACGTGCCGCCTTTTCTATGCCGCTTATATCGCCTCTCTCGGCAAGCCCTTTTGTCCAATCTCTCTTACGGTCTGATGTGATGTCTTCACCACGCAAGTAACGGACGATGGAGATGGCCGCTTCCTTTCCGACGGCGATGGTCTTTACCACCGTAGCAGGACTGGTTTCCACATCCTGTGCAAAGACACCTTTCATACCGGTGGCGAAGGTAACCGGATCAATCTCCAGGTTACTCCATTCGTTGCAGGCAGTTCCGCCTCCCTCTGAGGAAGGGACAAGCTCCCTGGTCTGGCCCACGGCAGAGATCACTGTATCTACGGAGAGAGTAAATTCGGAGCCTTTGACCGGTGTGGGACGTATCCGACCGCTCGCATCGGGTTTACCCGGTTCCATACGGATACATTCGATACCGGTTACCTTTCCTTCACTTCCCAATATCTTGACCGGCGCCGCGAGGAGATCCATCCTGATCCTCTCTCCCTCCGGAATCTCCTCGACAGAGGCGGGTGTCTCGGCGCCGGAACTCTTGTAGAGGATAAAAGAACCATCGGGGGCGGCCATAATGGCGGTGCGATCGGCGCCGGAACTTTTATAGAGAATAAAGACCTCCTTGGAACCGGTCGCCAGCGCGGTACGGAATATATCCATCGCTACATTTCCGGAACCGATGACAGCAACCCGATCTCCCAGGGAGATATTTTCTCCCGCCTTCGCCCGCTTGAGAAAATCGAGCCCCTCGGCGACACCCTTCAGATCTTTTCCCGGGATATCAAGTTTCTTGCTGATGTGAGAACCGACCCCGATAAAGATGGCATCGTACTCTTTGTGCAGGGCATCCATGGAGATGTCTCTACCTACACGTGTATTTGTCCTGATTGTGACACCCATCTCCTCGATGATCTTTATTTCGCTGTTAATGATCTTCTTGGGAAGACGGGATTCAGGGAAACTGAGGGTTGACCAGCCGGCGGCGAGGGTCTCGAATACGGTAACATGGTAACCCTCGATGGCCAGATAGTAGGCAGCAGAGAGACCAGCGGGGCCGGCTCCAATCACGGCCACCTTTTTGTCCTTCTTCTCCTTGACTTCGGGGATGTATCTTGTCTCTTCGTTTAAATCGAGGTCGGCCACGAAGCGGTGCAGATGCATGATGTCAATGGCTTCATCGGCATCTCTCCTCCTGCAGGCCCTCTCGCAGGGGTGGTTACAGATTCTACCGCAAACGGCGGGAAATGGATTGTCCTTCTTGATGAGCTTTAACGCCTCTTGGTACCTTCCCTCTCCAATGAGGGCAACAAAACCACAAACACTGATATGGGCAGGACACGCCGCCTTGCAGGGCGCTGTCCCTATTTTATCAATGGCAAAGGCAGCCGGTATCGCCTGGGGGAAATGCCTGTAGATGGCCTTTCTCATATTCAGAGTTTCATTAAACTCTGCCGGGACAGATACGGGACATACATTGGCACATTCACCACAGCCGGTACATTTATCAATGTCAACAAATCTCGGCGACTTTGTCAACTTTACTGTAAACCGTCCCGGCTGGCCTTCAACGCCATTAACCGTTCTTCTGGTGAGAATCTCCACGTTAGGATGTCGTCCCACTTCCACTAATTTGGGAGAGAGTATGCAGGCAGAACAGTCATTGGTAGGAAAGGTCTTGTCAAGCTGGGCCATGACACCGCCAATGCTGATCCCATTTTCGACAAGATATACCTTCATTCCGGAGTTTGCCAGGTCGAGGGCAGCCTGGATTCCTGCTATACCCGACCCCACAATCATCACCGCGCCGATTTTTTCGTTATCTTTTAACACTTCGTCACACCTCGAATGTAAGCACTTTTCTCCGTAGCGTAGCAGATGCTAATGTTGGCATCTGCTATCATGATTTGTAATTTCTGTCAAGTTCCATCTTAAAAAATAGGTAACTACTCAGGTTCAGGGTTCAGGGTTCAGGGTTGGTTGGCTTGCGTTCTTCATATTTCACTTGAAAATCCCCCCAGCCCCCCTTTTCCAAAGGGGGGTAAGGGGGGATTTTCATCGTCCTTTGTGAGCCGAAGGCTCATGGATGTTTCATTAGTCTAACCTTGAACCGTGAACCCCGGAACTTTGAACCTGAATAGTTACTTCCCGATAATAGTACCCCAGGATATCCCTGTAAGAGTAACCTTCACGGGCCATGGCGTAAGCGCCCCACTGGCTCATACCGACACCATGGCCATATCCTTTACCCTCAAAATGAACCTCCCGGTTATCACATGTCACGGAAAAAAGGGTGCTTCTGATCAATGTAGGACCTATCTTGAGCCTGAACTCGTTACCGCTTATGATTGTTTCCCCACCACTGTGGGACAGTTTAATCTTTTCAACCCTGCCCGAGGGGCTGACTTTGACAGGCATCAACCTCTCTATCTGACCTATGTTGAAACCTTTTTCATTAAGGGCTTTTCTGATCTCATCGAGGGGTAGGGAGAGTTTCCATAGATAATTCGGGACATTCATGCTGTAATCATCACGAACCCCCTTCAGGTAGGGGAGCTTCACCGCCCATACATATTGGGCATCTTCCGTTATCCCTCCGCTATTTGCGTGAAAATACGGCAGAATTAGTTGACCATTATAGAAGAGCACCATCCCTCTCGTTTCGTCTACCGCCCGGTTCGTCCTTTCAGACTCCGCCTCTTTCCCCCCGTAAACCTGCGAGGTAATGGTAGCACAAAGATCATAGTCTCTGTTCCCGTTTCTCTCCCTCTGATAGATGGTATAGGTTCTCGATACCACCGCCTGGGCCTTCAGGGCTTCCAGAGACCATTCCCGGGACATCTCCTTCGGGACGACACCGTAGAGGTATGCCTCCAGCCCCACAACATTAATCACATCCATTTTCCCCTCGGCATTCCTTTGAATGATCAGTTTTCCACGGTAAGGTTTACCATTCAAACTTAACATACCGTCCCCTGTGGCAAGGATAATTATCCTGTCAAGATGTAAATTGTCGCCGGTAAGCCTTATGCCGTCTTCCGAAATACGGGGGAACACAGTTTGTGCCCGGATAAGGGTAACTTTTTCCTCAAAGTTCCTGACTTCACACAGGGAAGTTGAACTGACACGGATCTCCGTGACCCCGGACATAATCAGAACCCTGATATTTTCATGGGAAGAGGTCTTGAAGGCAGTTTCTTTTTCTGGATACAATTGGTATGTGTCCGCTTCTCGCATGGCCCGCCTGGCATCGTAGGAAAGACCTTTACAGGCAGATAAAATTAAAGGTAATAGCAAGGGTAATAGCGAGAGATAGCCGGTGATTAGGAATTTTCTTCTCATGATCGTATATCCAGGAGGGAGAAAAGAGTTAAGATGCCGGACCAGATCGTAAGCCGAGTTCTGTACCGCCTCGCAGTTACCCGAAAGGCGGCGATGATCATTCATCTGGGACAACAGTTACCTGCTGCCTCAAGCGACACGACCCGAGAACGTCGGGCGGGCCACCCTCAAATGTTCTCCTATTTTGTCTTGTTCCGGATGGGGTTTGCCAAGCTTTCCCGGTCACCCGGGAAACTGGTGAGCTCTTACCTCGCCTTTTCACCCTTACCCGCCGGATGGCAGGCGGTATATTTTCTGTGGCACTTTCCTTAGGGTTACCCCCAGTCGCCGTTAGCGACCATCCTGCCCTGCGGAGCTCGGACTTTCCTCCAGCCCGGAAAACCGGACCAGCGATCATCTGATCTACTCCAACACCTTAACAAACTTATCAGCATCCAGAATCCTGACTTCTGGCTCCCATTTCCTGAATAGTTAATGCCTCATCTATGGCTTGATTGGCTAACTTATCTGCCGTCTGATTTCTGTCACGCCCTATATGCTCTATGACGTACCCATCAAAAAAAGTCAGTAATCTTCTGACGTCTCCCATGAGGATTTTCAATTTGTCGTTCTTTACTCGATAGGTACCCTTGATCTGGTTAACCAGCAATTCGGAATCAAGAAAGATGTGAAGTTTTCTGCAACATCTCCTCTGGGCTTCCTCCAGACCGATGATCAATGCCTGGTACTCGGCCAGATTGTTCGTGCACAAACCAAGAAATTTCCCGGTGGTTCCTAAAATATTTCCCTTCTCGTCTGTCAGGACAACACCGACTCCACCGTAGCCGGGATTCCCTCGGCATGCCCCATCGGTGTAAAGGTTTAAAATCGAATTAACCATTCTCACCCTTATTATACCAGTAAATAATACGGTTGCAATTAGGACAGGATAATAACGCTGAGGACTTTTGTAACTCATTATATAATTGAGGTTGTATATTCATGTGACAGCCATCACAAACTTCCTTCCACACTGACACAACAGCCAGACCATTGTTTACAGCTTTGATTGTTTCATATCTCTTGAGAAGATCGTCGTTTATCCGCATTCTGTAATCATGAATTCTCTGCTCACAGGCTAAAAGGTCGGCATCGAGGGAACTCATTTCTTCTTCAATTTTTTTCTTTCCCTGTTCATATTGCTGCTTATGAGTTTCAAGTTCTTTCTCTTTTGTTTTTAACACAACCTTGATTCCGTCAATTTCCTCCAGGAGAGAAATAATCTCATCCTCTATCTCGGAGTTTTTCCTCTCGATAGTTTCAATTTCTTTCAATATTGCCTGATATTCCCTGTTGGTTTTTACTTCAAGGAGGCGTTCTTTGGTCTTTTTCAGACCCTCATTTCCCCTCTTCAGTTTCTCTTCATCTTCCCTGTGTTTCCTCTCCAGTTCATCAAGTTTCTTCCGGTCTTCCTCCACACGCACATTGAAAGCTGCGAGCGCCTCTTCTAATTTTAGTATCCGGTTTGGCAATTCTTTTTTTTTGATATTTACTCTGCTCTGTTGTGTCTCAACTTTTTGAAGCTCTATCAAAAATGATAATTGTTCTCTCAATAAGCAGCCCCTTTCAGTTTCATCAACCCTTTCTTCCCCGATTGTTACAGATGGGCCCACCTGGGTTCGAACCAGGGACCTACCGGTTATGAGCCGGTGGCTCTACCAATTGAGCTATGGGCCCTCTTCTTATTTTATTATCTTTTTTTTTGTTTACTGTCAATTTCTAATTTTATAGTATAGAAATTTCCTTTTTAAATAACTTTAGGCACTTTAAACTTTAGCTCACTTTAGGCACTTTAAACTTTAGCTCACTTTAGGCACTTAACTTGCTCTCTAGGGTTTCGATATCCTTCTCCGGGAATGATTCCTAATTCTTTCCTCCTTTCCCAGGATATTAGCATCGAGCTGCCTTATCCGTTCCCTGGTGTCTGATAAAGCTACTATTTTCTCGGAAGGAAGATCGAGCCGCTCACTGATACCAAAACGCATTCTTAGCACCTTTTCCTCCCTTGGTGTCAGGGTGGTTAGTATTTTTCTTGTCTGTTCAACAAGGTCCATTCTTATCGTTACGTCTGAAGGAGACATAATCCTCTTGTCCTCTATGAAATCACCAAGATGACTGTCTTCCTCTTCGCCGATGGGTGTTTCCAGAGATATAGGTTCCTTGGCAATCTTCAAGACTTTTCTGACCTTCTCCAGAGGATACTCCATTTTGTTGGCAATTTCCTCAGGAGTAGGTTCTCTCCCCAATTCCTGAACCAGATAGCGGGAAGTTCTGATCAGCTTGTTAATCGTCTCGATCATATGTACGGGAATTCTTATCGTTCTTGCCTGATCGGCTATGGCTCGTGTGATCGCCTGCCTGATCCACCAGGTGGCATAAGTGGAAAATTTGTATCCCCGCTGATATTCGAATTTATCAACAGCCTTCATCAGCCCGATATTTCCTTCCTGAATCAGATCCAGAAACTGCAATCCTCTATTGGTATATTTTTTTGCAATACTGACAACCAAACGAAGGTTTGCTTCCGCCAGCTTCCTTTTTTCCGCCTCCGCTTCCTTCTCCCCTTTTTCTATAGAGATAACTACTTGCTTCAGAAAAGTAACAGAAAGTTCTGTTTCCTCCACAATCTTTTTAATCTTTCTCTTAGCTTCCCTGACTATGGTCTCATATTCCTTTAACCTGTCAATGGCGATTCCGGTCTGTCTGGCCACCCGTTGCTCTTCCTCCGGCGAGGTTTTCATACGAACCCAGAAATTTTCCATCTGGGTAAGGGGCATACCTGTTTCCTCTTTGCAAGAGTGAATGTCATTTTCTGCCTTCTCTATATCAATTACATAATTCTTGAGTCTTAAAACCATTCTTTCTATCTGTCTTTTACTGAACCTTACTTTCCTACACAGATGTACGATGGCCTTTCTGTTCTTCTCCAGTTCTAATTTAATGGCGTTTCTCTGTTTCTCATGAATCTTTCCGGCGCCTTTTACTTTTAACTTACGCTTAAGAATGGTATTTTTGTTGTCCAGGGCCGTTATTTTATCAATGAGCTTTAAGACCCTCTCTTTATGTGCATCTTCTTCTACAAAACCATCCTCATCTTCAAGATTATCCACGACATTCTTTATGCGAAGTTCCCCACTCTTCAATTTCGCACCGGTATCCACTACATTCTTGACGGAAATCGCCGTACTGAAGACAGCGGCCACAACCTTCCTGGCCCCCTCTTCGATCTTTTTCGCAATTTTGACCTCCTCCTCCCGGGAGAGCAGAGACACAAGCCCCATTTCATGAAGGTACATCTTTACCGGGTCCCCCATTTTAATAATGGTGGACATAAGATCATAGGCGCCTGCCTCCTTGGTTTCGTGAATTTCTGCCTCTTCTTCCTCCGTTGCTTTTTTTACGACGAGTTTTTCACCCTTCTCCGTATCTATAATGTCAATGTTTTTCTCACCGAAGAGCATGATAATGTCATCGATCTGGTTAGAAGAAACATCGGATGGCAGTAAATCATTGACATCATCATAGGTTAGAAATCCCTTTTCCTCACCCAGGGAGATTAATTTTTTAAATTCTTCGTGCCCTATTTTTTTCCCCATATCGGTTTCTCCCCCATGGACGTTATTCTCTTAATAATCTTTCCTTTTCCCTTTCCCTCAGTAGGTAGATACACTGATCCCAGTCATTTGCCTCCTCGGCCTTTACAAGCTTCGTTCTTAAAGTCCTGTCTTTTTCCTTATACCACTTTCGTTTGATCTGTTTTATCGTATCGGCAATTAACTGGTCGATTACCTTTTCATTGTAAGGGCTTTCATCGATCACTAATTTCAAAAGCCTCTCCCTGAGGGATTCATTATCAAGACGATTTATAATCAGGAAGGTATCCAGACCATCTGTATCCCTATTCCCACCGCCCCTGTCATGGGATTCATGCAATACTTTACCCAATGCCCTCAGTTCCTCGCTCATGAAGTAATCAAGGATGCCCGTTTCCAGGATGGCGGGGATCTTATCATGGTATTCCAGCATGATATGGATAAGACTTAACTCCACCTTGTCTGCCTTTGTGTCTGTGTGCCCTGGCGCCTCTGTGCCCTGGTAATTAGAGGGAGTTAAGGCGTGACGGACTTCCGTCTTTAGAAGCTCCTGATCAATACCGAGTTTTTCCGCTACTCTTTTTATAAATAGATTCCTCTTAATGGCATCATCAATATTGGCGATAAACGATACGGCTCGATGTACGGCATCGCTGGTCTCCTCGATGGCGCCACCCTTCTTGCCTATGATGTTTTCGATATAATAATCAACCATCGTCGGGGCGTGGGCAATGATCTCTTCTAAGCTTTTCCTCCCGTATGTCCTTACGTATCTGTCGGGGTCGTAATTATCGGGAAGAACAACGACCTTAGCCTGTACGTTACCGGCAAGGAATAGTTCGAGGCTCCGTGCCATACCCTTTTTCCCCCCTTCATCGGGATCAAATATCACAACCACATCTCCTGTATAACGCCTTATCAGTTTAACCTGATCCTTCGTCAGCGCCGTTCCGAGGGTGGCAATGACATTGGTAACCCCAGCATTAAAGAGGGTGACCATATCGAAATACCCTTCCACGAGGATGGCATAACCCTTCTCCCGTATGGCTTCCCTGGTTTTGGCAAGGCCATAGAGATTCCTTCCCTTTACGTACACCGGAGATTCAGGTGAGTTGAGGTATTTTGGTTCTCCGTCCCCTAAAATCCTTCCACCGAAAGCGATAACATGACCACTCACGTCCTCTATCGGAAAGATCAATCTTCCCCGAAACCGGTCATAAAAGTCTCCTTTGTCCGTTTTGGCAATCAGGCCGGCCTGTTCGGCAAGTTTTAAAGGAACCCCCTGGCTCTCAAAAAAACCTCTGAGGTGTCTCCACCCATCCAGGGCAAATCCAAGGCGAAAGTTATCACTGAGGGCCGTATCCTGTATGCCTCTATTACTTAGATACTCTCGTGCCCCTTTCCCTGCCGGTGAAAGGAGATTTTTAGAAAAGTATCCTGCCGCCATCTGGTTAATCCGGTTGAGCTGTTCACTGATGCTGGCACGTTCCTTTTCCTCACGGCTCATGACCGTCTCCGGGATGACGACACCGGTCTTTCTGGCCAAGTGCCTTACCGCCTCGGGATAGGAGATGTTGTTTATCTTCATTAAAAAGGTAATAGCGTTACCCCCCTGGCCGCAGCCAAAACAGTAAAATATCTGTTTGTCGTCGCTAACGGTAAAGGAGGGGGTTTTTTCCTTATGAAAGGGACAGAGGCCAAGAAAGTTTCTCCCTGTCTTCTTAAGGGTGATATACTCTGAAATCAGATGGACAATATCTGTCCGCCCTTTTACCTCTTCGATCTTATCTGCTGGAATGTGTCCCTTCAACCTACTTTTCCTCAACCTGACGTCAGTATCGAAATCAGACCAGCTTATCCTTGAGGGTAAGCCTTCTCCCACCTAAAACATGCATGTGGAGGTGGTAGATAACCTGCCCCCCTTCTTCGTTACAGTTTATCACTACTTTGAAGCCCCTCTGATCAATGCCCTTGATCCTTGCCACCTCCTGCACGGCAGTAACCATGGCACTTAAGTAATCCATCTCTTCAGTCCCCACATCCAGGAGGGTCGGAATATGCCGTTTGGGAATGACAAGGGTGTGAACAGGGGTTACAGGGTGGATATCATCAAAGGCAATTGTTTTTTCATCTTCATAGACTTTCATGCAAGGCATGAGGCCATTGGCTATTTTACAAAATATGCATTCCTCCATCTGTTCATACCTCCATTGTAACTACTCAGGTATATAGACTGAAGACTGAAGGCAGAAGGGCAATAATCATCATTCATGACACAACAACCTGTCAAGGTATCTAAACGATTTTGGCTTTGTGTGGTCGCATAAGTTTTTCCCTTCAGTCTATCCACCTTCAGCCTTTGTACCTGAATGGTTACTAATATTTTTTCTCTGCGACCTCTGCGTCTTGAGCGAAGCGGGCGGTAAATCTGTCCTCTGACCTCTGACCTCTGTCCTCTGTCCTCTGTCCTCTGTCCTCTGTCCTCTGTCCTCTGTCCTCTGTCCTCTGACCTCTGTCCTCTGTCCTCTGACCCCTGCCCGTATGGCATCCTCGAGGGATAATGCCCCGGTGTAAAGGGCCTTACCGATGATAACTCCCCTCACCCCAAGATGTTCTATTTCCGTGAGTCTCTCAATATCATCTATACCTGATACACCTCCCGATGCTATTACAGGAATAGCGATAGATTCGGCAAGGTTCTTCGTGGCCTCGATATTGACACCCGTTTTCGTACCGTCTCTTTTGATATCAGTATAAACGATGGCATCCAGACCATATCCTTCGTAACTTCTCGCTATCTCTATTGCGGAGACGGATGTCGTCTCCGTCCATCCCCTGACTGCTGCCCGGCCCTCACTGGCGTCAATGGCGAGAATGATTTTACCCTCGTAAAATTTGCAGGCATCTCTGACAAACCCTCTGTTCTTCAAAGCTGCCGTTCCTAAGATAACCCAATGAACCCCCATATCGACATAAGTATCAATGGTCTTCATATCCCTGATCCCGCCGCCAACCTGTAGCGGCGCCGTGACCTCTTTTACGATCCTGCGGATTACCTCCTGATTTCGGGGAGAACCGGCGAGGGCGCCATCAAGATCAACCACGTGGATACGGTTGGCTCCCTTTTCCTGCCAGGTTCTTGCCATCTCAACAGGATTGTCGGAATATACGGTAACGTGCCGGAAGCTTCCCTGAATAAGCCTCACGCAGGCGCCATCTTTTAAATCAATCGCAGGTATGATAATCAACTACTGACCCCTATCTCGACTCTTGTACGTCATATGTCCTCGAATTTTTGACATACGACTTACGACATATGACTTATGACTATGTTTTATGACTTACCGTCCCTGGGGAAAGGTTTCCATGATTTTCTCCATTCCCTCTTTTGTCAGTTCCTCTGCCGTTGCCCACCTTCCCCTGTGTTTAAAGAAGGAAGAGATAAGAAAAATATTTTCTAACAGTGAACTTTGTGTCCTGTCGAACGTGCCCTTCCATATCAGCGTTCCATCGCTAACCCTGACCAGATGTATATCGAAGGCCACTGAGGCAGGTTTTTCAACAGAATAAGAGCGTCCCCTCCTCTCTCTGTAGCGGTAGACATATCCGACGACAATTCCATCCACTTCCAGTTCACTGCCCACCTTTTTCAATATCTCTAAAAGGGCCGTCTTAAAGGATTCAGCAGATATACGCCTGTAAATACCATTTACCCTTTCAGGCGGGATGAGATTGAATTTCCTTTGCTTCTCAAGCTGCTGAACAAATATACCTTCCACTACCTTTTCCGCATCCTCCGGAGATTTCTCGGTAAGGAAGATGGCTCCGCACAGGGGACAGCGGACAGTTTTGGTGTTATCCTCTTCCGGGATTATCTGTTGAAAGGGGACGACGGCAATGCGGCGCAAGGCAGGTTTCCCCTCCTGCGTAAGAGGGCTTATCGTATTTCCCTTGTGATGACAACCGGTGACAACAGCAAAAATAAGACATAAAAAAAAGAGGCTGACTCCCCGTTTTAAAAAGCTGATAATGTTGTCCAAATAACTAAACATCCTTATTCCCTAAATATACGACTATTGTTGTTGTTTAGAGGCTTCCCTTTGTAGACAGTACACCCTTTATCCGGTCGTGGAGGGATGATGCTTCTCTTATGGCGCGGGCAAATGTCTTAAAGATTGCCTCTGCGATATGATGATTATTCTTGCCATATATGAGATTGATATGCAGGGTTATTCCACTATGGTCTGAGAAGGATTTAAAGAATTCCCTTAGCAGGGCGGGATCAAAATCTCTGATCTTTTTGTTGCCAAAATCAGCATTGTAAATCAGGTAAGGTCTCCCGGAGATATCCACCGCCACACTGCATAAACTCTCATCCATGGGAACCACCGCTGACCCGTAACGTTCTATTCCTTTTTTGTCACCCAGGGCTTCTTTAATGGCTTCTCCCAGGCAGATTCCAATATCCTCGACGAGATGGTGATCGTCTATGGCAGTATCCCCTTTGCTTTTTACAGTCAGATCAAACAGACCATGTTTTGCAAAAAGGTCCAGCATATGGTCAAGAAAAGGTATGGTGGTAGTTATTTCGCCCCTTCCCCTGCCATTAAGGGTGATCTCCACCGATACTTCTGTTTCGGTTGTTTTTCTGTATACTTTCCCCATCCGCTTCATAACAACATCTTTCCTCTTAAATGACCTTATTCAGGGAATACTCGATTATCCCTTCCGCCCCTGCCTCCTGAAGGAGGGGGATCAAATCTCTGACGGCATTTTTGCCCACAACGGTCTCGACAGCGAACCAATCGTCTGAATGCAGACTGGATATCGTCGGCGCTTTCAGGGAGGGAAGCAAAAGGACAATTCGTTCGAGGTTTGCCCTGGAAACGTTTAACTTTAAGCCGACCTTACCCATCGCCCCCAGGGAACCGTTGAGAAGTATCCTTATCTGTTCTATCTTACGTCGTTTCCAGGGATCCTCCCATGCATCATGATTGGCAATCAACTGGGTATTGGTCTTCATCAGTTCACGAATGATCCTTAACTTGTTGGCCCTGATGGTGCTTCCTGTTTCCGTAACCTCCACAATGGCATCCACAAGGCCCTCGACAACTTTGGCCTCTGTTGCCCCCCAGGAAAATTCAACATGAACATTGATATTTTTATCCTCGAAATATTTTCTTGTAAAATTAACCAGTTCTGTTGATATTTTTTTCCCCTCTAAATCCTCCAGGGAACTGATGGGGGAGTCTTCCCTGACGACCAGTACCCATCTTGCCTCTCGGGGCGATGTCTTTGAGTAAATAAGGTCCTGAACAACGACGATATCTGAATTATTTTCCATGATCCAGTCTTTCCCGGTAAGACCGGTATCAAGGGTTCCATCTTCAACGTACTTTGACATCTCCTGGGCCCTTACAAGGGTGCAGGAGATGTCCTCATCGTCTATATCGGGGAAATAGCTCCTGCTGTCGTAAGAGATACGCCAACCCGCCCTTTTAAACAGCTCTACGGTATTTGACTCCAGACTTCCCTTGGGTATCCCTAATTTCAACTTCATTTATAAACATTCTCCGGGGAAAATACCCTTTCTCCCACGGTCTCGACCTTTCCTGCGGACAGTCTTCTGTGGAAACATGACCTGTAACCGGTATGACACGCAGCTCCACCGATCTGTTGCACTTTCAGGAGAACGGTATCGGCATCGCAATCAATCAGGATATCCCTGATTAACTGAACATGACCTGACTTCTCACCCTTGTTCCATAAGGTATTTCTCGACCTGCTAAAGTAATAAGCTCTACCGGTTTCGAGCGTTTTTAACCATGCCTCACGATTCATAAAGGCCAGCATCAGGACCTCTTCCGTTTCGTTATCCTGAACGATAACCGGTACCAGACCTCCGCCCTTTTCAAAATCAAGCTCAATCATCCTACTCCCACCAGCTGAATTTAAGATGATAATTTAAGAGTTTATTTTAATCAAGCATTATTTTCCTGTAACTACTCAGGCTATCAGGTTCACGGTTCACGGTTCACGGTTCACGGTTCTATGTCTTTGATTTTCTTGTCTTAACCTTGAACCGTGAACCTAGAACTTTGAACTCTTTGATTTTCTTGTCTTAACCTTGAACCGTGAACCCCGGAACTTTGAACCTGAATAGTTACATTTTCCCTTATGTTTTTCCCGTTTTTCCTTGACTTTCACCCTGCCTGTAAGGTAACTATAGTGCATAGTGCATAGTGCATATAAGGATAAGGAGGTTAGGTTATGTCAGTGCTTATTGGCGGCGCCATTTCGGTAATTCTGGGAATTATAGGAGTTATTGCATGGTGGGAACAATTTGGCATTA
>Ga0100397_1001341_pt1 | contig 14694 bp, 20 predicted proteins | sample CryGeymeta201521_FD_81550 | JGI IMG/M metagenome (GOLD analysis project Ga0100397, IMG submission 81550) | Groundwater microbial communities from Crystal Geyser aquifers in Utah, USA - Crystal Geyser metaG 2015-21 | ecosystem: Environmental > Aquatic > Deep subsurface > Groundwater | place: USA... | reverse complement strand
GGCCCCGACGGCCAATGTTTTTATTGACGGTAAGTTATTGGGCAAAACCCCGTACAACTCCAGTGAACTAAAGGCGGGTGAAGTGACCATAAAATTAATTCCGGAATCAACGACAGAAGCTTTTACTTCTTGGGAGGGAAAGATTAAACTAACCGGGGGGATTCTTACTTTAATTGATAGGGAACTTGCCGCTTCCGAAATTAACGCTTCAGGCCAAATTCTTAGTTTGGAAAAAAGCAAGGATAAAAATGCGGCCTTAATTTCAATTGTGACTGAACCTGATGGAGTTTTGGTAAAGATTGACGGAGAGACAAAAGGTTTTTCTCCTTTAAACATTGAGAGTATTCCGGCAGGTGATCACGAAATTATTTTGTCCAAAGACGGTTACAGTGATAAATCTTTGAGGGTTAAAAACGTGCTAGCCTATCGGTTGATTGTCAATGCCAAATTGGGGCAAACTCAATCTGCGCAGGAGCCGGTTATTACTCTTTCTCCTTCACCGGCACCGGCCGGAAAAGGAACTCCCGTTCCAACAACTGTTGTCAAAACAACCCCCGGTGCTTCCACTCCAGGACCGGAACCAGCTAAACCATACGTTCTTATTAAAGAAACCCCGACGAATTTTTTGCGGGTTAGAAACAGTCCTCCTTCCGGAGTAGAGTTGGCACAAGTTAAGCCGGGAGAAAAATTTCCCCTTTTAGAGGAGAAAGTATTACCCGACGAATCTGTTTGGTATAAAATTACTTACACACAAGGGAAAGAAGGTTGGGTTTCTGGACAATATGCAGAAAAAGTAGAATAAGCCCAGTTAACTGCCGACTCCGTAAATAATCCAGATAACAAATATTCCCCAGAGGATGACTGATCCGAGAAGCGGCTTGTCCGAAAGCAAAACTCTTTCCGGTGATTCGGCCTTAGCCCCTTGGTAGGCGATACTTTGGTAACGCATAATCCCATAAATAACAAGAGGAATCGTCATCATCAACCATTTATTGGTTCCGGAAAAAGTTAACGGTAGAATGCGGTACAAAGCGGGGGATTCCAAAACTACCGGGGTTGATTCAAAAAAAGTAAAAAGAGCCCAGGACAACCAAGCAGAGGCAGCAAACATTGATAAATAGTTATCCAGCAAGTTTGAAGGGTACTTGTTGAGAGTTTTTTGATGCTCCGGGGCCGATTGTTTATCTAAAATTACCAATTCTGCCCTTCGTTTCCCGACGGCCATAAACAAAGCCAAAGAAGTTACGCAAAGTAAAAACCAGATGGAGACATGGTAATTTAAAAGAATTGCACCGGCATAAACCCGCAGGATAAAGCTGGCGGCGATCGACATAACGTCAAAGACAACCAGGTTTTTCAAATAAAAAGAGTAAACCACCTGAAGTAAAAAATAAAACAAACAAGTTAAGAAAAAGAAAAACGAAAGAGAAAAAGACAAATAAAGACTGACCATTATCCCGGAAATGGAGAAAAACAAAGCCGTTGGTATTGGTAATTTACCCGAGGCAACCGGCCTTAATTTTTTAAACGGGTGCATCTGGTCCTTTTTGATATCAACAATATCATTGAAAAAATAAACAGATGAAGTGAGAATAGAAAAAACGATAATCGCCCAAAGAGTGATGGTTAAACTTTGGGGGTGAAATAATTGTCCGGAAAAAACTAAAGCGGCGGCAAGACTTAAATTTTTCAGCCATTGTCTTGGTCTGGCTGTTTTGAGGAGGTTGAAAAAAATTTGATCCACAAAATTATTCCAAAAAATATAAAGGTTAACATAAGCATTGTATATAATTTTTGCTTACTATTCAAATTAAGAGCAAGTATTCCCAGAAGCAAAGTAACCAGCCAATAAAAGATGGCAATCTTTTTTTTGCTCCAGCCAAGATCCAGCAGCCGGTGATGAAAGTGTTCCCGTTTTCCCCAAACGGGAGATTTACCAAGAAGAATTCTTTTGACAACCAAATAACTGGCATCAATCAAAGGGATTCCTAAAACAAGCATTAGGGTGGCAACTTTAGCGACGGAAAGGATTGATAAAACCGCCAACATCAGACCGGCAATGGTTTTGCCGCTATACCCAGGCATGATTTTTTGAGGATAAAAATTCCAAGGAAGGAAACCCAAATAGGATCCGGCCAAAATTAAAGCCAATATTGTTATTGGCCATTGGGTAATATCGGCTGAAAATTTTAGGCTCAGACCGGCGATGGTCAAAGCGGCGACGGCGACAATTCCCGGGAGTTGTCCTTCAACTCCGCCTGACCAACCGACAAAGTTCATGCACCAGACAATCCAGAGTAAGGCAAGTAGGTCGGCGATTAGCCAGATACAGCGGGGTTGCCCCAAAAAATTAAAACAAATTTGAGGAGTGTTTAACTGAATAATGCCCCCGAAGGGATTGTTGATAAAAGGAATCCCAATACCGGCGAAGACAATTGCCCCGGCGGATAAAAAATTACCGGCAAGTCTGACCAACGGGTGTATTTTGCCTTGAAAAATGTCATCGAAAACCCCAACAATGAGCGCAATCAATATTGCCGCCAAAATTCCTTTTAAATGCTGGTCGAAGGGCAGAAAAAACAAAGAGGAAAGTAATCCCAGAAAAACAGGGATTCCTCCTCCTCTGGGAACGGGATATTGATGAACTTGATTTTTTGCCTGACGGTGTCTCGCCGGATCGTCCAGGATATTTAGTTTTTTAAACACCAATATCGTAAGCGGGCTTGAAATAAAAGAAATAAGCAGGGCGGACAAGAAAGCGAAAAAATAAGACATTAAATCATAAGTATTACTATTTTAACAACGCCGATTAAGCCGATTAAACAAAGAAAGAATGAAAAAAAACCAAGCATCATCGGTAAAAAATTGTTACTTTTCAACAAAATCCTGGCCAGACAAAAATTTAACAGCGAAAAAACCAACATTAAACCGGAAACTAAAAAAAACAGTTGTTTTTGAGCCAGTTGTTCCCCCCCCCACGGTCGGGTATAAAAGAGAGGAATTTTTTCCGGGAGCCGGCGATAAGACGCCCCGGTTATTCCAAGGGCCAAAAAAGAGAAAAGAAAAGAAAAAAAAGCCAGATTCTTCAAAGAAACTGCCTTTCCGATTTCTTCCAATCTTTTTGAGGAGGCTTTAATAATATTTTCCTTAAAAATGTTTTTAGCCATTTATTTTTTTGATGGTAATAGTATTTTCCGTCGGAAAATCATAAAATTTTCAATTTCCTCTATCTTAAAATAGTCTTCGCTTAGAATTATTTCCAGTTGCGGGAATTTGTCCATATCTCTGTCGATGACGACGATTTTGGAATCTCCTTTTTGAATCTGGCTGATTGCTTTTGATTTCAGGCTCAGATCTTTAATATGATAGGCGACCAGGTAGGCAGTTGAAGGAAGTCTTTGGGAAAGCAGGTAAAAGGCCGGCTCGTCTGCCCAGACAAAAATTTTATCACCCAAAACGCTGTTGGCAGCAACGAACTCGGCAGCTTGATATATAACCGGAAGTCTGGGGTTAAAAAATTCAAAGTACTGTGTTTTGGTTTTTTTACCAACCGCAAAACTCAAAAAGTTACGATAATAGGGAAAAGTTGGATACCACCAAAAACGGTAGTAGATTAAAGAAAAAATCAGTAGTCCGACCATACCCGCAGGGATCAACCATAGTTTTTTTGGCCTTAGCCCGATTGTCCAAGCGGTTAATAAGCAAAAAGGGAGAATTGTCTGGACCAGATAATGGGGGTATGGCCGGCCGGAAAGCGTCGCCCCGAATAAACTAAAGACAAGCCAAATACTTAAAAAAGACAGAAGTTTGGGGATTGAATTTCTTTTCAACCAAAATAGAAAAACTGTCAAAAAGGTGAAAAAAGCCTTCAGTACCAATTCGGATTTTATCAGGCCAAGGAGGGAAAAAGAGTGTGAACCGGCTTTCCAGGAACCCAAATAACCGAACATTTGCAAAAAACTGGCGGAAAAAAAGTCTCCAAAAGAACCCTTAACAAAAAAGAACAGTCCGATTAAACCAATCGGCAAGACATAACCCAGACATAAACTCAGGTCTTTTTTGGAAAGATTTATCAATTTTTTTTCAAAGAAAAGAACTGAAAAAACAAGCAAGGCCAGGAAATCAAAAACAGCCGGAACTTTAAATAAAAATCCGGCGGAAAATAATAAGCCAATTAACCAATACGAATAAATTCCTTCTTTTTTTTTGAAAAATAAATATAAGCCCAAGATAGAAGGTAAAAGAATAAACAATTCCGCGTTGGGGATGTTCCCTTCAAGCATTCTTGTTGTGGTTAGAAAGACAAAGAGAAGAGTGCTGATTTTTGTCTTTATTTTTTCTGTCTTAAAAAACAAAGCACTCAATTTGTAGTAGTAATAAGTTGAGAAAAGAAGCGAGGCTGACAAAAGAAGACGATACCAAAAGATCTTGCCATTAACCAGTGCCCCCAGCAAATATATCAGAGGCGGCTTATTGTCAAAAATGTCTCGGTAAAGTAAATAACCCTTTCTAAGGGCGACTCCGATAGCCAAGTAAATATTTTCATCACCGTACCAGTAAGGCTCAAAGAGGGAAGGCAGACGGAAGATGAAGACGATAGACAGCAAAAGAATAATAAATTTATTTCGTTTTAAAAAACTCATTCCACCTAATTGTAAATTGTAAATTGTAAATTGTAAATTAAACTAAATTTTCTCCGTCACTCGGTATTCAATATACTTTCCCAGCATTAACCTCGTGTGAGCATCCAGGCCGGGAAGGGCACCAAAAATAAAACCGACAACGGGCATAAGGATGAATTCGAAAGGAATCAGAAAAGACTTTATTTTCGGAACATCCTTTGGCCGGGGCGGTCTTTGTTTTTTAGCGTCCCAAAAAACAACAATCCCCAGAGGTAGCAAACAAAGGGTAAGGATTAAAGAGGAAATATTGGGAAGATTAAAACCTAAAGCTGTTTTGGCGAATTCTTTGTTAAAAAGAATTGGTATATTTACCCCGAAAGTGATAATAAAAAAGTTTACCGGCCAGAGGAAGTGGTCTTTTAACATTCTTAAAACGCGGAGAGTTTTATTTTCAAAGCTGATATTTTTTTCGGAAAAATACTTTATTATCACATAGGGGTCATCGGAGACTCCCCATGCCCAACGTTTGAATTGCTCATATTGGTTTTTGACGGTTTTAAAAAAACTGGTGGACTGCGCGGCATCAGCCATAAGCGGCAGATAGATTGGTTCGACTTCAATCTTTCCTGAAGTGGCAAAAAAAGCTTTAAAAAATATGTGCCAATCTTCAGGGATAACATCAACATCCCAATAACCGATTTTGTCTAAAAGTTTTAACGATAGAGAATAATTCTGTTGGTTAATAAGCCTGTCGGTTCTAACCAATTGAGCCGTACACCAAATAGTGCCAATGGTATTAACGACTCTGACGGGAGCAGGCAACCGCCAAAAATTGTTGTAAAAAACAATGGCCGGTTGCCAGAAGCGGAAATAGCGGTTCGGGTTATCTAAAAACTTGTAAGCCAAACAAGCGAAATGGTTCGGATGATAGACGTGGTCGGCGTCACAAGAAGTGACCGTGGTGTAGTCAAGGTTAATCTTTCCGCCGTCAACCAGCTGCTTTTTAGCTTTTAAAATGGCGGCCTTGGCGTTTGAATGTTTCCCGGCCGTTTCGCCCGGGATTAAGGTGTGTTCGCTGAAAATTAAATTGGCGAATTTTTTACTGAAACTTTTTTCTAACTCGGCCGCTTTTTCTTCCCAGCCGGTTTCCCTTTTTTCAAATCCGACGACAATACTCATTTGATTTTTGGGCATGGTTTGATCAGCAAGGCTGTTTAATGTTCTTTCTAAAATGTAAAGCGGTTCTTTGTAAGTGCAGACGATCACAATGTGATGAACTTTTTTCCAATCCGGGAAAGATTTTATTTCACCCAACCAGTCAAAATTTTTGGAGGCTTCAATCCTGAAGTAAGCGATCAGACCGAAAACCGCCAACGAGACCGACTGATAAACCCAGAAAACATCAAAAAGCAAAATAAAGTAGGCCACCGCCACCGGAGCAACAAAGGCACCCCAAATCGGAAAAAGAATCAGATTCCAGGAGGTGAACCCCGGAAGGATTTCCAAGAGTCTTTTAATTAAATATTTCTTCTTTTCTGGTTTCATTATTATATTCTTGGAAATAACGGAGCGGAGGATTTAATTTTTGGTCCCTTAAATTGCGAAAGTATTTTTCCGGCGGTATCGGGCATAAAGGGCTGAAGATGAAAGGCTATTTTTCTAATAGAGTCAACGCCTGACCGGAGAGCCGTTTGTAATTCCGTTCCGGATAACTTCCACCACTTGGATTCGTTAATTCTCTTGTTGTTTTCGTTTACATGTGCCCAAGTTTCTTCTAAGGCTTCGTTTAAATAAAATGCCTCAAGGTGATTTTCCCAGGAAGAATCAAATTCTAATTTGGTTTCTTGAAAATCAAAACCGGAATTCTCGCATAATTTAGCCACTCTGGCAACCAGATTTCCCAGTCCGTTGGCCAAATCGGCATTATAACCTTCTTTGATTTTTTCAAGACTAATATCCCCGTCGGTACCAATAGGCTTTGATTTCAATAAATAATATCTGACGGCGTCAGCCCCGAATTTTTTTACCAATTCGCTGGTTTTAATTATATTCCCCGAAGATTTAGAAATCTTTTGGCCGTTAAGGGTTAAAAAGCCGTTAACAAGTATAGTTTTTGGTAGCTCGTATCCGGCCGACTTTAACATTGCCGGCCACAAAAGCGCGTGCCAGCGGGTGTTGTCTTTGCCCAGTATATGAATGTCTGCCGGCCAAAAACCACCCGGATCCCCGGTTAGGTAATTAATCAAAGCGTCAAACCAAACATAAATGGTTTGTGTCGGATCGTTAGGGACGGGAATCCCGAATTTAATGGTTGTTCTTGAAATAGGAATATCCTGGATTCCTTGGTTGATAAAGGAAAGCATTTCGTTTCTCCGGGACTCCGGCCAGATAAATTCAGGGTGGGTCAAAATATGGTTTTTAAGAAAGTCGGTATACTTTGACCAGCGGAAAAAATAATTTTTTTCCTTGATTATTTTCGGTTCAAGATTCGGATGGAAGGGACATTTGCCGTCTTTAAGGTCGGACTTGTTTAAAAACGCTTCACAGCCTTCGCAATAGATTCCATCATATTCGGCCGTATAAATATCTCCGCTTTTTTCCACTTTTTCCCAGAATTCAAGACAGAATTTAACATGGTCATCGTCGGTGGTGCGGATAAAGCGGTCAAAGGAGACATTGATGGATTTTTGTTCCGCTTCGTCAGCCTTAGCGATTTGGTTGACAAATTCTTTTTCTTTGCCTTCAAATCCGGCGGTTTTGGCAGATTTTTCCACTTTTCCGCCGTGCTCGTCCGTGCCTGTAAGGAAATAAACTTTTTCTCCAAGCAAGCGGTGATATCTGGCCAGAGTGTCGGCAATAACTTTCTGGTAGATATGGCCGACATGAATCGTGTCGTTGGTATAGTCAATGGCGGTGGTTATGTAAAATTTGTTGTCCATGAGCGTAATTTTAACCTAAAATAGGGGCGAAAGCAAAAAAAAGACGATTGTTAAATTGCTGAATTGTTGTCAGCAAGGAGTTTCCTTACTCAGGCAAGGGGACTCCTTGCTTTATTGCTGTTTTGTTTTTTGTGTCGAAAGAAAATAAGTAATTCTAAAAATAGAATAAAAATAAATGAAATCAGAATTGACCACCAGCAGGAAACTTTATGTAACTTTAAGATAAGCACGGAAACTAGAAACAATGAGGCTAAAAAACCGCGGCGGGTATTACCAAAGAGCAAGGCGAGAGTAAGAGCAAGAGACAGAGTGAGAGTAAAAAAAAATAAAATTACATTGAGAAAAATATTTAGTTGTAAATTATAAATTATAAATTGTAAATTCTTTTCTGGGTTGAGAAAAAAAATAATTAATCCACTAATTATCCACAAGATGAGATTAAGGATTACGGCAGGAAGAAAATTGCGGCGGTGCAGACGGGACATGATATAATTATAATAGAAGATTTTAGAAGCATATGTATAACTGGTCTGTTGACGAAAATTATCTAAAGAAATTTCCCAAAAAGTATCGTCTTTGGCGGCTTGAACAGATGCTTTCTTACGGGCTTGACGGCCAAAAAATTAAAAGAAAAGAACTGCTGGAAAGTTGGGATTTTTTAAAAAATCGCCTTGATCCGCAAAGGAAAAGGTTTTTGGAGTTTTTGTTATGGAACAGACTATCTTAAATCCCTTTCAAAAAAAAACACTGGATTTTTTTAAAAAAACTTCCCTGTCAAAAAAGTTTTATTTAAGCGGCGGAACGGCTTTGGCGGAAGTTTATCTTCATCATCGGTATTCTGAAGACTTGGATTTCTTTACTGCAGAAGAATTGAATCTTGAAGAATTGAAAAGGTTTTCTAACTTAGTGGCTAAAAAAAATCACATTCAAAAAATTGAGTTTCAGCACGGCTTTGGCCTATACACCTTTTTTATGAAAGACAAACAAAGGGTTAACAAAATTGACTTTGGGCAATATCCTTTTGAACCAATTGAAGAACTGGTTAAATTTAACGATATAAAGGTGGAAAGTTTATTTGACATCGCTGTTAATAAAGCCCACACAATTGCTTTTAGACCAAGGTTGCGGGATTTTATTGATTTGTATTGTATATTACAAGAAAAGAAGGGATGGACTATTGACGATTTACTTCAAAAAAGTTTCGAGAAATTTGAGATGAGGGTTGACGCTCTCCAGTTGGGAACTAACTTGATTCAAGTCAAGACACTGGCGGATATGCCGGTAATGATTAAAAAAATTAACTTGCAAGAAGTTCAAAAATTTTTTCTCGAAAAAGCAAAAGCTCTGAAAACAGAGGTTTTAAAATGATGCTCTTGGAATGAATATCCCAAATATTATTTAAACGACTGGAGCTACAAGTGTTTATTTAATTGGGTATACTTATTTTGATGGATAATATTAATTTTAATGAATTACTGAAAAGAAAATGGAAGCAGAAAAAGTTTGTTTGTGTAGGTTTGGATTCTCAATATGTGAAGATTCCAGAGACAATTAGAAAAAATGTTAATACCAAGGAAGCAATAGAGAAATTTAATAAAGAAATTATTGATGCGACACACGATTTAGTTTGTGCATATAAACCCAACATTGCCTTTTATGAAGCTGAGGGGACAGAAGGTTTGACGGCTCTTATAGAAACAACTTCATATATTCATAAAAAATACCCAGACATTCCCGTGATTTTAGATGCAAAAAGAGCTGATATTGGGAGCACCAACGAAGGTTATGCCAAGGCAATTTTCGATATTATTGGAGTAGATGCTGTAACTATTCAACCGTATTTAGGTAAAGAGGCAATAGAACCCTTTTTAGAGAAAGAGGATAAAGGAATAATTATCCTTTGTCGAACATCTAACCCTGGTGCGGGGGAATATCAAGATTTAATTGTTGAACACTCAATATTAGGGAAAGTCCCTCTTTATCAAGCTGTCGCATATCAGGTTGCCAATGATTGGAATAAAAATAATAATTGTTGCTTAGTTGTTGGTGCAACATACCCCGAGGAATCGGCTATAATTAGAAAAATAGCACCAAATTTGCCATTTTTGATTCCTGGGATTGGGAAACAGGGCGGCGATATTGAAAAAGCCGTTGCTGCAAGCAAAGATAAAAGAAACGAAGGGATGATTATTAATTCATCAAGAGGGATTATTTTTGCTTCGCAAGAAAAAGATTTTGCTCAGGCAGCAAGAAAAGAAACAGAAAAGTTAGACAACGAAATTAAAAAATATTTATAACCCTGCCTTGAAAGGAGGTGTTAAAAATGAGTGTTGAACACGGAATAAAATTAGTAACGGTGATTTTTCCTAAAACTGGAAAGACTATTCAGGCTGAATTAATCAATGCACAAGATATAAAAAATGGTGGAACTTATTTGGTAGACCGAGACCATAACGCAGATATAATTGTAAAACCAGTAAGTAGCCAGCCCTTACCGGAAGGCGGATGGCAGTTAAAAGAATAAAAATGTCTGTATTATCTAAGAGTCAAAAAGAATTAGCCCTTAGTTTGTTTGACGCTGGGGTTATTAAGTTTGATTTCGAGAAAGGATGGCGATTAAAGCTTCACGAGACCAACCCAGACGCCCCTTTGTCACCATTCTATATTGACTTAAGGAAGTTACAATCTCATTTAGAGGTTAAGTCTAAAGCAGTATTAACTATCGTTGATTTAACTAAGGAAGTTAAATATGACTATATTGCTGGTATTCCACTGGCTGCAGTTGCACTGGCGTCTTCCCTTGCTGATAAAACTGGTATACCTCAGATAACGCCAAGAATGGACAAGAAAACACACGGGGAAGCGAAAACCATTGATGGGGATTATGAAAAAGGGAAAACAGTTTTAGTGGTTGATGATTTGGTGACGAGTGCGGACAGTAAGCTGGAAACAATTAAAGTTTTAGAAGATTGCGGGTTAGTGGTAAAGGATATTGTTGTAATGTTTGACAGAGAACAAGGAGGAGCTGAACAGTTGGCAGAAAATGGTTATAAACTTCACTCGGCATTGAAAATTAAACCAACACTAAATTTTTATGCCGACATAGATAAAATTTCTTTAGAACAGTTAGAAAGAACCTTAAACTATTTGATCGATCCTCTTGGCAAAAAATAATTTTTAAACTTCTTTCCCTTTGAGATGATAAAATTGAGTAATGACTTTTGAGTTAGTTTTAATTGTAGGAGTAATTGTTGCGGGGTTTGGGGTAGTATTAGTTTTCCTAAATAAAAAACTGTCTTCAAAAAATTCTGATGAGACATTGATTTCCTGGCTTAAGACTATGCAAAGTTCGCTGGATACCAGGCTTGATAGTGCCACTCAGTTAATGGGGCAAATTAGACAGGACGCGGGCCGGTTTGCTGAGCTTTCGCTGTCAATGAAAAATCTGCAGGATTATTTAAAAAGCCCAAAACTGCGGGGAAATATTGGTGAACAAGTATTAAAAGATTTAATTTCACAGATGTTTCCCAAAAACTCTTTTTTTCTCCAATATGCTTTTAAGTCCGGCGATAAAGTCGATGCGGCGATTAAGACCGACGCCGGAATTTTGCCGATAGATTCCAAATTTCCAAGTGAGAATTTTCAAAAAATGATGGCGGCGGAGAATGAAGAAGAAAAAGGCATAGCCAGAAAAGATTTTGTCCGTGACGTCAAAAAACATATCGCTGATATTTCTCAAAAGTATATTTTACCGGAAGAAGGAACGATGGATTTTGCCTTAATGTATGTGCCTTCCGAACCGGTTTATTATGAAGTCGTTAATGAGATGGAATTAACCGATTATGCCAGAAAAAACCGTGTTTATCCGGTTTCCCCCAATACTTTATATGCCAATTTGCAGGTGATACTTCTTTCGTTTCAGGGAAAGGATATAGAGCAAAAATCGCATCGGCTCTTCGCAGTCTTGCGTGGAATTCAGAAAGATTACGGTAAATTGGGAGAGAATCTTGGCGTTTTAAACAGACACTTAACCAATGCCTACAACCAGATGGCTAATGTCGGGACAGACTATACTTTAATGGGGCAAAAATTGGAGTCTACAAAGAGCTTGGAAGAAGGCGATGAAATTCGGAAGTTGACATAAAATATTATGTATGATATTATATAAAATAATATGAATACACAAAATACAGCTGTTCCTAATTTTGTTTCTGTTTCGGATTTGCAGAGGAATTATCCCGGAATATTAAAACAGCTTAAAAAATCCCGAAAACCGCTTCTGGTGTTAAAAAATAATTGTTTGGAGGCGGTAATGCTTTCTGGCGAAGTTTATAGGGAGTTTCAAGAAAAAATTGTGGAATGGGAAGAAAAAGAAGCTTTGGACGCGGTTAAGAAGTATGAAAAAGCAAAAAAGGCAGACAAGCTGATAAAGATGAAAAATGTTGACGAATTATTTGAGTAACTGCAGTGTTAGAAGTTTTTTATTATCCGGAATTTATAAAATCAGCCGAAAAATATCGTGAACACCAAGATTTAGTCAAAAAGAAAATTAATTTATTCCTTCAAGATCCATTCAATAAGTCATTAAAAACACATAAGCTATCTGGTAAATTGTCTAGTTACTGGTCATTCTCAATTAATTATCATCTAAGGATTATGTTTGAGTTTATTGATAAAAAAACTGTTGGTTTAGTAGACATAGGAACACATGGGATTTATAGATAGTTCGATAATTATGAGGAAAGTCATGATTAGCGGGAAGTACAAACATTATAAAGGGAATTAGTATCAGGTGATTGCGATGGCTAAGGATAGTAAGAATCCGCAAAATAGCGGAAATTATAGAGCAATGCATCCAGAAGAATATGAGCAATAAAAGAAATGGCATATTGACAGAACGCTGTATAGCTGTATAATGTATATATGTTAAGAATGCAAATTTATTTACCTGAAAAATTAATTTTTGGTCTAAAAACCCGTTCTATTGTTGAGAATGTAAGCATGTCCGAAGTGATTCGTAGATGCCTTGAGGAAAAGCTTTCTGTCGGTAAAAGAGTTGATCCTATGAAAGAATTTGTCGGTAAGTTACATACAAAAAAGAAGACAAATAGTGTTAAATTAATAAGTGATTATTACAAAGGCAATTTAAAATGAAGGCTCTTTTGGATTCGGATGCTTTAATCGCCCTTTACTCTCCTTCAGATGCTCTTAGTAGAAGAGCGAAGATAATATACAAAAGACTTCTGGAAGAAAAAACTGAATGTTTTATCACTAACTTAGTTTTACAGGAGACAGCGACGGTTATCAGTAATAAATTTGGACAAGACCAGTCTTTGGAGTTCATAGACAGAATAGAAAAAATAGAGGTAGAGCAGATTTTTGTAAACGAAAGACTAACAGTTAAGGCTTGGCATATTTTTAAAAGTCAAAAAAAGAAAGGAACATCCTTTATCGATTGTGCAAATGTGGCTGTTTTTGAGGAGATGGGGGCCGATATGATAATGAGTTTTGATAAATTTTATCAGAGAAAAGGATTAAAAACTTCTTCTTAATAAATGATGCCTAAACTAATCAATAAAATATCCAAAATGACTCGCGAGCAAGAGATTAAGGATGCTTTGAAAGCAATTAGGTGTTATGAAAGGGAAAAGAAAGCAGGGAAACTGAAAGTGGCCAGAACGGCTTCAGATTTTTTTAAATGAAGAATTGGATAAATGGGAAGATTGTGTTTCTAGGGAATCTTATATCCAAGATTTATTAAGTTGGTTAGAATTTGCTTAGATTTACCCCAGTCTTTTGCCAGTTCTTTCAGAAAATCAAAATTTATTTCTTGATCAGCCAACCCGTAATCATTTACGAAGAAATTAAATTTTTTAAATCTTCTTCTTTGCGCTCGACAGCCGAGTCTTTTGGCAAAGGTTGCAATATCTTTGGGAGAAACAAGAAGGTCAACATCTTCGCTGGCTTTTCTTTTTCTGTTCGTGTAAATTTCTACCGCAAAGCCAGAAGAGAACTTTTATCCATGAGTAAATTTTATCATTTTTTAAGGTATAATTAAATGATTTCGGACATAGAATAAGGAGTCAATATGAATAATTTGGAGAATTTAAAAAAAGATTTAAGAAAATATTTAAGCAAATGAAACTTCATTTTTTAACTGGTAGTAAAAATAAATTTGAGGAAGTGAAAGCGGTTTTAGAAGAAGTGGAACAATTAGACATTGATTTACCGGAAATTCAGGAAATTGATGCAATAAAAATTATTAAGGCCAAACTTCTTGAAGCATTAAATCACCAGCAAGGGGAATTTTTGGTTATGCGAAAAGTCATGAAGAAATTTTCTTTTTTGAAGGATCGGTAAAAGGAAAAATTGCGAGCCCGAGAGGAGAAAACGGTTTTGGCTGGGATAAAATTTTCCAAGCCGACGGGTTTTCAAAAACATTTGCGGAAATGAGTTTGGAAGAAAAAAACAAAAGAAGCATGAGAAGAATTGCCCTAAATAAATTGAAGGAATTTTTATGGCCGAAGAATTAAGATTATTACCAATGTCTCCCTCCGATTATGTCAAGGAGACAATGGAAAGATTTGCCGGATGGGCGTGCGCGGGAGATGGTGATTCCCCTGCAGGAAATAATTGCCACAATATTTGTGATTATATGGTTAGGAAGTTGGAAGACACCTTGGTTTTCGCTTGGCAGGTTCCCCAAGAAGAAGAACAAATAAAAAGGGCACATCACAGTTTCTTAATGTTTGGCGGGGAAGGAAAGTGGGTTGCTGATGCTCAGTATTTGCAGTATGTTTCTGTAGCAGACAGAGGAGAACTTCCTACAATAATGTTTATTCCAATTATCGACAAAGAAACTTTTTGCCAAATATTAAAGATCCGGTTTAGGATACCTGAGGAATTCCATCACCTTTGGACGGATTTAGTTTTTGATAAACAGGGTTAAACTATGATGAGAGAAATTAAAATTGGCGGGAAATACAGGCATTACAAGGGAAATTTTTATGAGGTAATTGCGGTGGCTCGGGATAGTGAAGAACCGCAAAAAGAATTGGTTATTTACAAAGCTTTGTATGATTCGCCCGAATTTGGTAAGAATCAGGTTTGGGTTCGAGTAAAAGAAGATTTTT
>Ga0100397_1001331_pt1 | contig 14719 bp, 11 predicted proteins | sample CryGeymeta201521_FD_81550 | JGI IMG/M metagenome (GOLD analysis project Ga0100397, IMG submission 81550) | Groundwater microbial communities from Crystal Geyser aquifers in Utah, USA - Crystal Geyser metaG 2015-21 | ecosystem: Environmental > Aquatic > Deep subsurface > Groundwater | place: USA... | reverse complement strand
TCCACAATCTAGCACTTCCATCCAAAGACGCAGTCAATACTATATCACGCTCCAGAGGATGCCAGTCCACTCCCGTTATGGCGGCTGTATGCCCAATTGTTCGAGTTTGATCCACGACGTACATATCGCCACGAACAAACTTTATTCTGTACCAGTTAAACAGTGGAGTATCATTGTGTCCATGCGGTGAATAGCTCGGGTTAAGAATTAAATTGCACCAAAACTTAAACATCTGACAGCGACATTATAGTATACAAACAAAGTAACGTACATTTCTGCTCCATCTCGATCCAGAACAAATGGTTGCAAGCTGCCCGTTCCAACCAAAATACGGTCGCCAGTATTACTGTAACAGATATCCGACACGACGTGACCGTCATCTGCTTGAATCATTTTGAAAGGCTCCTGTCGCAATCGATCCATACCGCCGAAATCGTACAATCGCAATGTATTGTCCGTGGTCCCCACCACAAAACGAGCTCCCGATGGATCCATACCGAGACATGTGACCATATGTCGCCGTTCAGAAGTATCCGGCTGCTCAATAGTCATGCGTTCCAGGATGGGCAGCTTGTATTTTTGAGCTGTCTCGGATATTTGATCCAATTGGCCATTGTCCTCAACAACATTGGGCGATGCTTGCGATGGACGATTCCCATTGCTACTGTTGATGTTTCGCACAGTTTTCGGTTCATGACCTTCTTGCGGTATATACTTATTGTAGGAAGGGGTTTGCTCCAAGGAATTCATCATGGCAGCAATCTCAGCTTCTCGTTTGGCACGTCCTGTAAGTCCTGCACCGGGCTCTGGCTCCTCTGCAAGTTGCTGTTCGGGAATTTGCACAGGAGTGATCATTTCCGGTGAAGCTGGAATTTCGGAATCGCCTGTTACAGTTGCGCCGCTGCGGTCGACGCCTCCTCCCTCTGTACTTTTACATTGAACTAAAAATACAGATTCTCGGACATGTCCAAAAATGATTTCGTCACCCCCGTGAAGTCTGCAGGTGCTCCCTTTCGCTAGAATGGTATTATTCACAGTGGTTCCCTTTTTACTTCCAAAATCCTGCAACAGGAGTTCGCCGTCCACAAAATAAAGAGCAGCATGTCGACGACTGATGCTGCCGTGCTGGATGCGAATATCTGAAAATTTCGCCTGGCGACCAACGACTAGACATCGAGGATTAGGTCGAATGGCGGTATCCACTGCAATGGAGATACTTGGGGTGGAGGTGGAGGAGCCCTTCGTTTGGAGGCTCCACGATTGACCGGAAGGAGGCTGTATGGTTGCCGTTGATGGGATATTCAACTCGTCTTCCAGGCTCATAATTTAGAAGTGTTATTGCAGTATAGGTACGATGGTATTTTGCCTGGTTGATTTATTGCTTTTGGTATGATTGCTTTGATAGACTAATAAGGTACAGGTGCATGAAAACTTGTGCTGCAAAGTAGTCTAGTCCACGTACTGGTGCTGCCCTGTTAACGATTGGTACTGTAGTTGGTTTTGCCCTTCAACCACTGATCTTTGGCCTTTTGATTTTGTGGGGTTGCGAATAAGACCACCCGAGCCGCGAAAAGAAAACTACACCAATTATTATTTCATGGATGAATACAGCAGCATTTCAGCCACTTGCGCTATTTTAAAAGCTGCTCGTAGTCTACTCCCTTTTTGGATGTGTCTGTAGGTCTACCTTAGCCACAAGCGGAATTCCGATCCACGTTCTGTCCCGGTAAGCGGGATAATCATCAGGAAAATACTTGAAGAGTGACTCCTCTTCGTATGGTATTCGTTTTCGGAAAAACATTGTTGCCGCCAATGCAAAAAGGAATGTATGCAAAGCATTGTTCAGCAATAATTGTGTACCCTGAAATTACGAAAAAAGCAAGAGGACGCGAGGCACAGGAACGCCGGGGGGAGGTGTTGGGGTTAAATGTTCGAGAACGATCCATCCACGAGTATATGAATAGACGAAACCCAGCAGCGGTAATTTCCACTTACAATGTACCAAGAGTAGAACCCAACGTAGCTTGGGTGTCGCAGCTTGCTATAGATTCCGTGCGTGACCAACACATGATTGTCCTTTTTGGACGTTTGTATCCGATGATTAAAGCTTTCTCCAGCCGTGCACATGGCGAGACTTCGAATGGCTTGTGCCAAAATTACCATCACAAAGCCTACAATGGTACAAGTGCTACTCTGAAACGAAGGAAAGACAAGAAATCGGAGCCAAAACTCAGTAGTACTCGTCAAAAATGCGGCCGTATATCCTATTGAATGATTCACCAAAAAGCTCTCAGAAGCCGCCACAGATGGATTATAGATGGCTGTCGTAAAAAACTCCAATAGATGAAATGTAGATAATAACACCATGTAAATGCACCAACGAAGCAACAGTGCCACTCGAGCTCCTCCCAAAATAGTATCGAGTAAGGGAAATGATACAACAAAATGGTGGACGAGCAGCATGCCAGAAAAGGAAACATGAAATCCCCAAATAATTCCCAACGCGAGAGCTAACGAAGCTACACGACCCAATCCCTGTTGGACGCAGCAGTAAGAGAAAAAGTCAGAAACATACACGCAATGATCTAGAGATATAAACATGAACAACATCGAACAAACACATCAAACATCAACAACATGGTTGGAAGATCCTTACTCGGTCCTTCAAAAATTCATCATTTGGACCCCAGCTCTCAAAGGACAGAACTGCCTGAATCCTCTGCAAGTATCCTCTGAGTAGAGATTCCATTCAGATACACTGAGCAGTATAGCAATTGGATACTAACTTCTAAAAACGTTGTTGTTTTTCTCTGTTGTCAAGCAAGTTTCTGTATTGTTGTCATCGATCATCGTATCACATCAAGGATCATGTTTGCATCTTTTGAATCATGATGATGTCAAATTCATGACTCAAATGTGAGTCTTTCGAAAGGGTGACGATCTTCACAAGTTCAACTCGAGTGAAGACCGAAAAAAAGGAGAGAAGTCGTCGTTTTTGCGTACCGTACTCCCATCATCGCTGCAACGTCGTCCTTTGATTCCTGTCCTCCTTTCGCTGCTTGAAACCAGCTTCGATAGGTTGTTAAAAGTTTTTGATATTGTTATACCTTTAACCTTTAACACCAATCCACTAATACCTTTCAAAATTCTAAAAAGATGGTCCGAATTACAACCCTTTCCGTTGTGGCCTTGATGGCCTCCAGTGCGAGTGGTTTTGCTCCCGCCTCCCTGCACACTTCCTTCTCGAGCACTACCGAGCTTGGATTGAATCGTCGTGATGCCATGAACACTGTTGGCCTCGCTATTGGTGGAATTTTGACTGGTGCGTTTGCCCCCGAGGCCAGCAATGCCGTCTCCAACCCAGCACTCCAGGTAGGTAGTTTTTGGAAGAGTTTTCCTTTGCACATTTCTGTACGACTATTTAGAATTGCTCACTAAAATATATGTTTGGACAATTTTTGTCCAAACCCAGACAATGAAAGGGGCCAAAAAGACAAAGGGTGCCTTCATCCCTGGCAAGGGCATGAGACAATATGAGACTTTTGATGAGCTTGTAGCTGTTTCCAATCCTGCACTCCAGGTAAGTTTTGAGACTGGAACTTGATTTGGTATTCCTCTAGATGTTGGGTTTTCATACTTACTGAATGCATTTTGTTTATTTTAGACAATGAAAGGAGCCAAAAAGACAAAGGGTGCCTTCATCCCTGGAAAGGGCATGAGACAATATGAGACTTTTGATGAGCTTGTAGCTGTTTCCAACCCAGCGCTCCAGGTACGTTTCTGGACTGGAACTTGATTTGGTATTCTTGTAGATATTGGTTTTTCATAGTTACTAACTGCATTTTGTTTATTCTAGACAATGAAAGGCGCCAAAAAGACAAAAGGGGCCTTCATCCCTGGCAAGGGCATGAGGCAATATGAGACTTTTGATGAGCTTGTAGCTGTTTCCAACCCAGCACTCGAGACAATGAAGGGCAAAAAAAAGACAAAGGGTGCCTTTATCCCAGGAAAGGGAATGCGGGCTCACCAGTCCTTTGAAGAGTTAGCATGAATTTTCAACAGCCATGCAGTTGATGAGGAACAACGCAAAAATATGCTCCGCTTGAGCACATCAACAATCAGCACATGATGGAAGAGAGACACCTATCCACGATGAGTGATGTCTTACACCTAATAATTCATGGTAGATGGAAAGATATTAGCACAATCACGGTCTTCCAATTCAATTTTGTTGCTGAGGCGGTCGGCAAGTAGGCGGCCTTTTGCCGGGCCAGTCTATTTCTACGTGGTAGGCTTGTGCCAGTTTGAGTAATTTGGCGTCATCGCCGCGCTTCCCTAGCAATTGGATTCCCATGGGTAATTGGTTCTCTCCAAATCCAGCGGGAATCGTTATGGCAGGGACGCCCGCCAAGCTTGCCGGTATGGCAATTGTCATCCATTCGTGATAGGTTTTCATTCTCGTTTCTTCAATTTTCTGTGGCCATTTCCATTCGGCTGGAAACGGCCATGTTTGTGCAGTTGGTAGTGCTAGAGCGTCGTACTTTTCGAATAAGTTTTCCAGACAAGTAGACCACTTTCGTGCAATATTTCCGGCCTCCTTGCATTCTTCTTTGGAAGAAGCCATCCCTTTTCGGACTTCCCATTTCAATTCTTGTCTCATGGGCGCTACCAAGAGAAAGGAATGCAGTAGTAAGGAGGGATAAGGAAAGTTGGAGGCAATGATTTTAGCTCTTATGGTAGTCCAACTCTTCCACAACTCAGTCAAATCAAAGACTGGTTCCGTCATATCTGTCACAGTGACACCCTTGTCGACTAAGACACTAAGCGCCGCCCGACTTAGAGTGAGAATTCCCTCTTCTACTGGAATGTTGCCACCCCAATCGCCGAGCCATGCGATTTTGAATCCACTAACGTTCGGTTTATCCTCAATCGTAGCTTCTCCAGAGCTGTTCGATCCTTTCATGATATCCATCAAAAGAGCCAAATCTCTTGGACTGCGAGCCATGGGTCCAGGCGTACTGATGGGGTATGGCAGTAGGTTGACGTTGGGATTTTGGGAATCGGTAGTTTCGGGAATACTGCCGGCTGTCGGTCGATGGCTGTAAATATTGTTCCATCCAGCAGGATTGCGAAGAGATCCCATCATGTCCGAGCCATCTGCCAAACAAAGCATCCGAGCTGCCAGAGCCACGGCTGCTCCACCCGAACTCCCACCAGCACTCTTGTCGGTAGCGTAAGGATTCACTGTTGTGCCCCATCGTTTATTAAAGGTATGCGATCCAACTCCCAACTCGGGAGCATTTGTTTTTCCAATCACAATCGCTCCTTCGTCTATAATTTTCTGGACAAATAGGTCACTTTTCTTGGGATAGTGAAAACGAAAGAGAGGACTACCACCCATGGTCGTAGGCAGACCAGCAGCATTGGACATGTCCTTGATAGCAATTGGAATACCCAGCAATCTACCAGAATGTGCGCCTTTCTTGCGCAACGTTTGATCACATTGACGAGCTTGTTCTAGCAGCTCGTTTCGATTCCGCAGTGCTATAATAGCATTGAGGTTGGAAAGAGAGGCAACACGGTCCAAGGTAGCTGTCATCAAATCTTCGGCGGATATCCGTCCCTCGGCAAGCTCTTCCCGAACTGCGGTGGCATCGAGCTGCAATATATCTTTCGACGACAACTCTTTGGAGGACATGACTATAGTTGCAACGATGCGATACAGTGGAGACCTGAATAGATGACACCAGTACACTAAGTATCTGTGGACCTGTGGAGAGCCTACTACTGTAGTACGAGTACTCTTTTAAACGTAAACTTTAAACTAAACGAGCTGCATGCCTGGGGGTGCAGTTTTTTGTTGTTTGATCTTTCACTGGGTCACGAGTATCCACGAACCAAACGTTTCTGTTCTCTTCGCTTGTTGTTAAAAAAAAGAATACCATCACTCATCTTTTGATGAACATGATGCTTTTACACCAGTTCTTGATATTTTTACTACAAGTCGCCTTATATCCTCTTTATGCCTCCGCCAAGCGCAATGGCATCGTGAAAATCAACAATGGTGTTGCGTTGGAGGTAATTTCTGACAGCATCTTTCGTATTTTCCGCTGTGGCCATGGCTGTGTTGCCACTGCCACTCAACAGATGCAGCAGAGAGCCAGTCTAGTGGTACTCGACGAGGCAAAGGACGATCAAGTAAAGTATGGTATATCCGTTCTTGCTGGAACCTTAATCGTGTCTACCCGGAAACTTGTTGCCAAGGCATCTATTGCAACGGGTCTGGTCGACTTTTATCGTCGGGATCGAGGAACCTTGTTGTTGAAAGAGTCTTCTTCTACATTCAACCGCAACGATAATACCACCGTCTCACAAGAATGGGATCTTCAGTCAAGGAAAGAGGCTATGTTTGGTGGAGGTCAATATGTGAATGGCTTTCTCAATTACCGCTCCGCACCCATTCTCATGGCTCAGTTCAACACCGAAGCGGTTGTGCCCTTTGTCTTGTCCAGTGAAAAGTATGGGATTTTGTGGGATTTATACGGGGAAACCATGATGAATGAGCCACAGCAAGAAATTTTGCTCGATGATCATTTTCGTGCTACCTTTACACCTGAGACAGATGGCGATCATTGGTTTTACCTGTTGGCCTGCCACGAAACCTTTGGTTGTGGTGGTGCTGGTGGTTACATCAATCCTAATTCTGTCTCTGTCACACTCGTCGACCCCGAAGGATCTTTTAATAGGACTGTTTGCGATCATGCTTTAGCAAATCTCCCTCGTAGCATATCTTGTCGGGTAGAGAACTTAAAGAAAGATACAAGGTATTCGGTGGTGGTCAATGGAACCTATGCGGACCGAAAACTCTTTGTCACCAACGTTGACACTCATAACAAGTTGACATTCGCTACACAAGCCAATGACATTGTTGATTACTACTTTATGACAACAGCTACAGATGATTCATTGGATAGTGTTATTGCCAATTATCGTCGACTAACTGGTACAGCTGCCCTCTATGCAAAGTGGTGCTATGGATTTTGGCAATGCAAAGAGCACTACCACAACCAGACCGAATTGTTGGGAGCAGCCACCAACTTTCGCGCCTTAAAAATACCTGTAGATTCATTTGTCCAAGATTGGCTATACTGGGGTGATCTGGGATGGGGTCCCCAGTGGGATCCGAAGGTGTATCCAGATCCAGCAGGAATGATTGGAAGCCTCCATGATTCCAATATTCATTTCATGGTGTCAGTTTGGTCTAAATTCGCTGAGAAGACCAAATTTTACAAAGAAATGAAAGAAAAAGGTGCTTTGATCAATGCATCTAATTACATGGATGTTTGGGATCCAGTTGCGCGGCAGCTCTTTTACAAGTATGTCCAAGATGCCCACTTTTCAATCGGCGCAGATGCTCTCTGGCTCGATGCAACCGAGCCGGAAGGACATGCTGAGAAGGGACAGGCAATCTATCTTGGAAGCGGCGATGAATACACAAATACTTATTCTTTGATGGTTGCAAAAACTGTCCACGATGGCCTTGTTTCGAATTATCCAAGCCGTAGAGTCTTTTCCTTGACGAGGTCTTCCTTTGCTGGTCAACAACGTTACGGTGCTGCTCTCTGGTCTGGCGATACCTCTGGCAGCTGGGATTCTCTTCGACGACAGATAGCCATGTCTATCAACTATCAGCTTTCTGGAATTCCCTATTGGAGCATGGACACGGGAGGCTTCTTTCGGCCACGTGACCAGTACAACAGTGCAGATTATCATCATCTCTTAATTCGGTGGTTCCAGTTTGCTGTCTTCACACCAATCTTTCGAGTGCACGGTTCCGGTACCAACACCGAGTTATGGAACTATGGACCATCAGTCCAGTCTACCATTGTTGATTCGGCCATTCGATTCCGCTATCGACTTTTAGAATACATCTATTCAGGGTTTTGGAAAGTTGAAACGGAACACTACACAATGCAACGAGGGCTCATTTTGGACTTTGAAAACGACGAGAAGGTCTACGACATTTCTGATCAGTTCATGTTTGGACAAGCATTTCTAGTGGCACCTTTGTATACGGCGGACTCGGGCCGGAGCATCTATCTTCCAGTTCTGTCGTCGGGAAAGTGGAGATGCTTTTACTCTGCAAATGAATTTTATGGTGGCCAATTTCTCCATTTCTCCAATGTGACCCTTTCTCGCATCCCTCTTTTCGTCCAAAGTAGCATTTTGATCCTCGGTCCTGACGGGCGACAGCATGTCAACGATCTTCCTGATGGGACGCTAGAGGTCCGCGTGTATGATGGGAGCAATTGCCACTTCAATTTGTTTTTCGACGACGGCATTTCGTCGAAGCCTCATCGTCCCACTGCCACTATACCGTTTTCGTGGAATGAAGAATCAAGTACATTGACCATTGGAAGCATAAAGGGAGATTTTGCGGTTAAAAAGGATATGGAAATCGTCCGGGTGCGCCCGGGAGTAGGTGTGGGAGTCGACCCTGTTGCATATCCAGATAAAACGATTCACTACGATGGAACCGCCATTACCATTAAGCTTTCTGTTGCCACGGTGGACCAGTAGCAGCAAGCTTCACAAGGAAGCAAGAATGGCACAATAGGTACATACTCTGCAAATAAAGCTGTTCCTCTCTCGACTAATGTAATATTGGTATTTACAGCTACAGTCTGTCTGTGCTTCCATTTACTTTTAAGTAAAATGGCGCAATACTAGCTACGAATACAGCGGATCAGTTTCTCCTAGCTGGTGACTACTGTAGCACTGGCAAAACGACTGGCGAAGTCTCTTATCATTCGATTGCCACTAAGACCACACGCACACACGCACACACGAACACACGAACACACGCACACACGCACACACCTCACGACATCTGCGAGCCATTTTTTCTTGGCTCTAGCTCGCTTTTGGGTTGGGCCTCGTGCCATTTAAGCTCCAATTGTAGTGGCTAGAGTTGCGTCCAGCGTGGTCCCTCTGTGCTTGGCACTTCATAAATAAAGGGGGCTATTGAAAAAGGTGGACCAGGGTGGACTGTTTGTACTACTACTCTAGACGAGAGTCTACTCCGTACTAAACAAGCAAAAAAAAGGCTCACTACTTATCCTTTCCAATAAAAAGCGTCTGTCGGTGCCCGTTAATACTTTCAAATGCACACGGACAAACAAATTACAGTAAATTATTTTGCCAACGAATACAACATCACAAATCCACAATTCACAAGAGCTAGTACCGAATACAACATTAGCTATTAGTAGTAAGATCACGATAAGCCCATCAACCAAATGCAATTATCAATAGAAAATCACAGCATGGAACAATTCAGTTGTTAAGACAGGCACCAAAGGACGCCAACGAAAATGAGAGCATTTTCATTTTTATTGTCGCTTGCAGCACTCAATTCTGTTGTTTTCCTTCGTTCTTCTTCGTTTCTTCTGGGAAATGCGAGGTTGAGGAAAGCATTCGTTTCCAGATTGTCCAACAACGATGAATTTCTAAACAAAAATATTTTACAGGATATTCTGGGCAATCAATTTCCTCGTCTTTCACGACGTGAAATAATGGTCTCCTTTGGTCCAGTTCTATCAGTTACTTTGGCACCCGGAAGAACCATGGCGTCACCTCCACCCACAAATGCTGCTCAAGAATATTCGGTCCTCAATTTAAAACCACAGAAGGCACCTTTTTCGACGAGCCGGCAATACAAAGGTATGACTCTTGCGAACGGTATGCGTGTCCTGCTTGTCAGTGATAGGCAAGCTATCCGATCGCAGGCGGCCTTGAGCATTGCAGGAGCTGGACAGTTTTCCGACCCTCCTGAACTGCGAGGATGTGCTCATTTGATGGAACACATGGTGTTGTCATCATCCGATTCATACTCGGCTTTGCGAAAATCAACCCAGAATTTTGAAGAGTGGTTGGAAGATGTAGAAGGTGCTTCCAATGCGTTTACAGGATATGAACAGGTATTGTTTCATTTCACGTCACCACCGTTAGCAACGCAAGAAGCTTTGACGCGTTTTGCAAAATTATTCAACGAACCAGATGTCTTCCGAATTTGTCAAAACGAAGAGGTATTGAGACGGGAAGTACGGCGAGCCGCCTCGGAGTTGGATGCCGATGATGAGGCGATGCAGGTTTTTTATCTCTTGAAGGAAATTGTGAATCCAAAGCATCCATACTCCTGGTATTCTCGTGGCAGCATCGATTCTATGGAACAAATACCAAAGGAAGCAGGAATTAGTACAGGGAAAAGGTTGTTTCAATTTTATCGAGAATTGTATCAACCCTCCCGAGCGGTTCTTGTCGTGGTTGCTCCGTATGATATCAGTACACTGGAACGGTGGGTGGCACCGTTTAGCTTCTCACTCTCGCGTGAGATAGGACCTTCGCCGTTCCCGCGACGGTTCCCGAAGGCCTTCACGCCTAGTAACAAGTCGCGACAGCTCCTTCTTTATCGAGCCAAGAATGACTACCCCCCGCGAAAGAATGTTGAAACCATGTCGATGCATTGGGTGCTGGAGTTGGATTACAATGGCAAAAATCCCGTGACAGCAACTCAAGTCGGATTTGTTCTCTCGCAAATCTTGGGTAGAAGAGGACCTGGTAGTTTGTATTACATATTATATCGACGGAAGTGGGTTCCACCGGGCTTGCAAGGACTGCCGCGCATTACGTTTCCTGTCGACGTGTCCGGTTTTCAGCTAATGAAACTCGATATTGTTTTGACATTGGAAGGTTTTGCCAATCGAGCATCCGTTGTCTCTGACGTTTACAGGTCCATCAATTCCGTTTTTTCTGGTGCCCCGACGAATAGATTTCTTGTGTCTCGGCAAATACTCACTCAGTATGCAGTTGTCGCAGAACTACACGGGTATGTCCTCGCTGCTCGCGCACCTGACGCTATAGAGATCGCAAACGATTGTCAACTTGATCCTGAGGGGCGTAATATAGTCAATCCACAAAAATGGACCCGTTTTGCTTCACCAAATGATCGCTCGGGTCTATTCGCCTTGCAGAAGACTGTGAAAGAGACGCTTGCAAAAATGAGCGATCAAAACAACGCCGTAGTCATCACTACAGCTTCAGACAATGCTATAAACAAAGCAAAGGAGAGGATTGCAATTGGAGAGTCCGTTCCATTTGTGTATCCTCGTAAGTGGCCATCAGCTTCTATCACAGGTGCCAAGTATTTTCGAGACGACCTGCTTATTTTGCCCGGGCTTGTTGGAGACATTTTTATTGGAAAGCGCGAAGAAGATGAGCTGCTTCCGCCACTTACAAATGTTCTCATTCCACCAGTGCTCCGACCACCGAGGCTATCGCAGCAAGTGATTGATGTGAACGAAGGACGGAGTAAAAATTGGAGGATTTTGGAGGCGAGAATAAACACATTTCGCTTACGCATCCCAAGAATGGCCCCAGAGCCTTCTCCTAGGGCCAGTTTTGTTTTTCAGTTGCTATCACCGAGACCGGCTCGTGCTAATACTAGGCAGGCTGCGTTTGCAGAGCTCTGGAAGAGCTCATTTGAAAAGGCTGTGGTTGACCTCGCGGAGCTCGGGGCACCAGCGGGCTTAGCTTACGACCTGAGCTTCAACCGTTTCGGAATGAGAATCTGTTTTCTCGGGATATCCCAAAATCTTGCCTCTTATGCAAGACGATTTTGTCGACGTCTAGTACAGCACCACAAAGATCTTCTTGATGGGCAAGAGTTAATCGATTCATCGATCACTGAAACGGCATCATACGAATTACAGCGCCAGCGGATGTCAGTAATTCGGAAACGCGAAATCGAAAGGATTATCAAGGAGGCCACAGCCTATGAAGTAGCCACGGAGGTATGTCTAAAATGTTGCTTAGATTTTGTTTTGCGATCTTGGCATTTTGGCTGATAGATGCATCAGAAAGTTATGTGAAACGTGTTTAAATTTACACGGCATTATATCTAATCATTCTTGACAACAGGCGATCGCATTTTACAAGTCATGTCGAGGAGGCTGTGCCTTCGCCCAGGGTGACATGCTTCCAACGGAAGTCTCGTCGCTTTTCGATGCGCTTGAACAAATTTTCCGTGGTGAGCTTGGCACTCGCGCTAAGACAGAGACCGCCACCGCCATCCCATCAATTGATGATTTAACCTATGCGCCCGTCTGGAAGCCTCGCCTTGGATCTTCGTGCACAGTCCCCGGTGTTCCCCTGATATCAGATGCCTGCGGAAGAGTTCCTCGCTGAATTTTAGATTATGGGATTAAGCCATATTCGGAGCACCTCGCTTCTTTCATCTCGAGTGCCCGCTGACGTATGATCCGGGCCAATTCGCGCATCATTGCTGCATCCTCAGCTGCTTGTACAATAGTAGTTTCATTATTGGCATTCGATGCATCTTTCTTGTCGTCATCGACTTCCATTGAATCAAGAGCATCCGCATCCTTGACGGCTTTTTCTTCTTCTTTTAGGAGATTTCTAGCTCGATCTCCTGCCTCTCGGACACTTGTCACAATGTCGGCTAGTTCCAATTCCACGGCGGCCGTGTGAGCTGACCCTAGAATGTCATAGTAAGAGTATTCTTTGGACAAAGCAATGTCACCCTCTTGTAGACCGCTAGCAGCATGTTCTTTTCGTCTCAGCAATTCTTGCTTTGTCGCATTGAAGGTACCCAAGACATCGATAGTCTCGATAGCCCACTTTTTGTCTGCTTCTTTTTGCTTAGGCACTTGAGCATCCTGAGATGGCTGGACCTTTTTGACAAGAAGCGCTCCCGCACCGAGTTCTCCAACTTCGTTGCTGCTCGCCTTTCGTTTCTTGTCCTTCGTAGGAGCGGAGTGTGTAAAGGAGAGAGCTTTGACCGTTATGCAATTGTTGGGAAGAACCATGGGATCGGCCGTCATGGAAGGAGGAAGAGAATTCCAGATATCTGGCGCTGTGGCCAGTTCAGCACTCGAAGCTGGAGTGTTCATGTTGACACCGTCGGCAGCGAGCTTGGCTAGATTTTTCTTCACCTTATGTACCACGTTTGTGACGTCGTTGGCAACGATGGAAGATGTGGTCCCAGTCTCTTTGCTTCCCTTTGTTTTGTTTTTCAGTTCCGCAAACTGTTGTTGTCGAAGTATGGCCCTGGATCGGCTTTTGTTGCCTTTCACATTTTGACAGTCTGTGCAAGTACAAACTGGTTGACAGAACAAACCAGACGCAAAGCATTCGCAATATTTCTGTTATACGGGCAAACATGAAGGGAAACGTTAGAAAAGTATATGATGCCGATAACAGCCTCTTGTTCGCAATTGCAAACACAATTACAATTACCGCGGGCAACTCGACGCCGAAATAATTACATCCGATAACATAGGAGCACTTACCTTTAAACATCGACTCTTTCGACAAGAACAAAGTACCCTTTCACCGTCTTTCTTCTTGTTTTTTGAGTTCTTCCTAGACAAGTGCGATGTCATGTGTTGGTCTTGCTGCTGCTGTTGTTGCTGCTGCTGCTGTATTTGTTGTTGCAAGTGTTTTTTTACTTCGTGATATTCCATGACATCCCTCACAGTTGGATGTTCCACACGAAAGGCGTGGGGGAACAAATCGAGCGTATTTAAAATGGCTCGATTACGATCTGGTCCGTGCTCCGGCGCACCATCGTTGCGACAGACACCGCTGCCACCATTAGTAGTGCTATTGACACCTTGTTCGTGAGGACAGGCACATTGGGCCGTGCACAACGTACCGGAACGGAAACATTCGCAATACAATTTAAGACAATTTCCTCGCGAACACTGACAAGCTTTGATATCTTGAAACTTCGCTGTCGTTACATCCGTACTAATGGCACTACCACCGCCAGTAGAGTGCACCGATAATCCTCCAATGGTACGCCGAGGCAACGGTATGACAGCACTATTTTCCGTTTCTCGTCGGTAACGAATTTTCAGGAGGGATGCATAACGCCCACTAACATCCGGGAATTGTGGTTCTTGTAATGAAGGGTGGTCATAGTACGCTTCGGGTGGAATTCCTCCTTCGTAGTAGGGATAATTCCCGACGTAACGGGGTGTTGTTGTGGTGGTGGACACTGCTGCTGCTGCTGCAGCTGCTGCTGCACCCGACGGAGGGATACCCATACGATCATCCGTGTCGGTTGCAACAGTGACGTGTCCCATGGATGTAGATTTAGTTCTATCATCTTGACCGGAAGCTTCCTCGCCTGTATTCTTAGAAGCAGGTGGTTTGGAATCATCGGCATCAGTTGGTTTCTCGCTCATCTCGTCGCGTGTCGTGTCGTGTCGTGTCGTGTCGTGTCGTGTCGTGTGACCGTTGTGTGTGCGTGTGTGTGGGATTTATTATTGTGCACTTCAGTTTTTCTGTTTCGTTCCTTTTACACTTTCCCTGTATCACTTCTTAAAGCTATCCAAAGAATAATGAGGAAAAAACAGTAACGATAATTTCACAGGAAGCGGGTGAACAAATAATGAAGAATACGAAACAAGACGTCGAATCGAAACGATAAAGTGAATTGTGGATGCAGATGGGGGAGCTCCAAAATCTACTACAACCACTCCTATTTAGTATTACCTAGTCTACTGGTAGTAGTAGAGGCAAATTAAGCCCAGGTGGACTACGGCAGTTTACCTTGTCTCCTATTAGGGACTATGATAGGACTCAGGAGTTAGGTCTCTCTTTATTAGGTCGTGTGCCTATGCCTGCTTCCTAT
>Ga0100397_1001299_pt1 | contig 14866 bp, 16 predicted proteins | sample CryGeymeta201521_FD_81550 | JGI IMG/M metagenome (GOLD analysis project Ga0100397, IMG submission 81550) | Groundwater microbial communities from Crystal Geyser aquifers in Utah, USA - Crystal Geyser metaG 2015-21 | ecosystem: Environmental > Aquatic > Deep subsurface > Groundwater | place: USA... | reverse complement strand
TGACCAGGAACATGATCACGAAGTACAGCAGCAGCGGAATCGCGATGCGCACCACGTCCAGCGGGATCTGCACGATCAGGTTGCCCTTCAGGCTGAACATCACGATGATGGTGAAGAGCAGGGCGATCAGAGTCAGCGGGCTGATGCGCGGGATGAACTTCGTCTGGTACCACTCGCGACCTTTGGCCCGGATCAGGATGACCCGGCCGAGGAAGCCGGCGATCATCGGGATGCCCAGGTAGATGAAGACGCTCTTGGCGATCTCGCCGATGCCGATCTGCACCACGCTGCCCCGCACGCCGAAGAGCGGCGGCAGCACCGTGATGAACACCCAGGCGTAGACGCTGTAGAAAAGCACCTGGAAGACGCTGTTGAAGGCCACGATGCCGGCCGCGTATTCGGTATCGCCCTTGGCCAGCTCGTTCCAGACGATCACCATGGCGATGCAGCGGGCCAGGCCGATCATGATCAGGCCGACCATGTACTCCGGATAGCCGCGCAGAAAGATGATCGCCAGCGCGAACATCAGGATCGGTCCCACGATCCAGTTCTGGACCAGCGAGAGCCCCAGCACCTTGCGGTTCCGAAAAACGTCGCCCAGCTCCTCGTATTTCACTTTGGCGAAGGGCGGGTACATCATCACGATCAGGCCGACGGCGATCGGGATGTTGGTTGTGCCGACCTGAAAGCTGTGGATGAAGTCCTCGACGCCGGGGATCAGCGCGCCCAGGGCGACGCCGATCGCCATCGCCAGGAAGATCCAGAGGGTGAGAAAGCGGTCCAGGGTGGACAGCCGTTTCGTGACGCCCGCCTGTGGGCGCGTCGCCACCGACGATACAGTTTCCGACATGATGCGATTCCTCCATTCATTGAGTTTTCTTTCTCAGGGCAACACCTTATGCCTGCCCCGGAAATCGCGTCGCCCACTCTGGAATCGAGGCTTTAGCCGGTTGGGTTGTTAACGGCAGAAACCGGCTGAAGCCTCGATTCCGGTGGACGTTTTTACCCTCAGGGACTGTCTCGCCGCAACCCGAGCACCTCCAACCGGCGGCTGATCTCTGGGATTTGGATTTTGCCACCGGTCGAGAAGAGCTCCTCGCCGATGAACACGAGCGGCAGCGGCGCGTTGCCCAGCCGGATCAGCGCCAGCGCCTGGGGGAAACGGCCGATCTCGGGCGAGGTAGCCGTGTAGTATTCTACCTGAACCTGGGGACCAAAAGCCGTCGTCAGGCGGCGCCGCGCAGTGTCGGCTGCCGCCTGCCAGGCGTCGGTCGCGCCCACGATTCGTACGATAACCGCTTCCATCTCAGCAGCACCCTGAACGCTTGGCCAGGCCGGCGAAATCCACCCCCAGCAGTTGACTGAGATCGCGGTTGATGTCCTGCAGATAGGCGACGATGCCCTGCTGTGTTTGCTGATAGCCGGCGATCAGCGCATTGGCCTGCATTTCGGCCTGGAGGGTGCGGTAGTGGGCCATATCCGCCTGGGTCAGCGTGCGATTGGCCTGGCGTTCGCGGAGGACCGCGTCGGCCTGTTTGAACCGTTGTTGCAGGTCGCGCGCCTGAGCGTCACCTTGCAGGCGTGTATAGGCCCCTTCCAGGGCGACGAACGGCTCGGACGCCGTCAGATTTTCCGCCAGCACATCAACGGCTTCGACCAGCGTGGGGGTCAGCTTGTGGTGATCATTCATGGCGCGCCTCCTAACAGCAGCCTGAGCCGCACGTGGCGGCGAAATCGAAGCCGATGTGCTGGGAAAGCCGGTCGGCCACTGCCTGGCACAACTCACGCACCTCCGCCTCGGCCTGGATGTAGGCCAGCACGGACGGTCGAGTTGCGAAGCCCTGATACAGCCGATTCAGCTCGGCCCGGTCCTCGGGGCTGACGGCGTTCAGCATCAGCATCATCTGCAACGCCTGTTGTTTCTGCTGGTACGCCTGGATGCCGCGCTGGGCTGTCTCGTCTTGCCGAAAGGCCGCGGCCGCCTGCTCGAACGCCGTGAACGCAGGCGCCTCAGCCAGGGCGGCAGCCAGATCGCGGGAGGCATGACGCACCACTTCCGGCGGCGCGATCGCGATGTCGCTCAACATAAGGTCTGTCATCGTGACTCTCCTGAGAATTGGGTGAGATAGGCAGGGAGGCTCCGGGCGATGTCGTCGCACACGGAGCGGAAGATCGCCAGGACTTCTGCGTCGGTCCCCTGAGCCTTGGCCGGATCAGGGAAGCCCAGGTGGACGCGCTTGCCCCGGCCGAGCCACACCGGGCAGTTCTCCGCAGCGTCGTCGCACACCGTCACCACCAGGTCGAACGACATCTGGCGGTACTCGTCGGCCGACTTGGAACGGCCCTGGTGCTCGATCCCGATCTCAGCCAGGACCTGGCGCGCCAGCGGATGCACGTAACCGGCCGGCTGCGTGCCCGCGCTGTAGGCCGCCCACGCGTCACCCAGGCGGGCGTTCACGATCGCCTCGGCCATCTGCGAGCGACAAGAGTTGCCAGTGCAGAGAAAAAGCACTTTGCGCTGGCTCATGCAACAACCTCACTTACCTTTCGTGGTTGAGGATGATTTCCAGGTCCGTTTGTATTTGTGAAGACAGCATCGCCCAAATCGGCCAGCATCGCCAGCCCTTTGACCTCGCGCGGTAACAGCGGAATCTGGAGGACCGGCACACCGAAGCGGTCAACGATCTCGCCCAGGTATTTCTCCTGCATGGCGCGGCGCGACTGCACGAAGGGCGTGGTGGTTTGTTCCGGCGGAATCACCATGTTGGCGACCACCAGGCCCGGGTGAACGCCGACCGTGCCCAGCTCTTGCGCAGCGCGCCAGGCTTCGAGGATCGGCGTGGCTTCGGGATACATCACGAAGGCGAAGGTGCTCTGTGCGGGGTCGGACATCATCGCGATGACTTTCCCGAAGCGTTGCTTGGCCACGTCGTCCGCGGCGGTCGCGTCCGCCGAGGCGAAGATCTTCACGTCAATTTGCTTGCTCCAGTCCACGGGCAATTCCAGCAGGCGCAACGTGTGACCCGTCGGCGCAGTATCGAAGACTACCGCCTGCCAGCCCTCCTGCGAGGCGTACTCGATGAACTTGTCGAAGGCCGCCATCTCCTCGGTGCAGGGCGAGTTGAGTTCCTCTTCCATCGTCTTGATCGCTGACTCGGGCCGTCCGCGCTGGCGCGCGTCGTTCAGGATGCGCAGCTTGTAGGTTTCGGCCGCGGCTTTCGGATCAATGTTGACAGCCCAGAGGTTGGGTTGCCCGCTGACTGCCGTGACCTCATCGCCGACCGGCGTGTCCAGCACGTCCCCCAGGTGTGCGGCCGGATCGGTGGTCAGCAGCAGAGTCTTGAAGCCCTGCCGCGCCAGCCAGACGGCGGTGACGCACGAAGCGACCGTCTTGCCGACGCCGCCCTTGCCCGCGAAGAAAACCGTCCGCCGATGGCCGTTCGGCGACAGCCGCGCCCGCACGTCGCCGGCCCCGAAGATCGTCTGTCTTGGTAGCAGCGACTCCAGTCGCTCGCCGGCTGTGGGACGACTGAAGTCTTCACTGCCATAGTTTTCACCGTCGAAGAAAATCCTCCCGACCTGCCGCAGTTTCTCCGCGCCCTTGATTTCATCTGCCAGCAGGGCCATGCGCCCTTGGGGGAAGGCGAACTCGCGCTCGATTTGGGCGAGGTAACCGGCCTGCATTTGGGCGCGGGCGGCAAAGAGCGGGTTCCCCGCGCCGCCGGGCGGGATGATGCCGTTGATAATCAGGCGGAAGTTGGCGATGTCCAGTTTCTGCAATTCCGTGATGGCCCGGCGGGTCTCCTTGATGGAAATTGCCTCGGGATGGAGGACGAACACGAAACGGGTCTGTGCGGACTCGCGCATGGCGGCCAGAGCGCGCTCGTACTTGTGCTTCGCGTCCTGGATGGCCGCCGCGGGTCCCAGGCAGGTCTGCCCGCTGCCCGCGCTGGCGGCGTCAATGGATTGACTCCACTCGGCGGGCAGTTCCAGCAAACGGATGGTGTGACCCGTGGGCGCGGTGTCAAAAATAATGACGTCAAATTCAGGCGCGGATTCGCCGCGCACGATGAAATCGGTGAAGCGATCGAAGGCGGCGACTTCCGCCGTGCAGGGACCGCTCATCTGCTCTTCCATCACCTGCACCATCTGGGCGGGGAAGGCGGCGCGCAACGGCGACATGGCGCGGTCAATGTATTCCTGCGTGGCTCTGTCGGGGTCAATTTCCATCGCCGATAAATTGGGGACGCCCGCAATCGGCGTGACGTGATGACCAATTTTCTGCTCGAATACATCCGCCAAATTTGACGCGGGGTCGGTGGTGACGATGAGCGTACGCTTGCCTTCATCGGCATAGCGGACGGCGTGCGTGCAAGCCATGCTGGTCTTGCCCACGCCGCCTTTGCCTGAGAAGAAAATGAATTGGGTCATTGTTTTTCCTTGATGTAATGTGTAGCGCAAGTCTCTGACTTGCGGCGCAAATTGGAAATTTGCGCTACGATAGCGTGGCTTTCACTTCATCCATCGTCGGATACGCGCCCACTTTAATCACCTTGCCGCGCACAACGATAATGTGTGGCGCAAGTCTCTGACTTGCGGCGCAAATTGGAAATTTGCGCTACGATAGCGCGGCTTTGACTTCATCCGCTGTTGGGTACGCGCCCACTTTGATGACCTTGCCGCGCACAACGATAATCGGCAGGGCGTCCATTTGTTTCTCGCGGACGAGTTTCATCACTTCGGCATTGCCCAAAAAGGCGTTGGGGCTGCTCGCCATCTGATAGCGTTCCACGCGCAAGTTGTCGCGCTGGAGCGACATGACCATCTCGTTCACGTCCAGCAAAGTTTGGTCAAGGACGGGCCCGCATAGTCCAGTGGGGCAGCACATCGGCGGGTCGAAGAATTCCACGTCCGCGGGGGCAATCGAAATCGGCAGGGTGTTGAGCAAGGGGATAACGTCAGTCATGATCGTTCAGTCTCCGTTGAATATTTCGTAGCGCGAGATTTATCTCGCACTACGCTGTGCCGCGCAAGTCAGAGACTTGCGCTACAGACGGTCCGCAGGTCAGGCGGCGGGGTTGGATGCGCGCTGGGTCGAAGAACGCCCCAAAAGCGGCGTTGAGTTCATCCAGCGCGGCGCGGTTGATGGAGTAGTAAATCCAGCGCGAGTCGATGGCGTCGCGTTCCACGTCCACTAATCCGACTCCGCGCAGTTTGCTCAGGTGATGCGAAATCAGGTTGGGCGCCATTTGCAAGGCGTCACCCAGTTCGCAATTGCATTGCACGCCGTCTATTAGCAGATTGATGATCAACAGGCGTTTCGGCTCGGCGAGAACTTTGAGCCGTTCTGCCAATGTTTCCAAGTTCACAGGGGCGGGATGGAGCTCATCCGAAATATAGTTCAACATAAGTTGAATTATATAGGGAAACAAAATTTTGTCAAGACTGAGATTTTTGTCTGTCAAATATTGCAGTCAGCGTAGGGGTTTTCTGAAGTGGAAATTGATTTTAGAGAAAAAAAAGGGCGATTTAAGGTGTAAATTAATAGCTGCTGTTACGCAGCCTTGAGAGATTGCAACCCATCGTGGACCACACGAATCGCTTTGGGGTATAATCGTGCCCGCAAAACAAAATGATTGAAATGTCGCTTGCCACGGGAATGTCCGTGTCATTGACATGATATAGACAGTTCAGCAGATTGAACCCTTGCACTGCACGGCATTTTGTATGATCATAATACCAGCACATCACTTCGTTTTCATCGGTATACGGTTTTTCTTGGATCGTGTCATCAAAAATCGGAACAGCCTCCTCCTGTTCCACTTCGCGCACTGTAGCTGCTCAGCCGCAGTGTTTCGTTGGACTAAAGTCCCGCATCAGTTCATGAAAGTCCGCTAAAGCGGACTCGTTGCGCCAGCCCGAAGAGATTCCACGTACTGAGCAGACGGCTTCAGCCCCGCAAAACAAGGATGGCTGAGCATCTACGTTCTTTGGTTCGATCTTTGCGCGGATCCCTGACCTTGCTAAAATGTGCTTCAATTGCTTCCAGGGCTTCTTCGGCATGGCTACATCCTACGGCATAGTCAGTTTTGCCTCAATTTAGACGCGATTGCCCTGGTTTTCTTCTCCGTTTGCCAATAAAATACGTGTTATACTGGCTAGGTAATTGAATAATCGGATCCCTAGTGTCGGAACTTTATAAAGTTGTAGGGTAAAAACGGCTGAATTGCGCCGTTTTTACCCTACAAAATCGGAAAGTTCCGGTACTAGCCGTACCTTGGCCGCTGACCCTTTTATGGGTTGGCGGCCATTTTCTTCCCGGCCAAGCCGGAGAAAGCAGTAAAAATGGAACCAAGAATTTACGTTGGCAACCTTGCCAAATCAACCACACAAGATGATCTCACCACCCTGTTTACGCAAGCCGGAAAAGTCGAATCGGTGGAAGTCATCAAAGACCGCGATAGTGGCCTGCCCAAAGGCTTTGCTTTTGTGACCATGGGTTCGCAGGCTGACGCCGATAAGGCCGTCGGCATGTTTAACGCTTATTTGCTGGCCGAAAAAGAACTCAAGGTCAACATCGCCAAACCGCGCGTAGAGCACGCTTCGACCCGCTAATTTCGAAATCACGGCTGTTTACGTCCCTCGCCCCAACTGGCGAGGGACGTTTTTAAAATTACCTAACACAACCACATGCGAAATGGATATAATCTTCTTATTGATTCCCCTATTTTCATCGTCCGCATTTTGGAGGAAAACCCATGACCATTTCTGCTTTGCAAGAAGAACGCGTTCCCGTCCCCAGCCGTATCTGGATTTCAGTGGCTGATTCCGCTGTCGCCATCCTGCAATCGCTGGTAGCCGCTGGCGCGCTGACGTATTACTTCGTCAACGTGCGCGGCCTGTCCACCTATTACACCGGCATCGTCTGGCTGCTGTTTGGCATTTGGAACGCGGTTAATGACCCGCTTTTCGGCTACATCAGCGACCGCACAAAAAGCGATTTGGGCCGGCGCATCCCTTACATCCGCTACGGCGCGCCGCTGTTAGTGCTGTCGTTTGCGCTTTTCTGGGTGGACGTACCCTTCCTGCAAAGCCAGGTGGGATTGTTTATTCAAATGCTGTTGGCGCTTTTCCTGTTCGACACCATGTACACCGCCATTGCCACCAGCCTGTACATCATGCCCTTTGAAGTGGCGATTTCCAACAAGGCGCGCTCCAGCATCTTCGTCTGGAAAATTATTTTTCAGGTCTTTACCATCATCGTTCCGCTGGCGATTGAAGGGACGATTAAGCCCCAGGTCGGCGACGCTGCCGCCACCAATTTTTTCCGTTGGTTTCTGATTGCTTTTGGCGTTGGCATGGGCGTGCTGGTTTTTGTTAGCACCTTTTTTTACAAAGAAAAACACTACACCCAGGAAGAAGAACAATTCGATTTTCTGAAAGCGTTCAAGTCTTGTTTCACCAATCGCTCGTTTGTCATCTTCGAGGTGATCAGTTTCACCATCATCTTCGTTCAAACTTCGCTAATGCAGGGTTTGTGGTACTACTTTGACGAAATCGCCGTCCCACGCACCTCGCTCTATATCGCGTTAGCGGCAGGCATTATCGGCGGCATTTTCCTGTGGGTTAACCGCCGCGAACCCTGGGGCGTGAAGCGCAGCACCCAAGCCTTTAGCTTGCTGTTTGGCATCGGCGCGTTACTCATCGCTGTCTTTGGCCGTGACGTAATTGCCGCTACGATTGGTTTTCTGCTCTTCGGGCTGGGCTTTGCGGGCGGCATGTATCTGATACCGATGATGAATGGCGATGTGGTGGACATGGACGAACACCGCACCGGCCTACGCCGCGAGGGCATGTACGCCGGCGTCAATAGTTTTATTACCAAACCGGCGATCAGCATTGCCCAGTGGGCGATGCTGACGATTATGACCATGTACGGCTACAACCAGAGTCTTGCCAAGGGCCTGCAATCATCAGCAGCGCAAACCGGCATTTTGCTTGGTTGGGCGCTGGTGCCCGGCATTCTGCTTCTGATTTCGTTCATTTTTCTGTTCTGGTATCCGCTGGATGGCGAAGGTTGGTTGGCGATCAAAGCCAAACTGGCCGAAATTCACAAAGAAAAAGAACGCAAATACCTCGAATCCAAAGGCTATAAGATGACCGAATAGATTGTTTAGGTCAACAAAAAGAGCGAACGGTAAACCGTTCGCTCTTTTTTGTTGCGCAAACGTGATGTCTCAGGCATAGCGCTTTCCGAGCGTACCATCCGAATGTAAACATCCGGGCTGATTTTATGACCCCTGCCAAAATGTCCCGTCAGTCAGCCGAACCACTGCTTCTGGCGATTGCCAACACTTCACCAAGTTGGCCCCACAATCAAAAGCGACATAAATGTCGCTTTGCAAGGCAAAATGTACCATTCAACCTGCCGTCGCCGATAATTGAATCCACCGGCGACGGCACAGCGAGAAAGCGTGAACGGTTACCAAAAAATTCTCTCTGAACGGCAATCTATCTACTTCGACCAAATTGCCAGTTCAAGCGTGATGCGCTCAAAATAGCTGTCATCGGGCAAAGCGCTCTGACCGTACTGAGCATCCATTACCGTCACCACCATTTGCAGGGTCTGCGTCTCCAGCACTACCTGACGATGGGGTTCGACCATGGTTAATTCGCCCTTCGATTCGAGTTTGGCGCGGATGGCCGCGTCATTAAAGGCGTGCGTGCTCATCAAAACTTTGGTCACGGTCTGAATGTCGTTTTTATCGAACATCCAAACTTCAAAAGCAGTTACTTTTTTGGGGTCGCCCACGCCAATCGTTTCGGAAATACCAACACCACACTCGCCCAAAAACTCTCCGGCCTGTGAGTCGATGCTAAATGAGTCATCGAACAAGTCATCGCCCAAAACATAGGTGGTGACGTATTGCGCCACTGGTGGCGTTTGCGCCACTGCCGAAAAATCTGTTTTTTCGATGTTGCGAGTGATTTCTGCCGCTTGGGCTGCGGCGGAAGCCGGAACGCCAGCGTGACGAGAACTGCGAAAAAGATAATAAGCCGCTCCACCCAACACGACCAGCGCCAGCAGGCCGCCCAGCACCGCCGCGATTGTCAGAAACCCATTGCCGCCGCTTGAAGCGGGAGGCTCTGCCGTTTGTGGTGCAGAGGGCGACATCAGGCCAACCTGGGTAAATTGCTGTTCCAACAAGGCAATAGCTTGGGGGTTTTGCATCCCAGGATCAGCCTTGATTTCCTGAAAAACGGTATAGGCATACGGGCCAAGTTCGCCGTAACGCCGCGCCGCCAGATTCAAATCCTGATTGACTTGGAAGGAGTCAATCGCTGTACGCATATATTCCATGCGCAAATCGGGGCGCAGGTTTTCTACTGGCTGGTCAACCCATTGCACCGGCCAAATTTGCCAGGCGAAGAGCAGACCCAGCGCCAGCCCAACAACGAGGGACAAAACCACCTGCACAATCGGCTTTTTTGCGTATTCGGTGAGGACAGTCATGAAGCGCTCCTTTCGAGTCATCGTAGCAACGGAACAAATGTATTATACATAAAATAACACTGGTAAAACCGGACAAAAAGTTCTCGTAAACTTCTTATTCGGAAGCAGTTTCCGCCACGATAGTTTCCAGTAGAAAAGATTCCGAGCAGTTCAGGCATTGCGACTCGCGTTTGTTTGCCACCACCAATGTTCCGCCACATTTTGGACAGGGTGTTGCCAGCGGGCGCTTCCACGAGGTGAAATCACAGGTGGGATAGTTGGCGCAGCCATAGAAAACACGCCCCTTGCGCGTCTTGCGTTCCACTACATCGCCGTGGTCTTTAGGACATTTCACACCAATTTTATCCAGCCAGGGTTCGGTGTAGTGGCATTCCGGGAAGCCGGAGCAGGAAATAAATTTACCAAAACGCCCGTAGCGAATGACCAGTTCTTTGCCACAATCGGGACAGGCGCGGCCAATCGGTTCGGGCCCGCTTTTGGTGACGGGCATTTCAGCCTGGGCTTGCTTCACCTTGACAGCGAAGGGACGGTAGAAAGCGTCTATCACCTGCGTCCACTCCGATGCGCCATCCGCCACTTTATCCAGGTCGGTTTCCATCTGCGCGGTAAAGTTGACATCTATAATTTCTGGGAAGTAGCGTGTCATCATGTCATTGACAACCATGCCCGTTTCAGTCGGTTGCAGGCGTTTCTCCACACGCACAACGTAACCGCGTTCTTGGACAGTGGAAAGGGTGGGCGCATAGGTGGAAGGCCGGCCAATTCCGTACGACTCAAGTTCTTGAACCAACGAGGCTTCTGAAAAACGCGGCGGTGGCTGGGTGAAATGTTGTTCCGGCAAGATGCGCACCAGCGTTTGGGGTTGTCCTTCGACAATTTTGGCAGGAATACGCACGTTGTCGTCGTCTTTCACGTCATCGTTGCGGGTTTCCTCGTACACCACCAAAAATCCAGGAAATTTGACAGTTGAGCCTGCCGCGCGCAATAAATAGGTGTGTGCGCCTTGGCCGGCAACTTCCACCGAAAGAGTGTCGTACGCCGCCGATTCCATTTGCGAGGCGGTGAAGCGCTGCCAAATTAGCTGGTAGAGTTTGAACATGGCTGAGTCAAGGAACTGTTTAACCTTCTCTGGCGCGCGGAAAGTGGACGTAGGCCGAATGGCTTCATGCGCCTCCTGTGCGCCCACCGCGCGGGTTTTGTATTCCGGCGGCTGAGGCGGCAAGAAATCATTCCCGTAGCGCTCGCCAATGAAACGGCGGGCTTCGTAGCGCGCCAGTTGCGAGATGTTGGTCGAATCAGTACGCATGTACGTTATCAGGCCGGTATTGCCGCCCTCGCCGACATCCAACCCTTCGTACAATTTTTGCGCCAGTCCCATCGTGCGCTTGGCGGTGAAACCCAGTTTGCGCGAGGCTTCCTGCTGAAGCGTGGAGGTGATGAACGGGGCTGAGGGCTTGCGCCGCCGCTCGCCGCGCTTGATTTTACTGATGCTATATGCCGCCGCTTGCATGTCCGCTAAGTGCGACTCGGTCTGCGCCTGAGAAGTTAGCTCCGGCTCCAGATCGTCTACCCGCGCCAGTTTCGCCACAAAAGATTGTTTTCCGCCCTGAGGAAGCAGTTCAGCGGCAATTGTCCAGTATTCTTGTGGGGTGAAATCATCAATCTGACGCTCGCGTTCCACAATCAGACGCAGGGCCACCGACTGTACGCGCCCCGCTGAAAGGCGCGAGCGCACTTTCTCCCACAGAATCGGGCTGATGCAATAGCCAAACAAGCGGTCAAGCAAGCGCCGCGCCTGTTGGGCGTTAACCAAGTTCATATCAATTTCGCGCGGGTGACTGAAGGCCTCGGCAATGGCGGGTTCGGTGATTTCATGGAAAACAACCCGCTTGACCAGGTTCTCCGGCATGTCCGTGGCTTCCATCAGATGCCACGAGATGGCCTCCCCTTCACGGTCAGGGTCAGTTGCCAGGTAAATTTCGGCGTGCGTTTTTGCGAGTTGCTTAATTTCTTTGACTATTTTGATTTTTTCGTTGGGGACGCGATATTTTGGCGCAAAGTGATTATCCACGTCCACCGAAAGCTGCGAGCGCAGCAAGTCGCGCACATGCCCCACCGAGGCGCGGACGGTGTAGCCCTTGCCTAAAAAGCGGCCCACCGTCTTGGCCTTGGCCGGTGATTCAACGATAACCAGTTTTCCGGAGCGTTTTTCTTCGCGTTTTGGGGCTTCCTGCCCGGCATGGGCTTCGGTTCTGCCCGTGCGATACATGCGCGTACCGCACACCGGGCAAATTCCGCGCGTGACCGGTGCGCCAACGGCGTTGAAGGTGGCTTGCGCGTTTTCAATTTCGCGCTTGGCCTTACATTTCATGCAATAAGCTTCCATCAGTTCTCCAGAACCCGGGGCGGGCTATAAATAATTTTCCTGATTATGTTTTTTAAGATGCGCGACGACTTCTTTCACTTGTTGCGATTGGTCGGTCTTGCATATTAACAACACGTCGCCCGTTTCTACCACGACAATATTGTCCATTCCAATCGTCACAATCAGGCGGTCACTGCCTACCGCATATACCAGGCTGTTATGTGTATCTAATGCCAAATGTTGGGCGTTGAAATCCACGTTGCCATTCATATCGGGCAGTAAAACTTCCAAGAGCGAATCCCACGAGCCAACATCGCTCCAACCCAAGCCGCCCGCAGGGAGGACGGCCACTTTATCGGCTTTTTCCATAACGCCATAGTCAATGGTTTCAACTTTCAATCCGGGCCAGACGGCATCCATAACGGAAGCGCGATTCGGCGCAGCGACAATTTGTTTCAGCGTCGAAGCCAGTTCTGGCATCTGGCGGGAAAATTCAGCCAGGATGGTTTTTGTTTTCCAGATGAACATGCCGCTGTTCCACGAGTGGCCGCCCGCGCGGAGCATAGCGGCGGCGGCGGTTTCATCTGGCTTTTCCTTAAAGCGCTTGACGGTGTACGTTGGATAACGAAACGCGCCGGGGAGCGCTTCGCCCTGCTGAATGTAGCCGTAGGCGGTGGAGGCCTGGCTTGGCGTGATACCGAGTGTGACCAGGTAATCAGCGTGGGCAACGTCTACCGCCGCGCCCAGCAGGTAGTGAAACAAGTCGCGGTTGCGGATGAAATGATCAGCGGGCAAAACAGCCATGACGGCCTGCGGGTCGCGCTGATACAAAATGGCGGCGGCCAGGCCAATGACGGAGGCCGTGCCGCGCGGGGCAGGTTCAATCAGGTAGTTTTCGGCGGGAATTTCTGGGCATTGCGCCATCATGGCGCGCGCCTGTTCGGCCACGGTGACAACAAAAATCCGTTCAGCGGGTAAGAGACCATCGAGGCGGCGAACCGTACTTTGAAATAAGGTTTCTTCGCCCAATAATGGCAGAAGTTGTTTGGGACTGTTTTTTCGTGAGACCGGCCAAAGGCGTGTACCGCCCCCTCCAGCCATGATGACGGCATAGGTATGGTTCATGAGAAAGGGAAAATAGAGAGTAGAGACAATGTAGGATAAAGAGAATAGAGCAGGAGAAGACGAGATAAGTTTGGCCGATTGTAACCCCGAACAAGCGTTTTATTCAATCTCTGGATTTTCATCATTTCACATTGTACTCCCCTGGCGGCTCGCGCATTCCGACATAAGTCATCCCACCCACCTGGCGCACCATGCCTTTCAGCTCCATCATCGTCAGGGCGGCAGAAATTTTCTCAATGGGCAGACCGGTACGGGCGCGAATATCGTCTACATGCAAAGGCTCAGCGCCGAGCAAATTCCACAAGGCCGCTTCCACCGGTTCGGAGGGCAGGTTCTGACGAATCTCACGACGTTCAACGTTGCGATTCAAGTCAAGCGCGGTCAACAAATCAGCGGGGGAAAGCAGCGGATGAGCGCCATTGGCAATCAGACGATTGGCGCCCTTGCTCTGCGGGGCATAAATGTTACCGGGGACGGCAAAAACTTCGCGCCCCTGTTCTGCCGCAAACGAGGCCGTAATCAGCGCCCCGCTGGTTTCTCCGGCTTCGATGACAACGACTGCGCGCGCCAACCCGCTGATGATACGGTTGCGCGGTGGAAAGTTAGTGGCGTCAGGCGGCGTGCCGGGGGCGTAATCGCTGATGACGGCGCCCTGCGCGGCCATTTTCTCGGCCAGGGCGCGATGTTCGGGCGGGTAAATTTTATCTACGCCCGAACCGAGTACGCCGATGGTGCGGCCACCCGCTTTGAGCGCGGCGTTATGCGCCACCGCGTCCACGCCGCGCGCCAGCCCACTGACGATGGTGACCCCGTTGCCCGCCAAAACGCTGGCAAGTTCTTCCGTCACCTGACGCCCATAGGCCGAAACTGCGCGCGTGCCCACAATCGCCACCGACCAATCGTCTTCGGGGGTGATTTCGCCGCACAAGTACAACACGGGCGGGGGTTGGTCAATTTCCTTCAGACGAAGGGGATAATGCGCATCGTTCCAGGTGAGCAAGCGAATGCCAGATTTTTCGATACCGGCCAGGTACTCGTCCAAATTGATATTCTTCCGGGCGAGAATGACACGTTCCGCAATTTTCGCACTCAGGCCTGCCGCCGTTAAATCAAGCGGCGAGGCGTTCCAGGCGCTTTCCAGATCGCTAAAGTAGTCAAACAGGGCCTGCAAACGTACAGCGCCAATGCCCTTGACCAGCGTAAATCCCACCCAGAAGCGCCGATCGTCCATTTCAGGCTTCGTCCACCAGGCCCGGCAACAGATGAACCTTCATGCGTTGCTGCTCCAGATTGATTTCGAGCAACACCTGCTGAAGCGCGGGAAGCAGAATTTCACGCCCGGCCTCGTTGCGAACAACGTAAACGTCATTCGCGCCGGTTTGGATGATTTCCGTCACCGCGCCAAGAGGAATGCCGTTTTCGTCTTCCACTTGCAAGCCGATAATTTGATGGTGGTAATATTCGCCTTCAGGCAGGGGCGGGCGGTCGTCAGCGCGCACATAGGCTACTTTACCGGTCAGCTTGGCAGCTTGTTCATGCGTCGAAACGCCATCAAAGCCCAATACCATGCCGTCGTTGTGCGGTTTGCGGCGGGTAATTTTCAGCGGAGTTCTTTCATCACCTAAATAGAGCAACGTTCCCGGGCGAATGCGCTCGGGAAAATCGCTGTAAACTTCAAATACCAGATCGCCTGCCACGCCATGCGGGCGGCGCAACAGCCCAACGGCCAGATAAAGATCACTCATCAGGGTTCCATCACGTCCAGCGTGACTTGCTGGCCTTCACGTTCGGCGGCGACCCGAAGCAGGACGCGGATGGCATTGGCAACACGACCACCCTTGCCAATCACACGGCCCATGTCT
>Ga0100397_1001292_pt1 | contig 14892 bp, 17 predicted proteins | sample CryGeymeta201521_FD_81550 | JGI IMG/M metagenome (GOLD analysis project Ga0100397, IMG submission 81550) | Groundwater microbial communities from Crystal Geyser aquifers in Utah, USA - Crystal Geyser metaG 2015-21 | ecosystem: Environmental > Aquatic > Deep subsurface > Groundwater | place: USA... | reverse complement strand
GCCTCTTGAGCTTCTTTCTCAGAACAAAACCAGCGTTCGCCTCTCTTTTCATCTATTTGGGTTTTGGCATAGGAACCGCAACCGGGAAGATGATAAATTTTTTCTCAGGAAGTACTGATATTGCCCTTAATACCACAATCGCTTTTGGGTGTTTCTTGAACCGCAATCGCCGGTGAAGGACTAACAGGACAGGCTTCCCAAAGTCCTCGTTTTGCTTCTCTGGCTTCTTTTTCCGCCTCCAGAAATTCCTCTTGGTATTTTATATCCGGAGGGTAAGCGTAAGAGCTGGCAAAGCCTTGTTTCACTAATTCAAGATTGACAAATATATCATCTACCCAAACATAGCGCAAAAGCCGAGAGTACCTGTCTCTATCGGTGATATCTTTTTCCAAACGAACCGTTTTCCCCTCGACTAACTCTTTATTCTTTTTTGAGGCTTCGACACCAAAACACTGAACTGGTTTTCGGGGATCAACCGTCTCCGGAGTATCAATCCCCAGATAGCGGACTTTTTCTCCACCCTCAATCTCAATTGTGTCACCATCAACAACCCGGGTAACCTTAAACGATTCAGAGACAGCGGAAAGAACCGGAGTTTCTGTTGGCGGCGGAGAAGACATGGGCATCGGAGTAACCGTCGGAGCGTCTTTGCTCACCCGACCCAAAATAAAACCGCTCAAAAGAAGTAGGAAGATGACAATCCCCAAAACAAAATTCTTTTTCCAAATTTTCACTAATTAATTATATCATCCTAAAAAGAAAAGCAATTGATATAATACTTATTAATGATACTTTATTTAGTCAGACACGGAGAATCGTTAGCAAATAAAAATCTTTTTCACCACAAGCCGGAAACGCCTCTTTCAAAAAAAGGGGTAGAGCAGGCAAAAATCGTTACCGAAAGATTAAAAAATATTAAAGTAGATTTTGTTTATTCAAGTCCCCTAAAAAGGGCAAAGCAAACAGCGGAAATTATTTCAAAAAGAAAGAACTTATCTGTTGAATTTTGGGAAGATTTAAGAGAAATTAGAGTTCCAAGCAAGGTTTGGGGGAAACCGCTTGACGATAAAGAGATAGCAATAATTGATGAGCAGTCCTTACAGAGTTTCCTTATGGGTAAACGCTATTCAGATGAGGAAACCTTTGCAGAGTTGAGCGCCAGAGGTCAAAGTGTCCTTAACCACCTACTTAAAGAACACAAAGACCAGAAAGTCCTCTGCGTGTCTCACGGCACCATGACAAAAATGATAGTGGCCAGGATTCTCTTTGGAAATAAATTAACTCCAAAAATTTTTGTCGTTTTACGAAAACATTTATGGGCCAACAATACGGGAATTACAATTTGTGAGTATACGGAGAAATACGGTTGGACTTTAAATACTTGGAACGACACAAGTCATCTCTAAAAAGTCAACCCGCCGGGTTGACTTTTACGGCAGAACAAAGGAGGTGTTTTTACCTGGAATAATCCTAAAAAGATTGCCGCTTCCTTAAAAGAATCGGCCAAAAACTCCATCCGCCGCAAAGCCACGTCCTTTCAATCTGCCATGAGCATGCTTAATTTTTACGTCAACCGCGCCGGCAAAAACCTCAAACCGGAAAGAAAGAAAATTTTAGAACAGGCAAAAATTGAGTTAAGAAAATTGTATAACAAATAATCCTGTATAATACAGATATGACTCCCGAACCGGATAACGTATCAAGACTTATTAAACGATCAGTTAAAGGTCCTCTTAGATTTGACGAAAATCCTCAAGAAGTAGAACCAGACCAGACTGTACAGGTAGCAATTGTTGTTGGCAGGAAAGTAAAAGTAGAAACTCCGGAGGGTCAAGTGAAAGTACAAGGCCGAGCAAGATTGATTAGAACCCCAAAAGGCCTCATTTCCATTCCGGGCGGAGAAGGAGCTTCCATAAGTGTTGATGATTTAGGCAAACTTCTGAATAAAGAAAGCACCCTTCGAGTGCAAAGTGCCTTGCATAAAGACAGAGAAAGAAAAAAAGGAAAGCGTCAGTGTAAATGACATCCTCCGCGGACTTAAGTCCACGGTTTCCTCGTCCAAAGGAGGATGACATATCAGCGTTCAATTCATCTCCGCAGTAAACTGCGGAGTGTTCTTGAATGCTGTTATAAAAGAAGGATCCCACCGACCAAAGCCGAACTCGCGGAAAGGGCGACAAAATACAAGGATAGGAAACTAATTACTTTCCCCCTTTTCCATGAAAGGCTCGGTGAACGTCTCTTAATTGTTTGTTAGTGACGTGGGTATAAATTTGAGTTGTGGATATATTTTTATGCCCCAACATCTCCTGCACGCTTCTTATATCCGCTCCCGCCATGAGTAAATCTGTAGCAAAACTGTGCCTCAGAACATGAGGCGTAGCGTCAACCGGAAGCTTAATTTTCCTGACATATTTTTTAATCATTCTTTGAATCGATCTGGCTGTTAATCTCATCTTTTCATCAGGTGTTGTCGGATCAATTTTACTTTTATGTCTGATAAATAATGGATTGAAATGATCGTCCCTTTCGTCAAGATATTTTTTCAGCCAATCTGCGGAACGGGTAGAAAGAAAAACAACCCGGGCGCGGCCGCCTTTTCCGATAACACCAAATTCACGCCTGTTGATATCTATCTTGTCCCTATTCAAAGCAACTAACTCTGAAACACGAAGACCTGTTGAAAAAAACATTTCTAATATTGCTTTGTCGCGTTTTCCTTGTATTGTCGATAGGGAAGGGGCATTCAGCAATCTGTCCATCTGTTCTCCCGTAAGAAATTTAACCTGTCTGTCCGTAACTTTGGGAAGATCTATTTTGTCCGGGGCCATTACAGAATAATCATTCTTAATAAGCCATTTAAGAAAGCTTCTTAGGGCAATGGCATGATAGCCTTGAGTATTTCTGCCCAATCCCAAATTAGCTAAATACACCCTATATCCTCTTACTATATCCTGATTTATATCTTTTAAATTCTGTCTTATATTCTGGCTTTCAAGCCAATTATTAAACCTGCTTAGATAATGTCTGTAGTTTCTGATGGTTAGGGGAGAGGAGCCTCTCTCTACCTGAAGATATTCCAAAAACTCTTCGGCTTTCTTTCCGATCTCTGTACTATTTGATATAGGAGCAGGCATATTAAAGATACTAGATACTTAGATATTAAGATACTTAGAGAAGTATGTCAAGATTGTGCGACATAAAGGATGGTTGGGTCTTGAACAAGACTGGCTTGAACGTCTTTCAAATCCGGCATTTTACTTAGATTCGGATTAGACACCCTTCTTAACCTCGGACTGATATAATAATCAGGATACAGCTTGTTCGAAAGTAAAAACGCTGAAGCTCTGGTTAAGCTTAAAACATCCAAAATATGCAAGTAGTCATCGTCAATGTGGTGGGTTATCCCTTTCGTAGTAACTGTGTAGGCTTTAAAAACCGGGCCGGGCACATGACTATTATCTTTACTTCTTAAAACAATCTGTTCAGGATCAATCCAGGGGAACCATTTGGCAAATGTTGCGTACGTTACCTCTTGCAAGGCAGGTTTTCTTGACGAATAAACAAAGAACGGAACATCTATCTCGGTTAATTCTTTGGTAAACGTCCTGGCACCGGGCATCGGCCGGGCGTCCTTGACCATTTCCGGCTCTGTCCAGATATAAAGTTCGTAATCATAGGCTTTTTGTTTTTCCCAACCGAATTTTCTGACCAAAAAATCCTGAACCGCATACCACTCGTTAATTTCCACCGGCAATATTTTTCTTTTTAAATCAAATTCTTTATTTAATTTTTCGGCAACAAGTTTTGGAGTGTTTATCAAAACTCCGTCTATGTCAAAACCCAAAACACATTTTTGATCTTTTAAAACTTCTTTAAAAGTTTTTCTTGGTAATAAATGTTCGTTTTCCATAAGAAAAGGAGATTTTAACACAAAATTATCCCATGAGGCTAAAGGCAACCTCACCAAATCGATTTTAAGGGCTTTATATTATTAAAGACATATATCTAATCGTCCCGAAAGATTGAGGGAAATGGGGGAGAGGCTTCGGGGTATATTTGGAAAAGAATATTTAGAGGCCTCGTCTAAACGGAGGAATAAATATAAATTAGCGTATAGGTAAACAGCGTATAGCGGATAGTTATAAAACAAAAACAGCAAAAATACTCCACCCAACCGTCTGAATTAGAGTACGTCGTAAAAGTATTATTGTGCGACGACGTATAATTCACTTCTCTTGCTTTCATATATTCCACATAAACCCGTTAGTATAGCCAAGGAGGACTATACAGACCCTAAAAAAAATACCGGCCTCCCCCTTAAGAGAGAATTAACTTATTCTACCTTAATGTTTAGGGGCAGATACACTTATCCACAACCGGTGACTGTATCATTCTATATCATCCCTCGACTTCGCTCGGGATTGAAACCCTTCGGGTTTTTTTCAGTAATTTAGCAATCGTGAAAAGACTCCGTGAAAAGAGGGTACAAATTATAGGGTAATTGATACCGAACCACTTCCCTACCTCAAGACCAGTGGGTGGCAAAAAACATGCCGGCAAAAACTAATATTCCGACGGTTAAATATTCCTTCAGCGTTTGGCTAAATAATCTCTGCTCCAGCTGGGCCTGCCCTAAACCTAACAAAACGTAAACCGCCACGGTTAAAAATAAAGACCCGACTACCAAGGTTACCGGCCAGAAGGCCAAAGCTAAAGCGATTTCCCCTACCATAACGCTGGAGACGGCCGCAAAGACAAAAGGATCTGGCTTAAATTCTTTCTCCAAAGAAACACTCCAAAAACCCTGTAAAAACAACGGGAATGCCAGAAAGCCGATGGCGAGCGCCGTCCCCCAAAACGGAATTTTAAGAGAGATGATTGCATTGAAAATAAGGAACGAAGTGACTAATGTGAGTACAAATCCAACTCCCCTAGCCGCACGCAAAAGAGCAATGGTTCTGATAGCGCCAACCGTAAAAACATTCATGGTCGAATTAAGCGCATAAATCCCGAATGCATAAAAAAACACAATCGGGAGACGGGCGTAAATGCTAGCCGGCAGAAGAAACCAAAAAGTGCCGACTCCGGCGGTAAAAAGGACCGGCAAAATCAGAGTCATTAAAGTCATATTCCAACCCAATCCCTCCCATAAAGACCAGATAAAAAGCGGGGCGGTTATTAAAGAAAGACCAATAATCCCGGATATCCGAAAGCGGCTTTCCAGGAATTGAATCCCGAAAAAACCTAAGGAGAGCAAAAGCGAAGTTGCCAGAAATTTTCTACGTTTCGTCATCTAAGTTTGTAAAAATGTTTTGGACATCATCATGATCATTTAGGGCATCGATCAATCCCAAAACTTTCTTACTTAAAGAGGGGTTGGTCACCCGCTGAAGATTTTTGGGTTTTAAGTAGAGCTCGGCCGAAAGAACCGTAAACCCGGCATTTTCAAGTTTAGTCCTTACTTGGGCCACCTTGGCCGGTTGAGTATAAACTTCTATCCCATCATCCGTATCCTCCAAGTCCTCGGCTCCGGCATCAATCAATTTCAGCATCTGCTCATCGCGACTGCCTGACTTGGCCACCACCAAAAGACCCTTATTTTCAAAGTTAAAAGAAACCGCCCCCGGTCCGGCCAGACTGCCCCCTCCCCGGTCAAAAATGTTTTTAATTTCCTGGCTGGTTCGGTTACGATTATCGGTGACCGCCTCCACCATAAATCCGACCCCCCCCGGGCCAAAACCTTCGTAGGTCACCTGCTCCAAAGCCCCGCCCGCACTTTTTTCCAGAGCCCTTTCGATATTATCTTTGGGCATATTGGCGACCTTGGCTTTTTCCAAAACCATCCTTAACTTATAATTAAAGGCAGGGTCCTCTCCCCCGCCTTCCCTGACCGCAATTGAAATTTCCCGGGCCAATTTGGAAAAAATTTTGCCCCTCTGGGCATCGTTGGCTTCTTTGGCCCTTTTAATGGTTGAATAATGCGAATGCCCGCTCATACCTAAAGCAAATTATACCATCTTGACAAGCTGTTTTCCCCCTTTATACTTTTTGTAAATTATGGACTCCAATCTTGCCCAAAAAGCGGTTTCTCTAGCCCTTGAAGGCCAATGGGAAGAAGCAATCAAGGTCAATAAAGAGCTGCTTAAGGCCTGTCCGGACGATGTCGAGACCTTAAATCGGCTGGCCAAGGCTTATTTTGAATCCGGCAATATCAAAAGAGCCAAGTCAATCTCGGCCAATGTCTTAAAGTTCAATCCCGCCGACCCGATTGCCAACAAAAATCTTTCCCGCTGGAAAAGCCTCACCGAAGTTAAAAAATCCTGCCGGACCAGCCACCCAGCAGCTAATTTTATCGAAGAGCCCGGTAAAACGAAACTGGTTTCTTTATTAAATTTGGGGGACAAAAAAGTAATTGCCAAACTTAATGCCGGCGATAAAGTCATAATTACCACCCATGCCCATCGGGTCTGCGTTTTAACCCTTGACGGCAAATATCTTGGCCGCCTACCCGATGATTTAGCCGCCCGCTTAATCCGGCTGACCAAATACGGAAACACCTACCAAGTCTTTCTTAAATCCCTTGAGCCAGAAAGCATCAGGGTTTTTATTCGCGAGATCTTTAAAGCCAAAAAAATGGCCCGGGTTCAATCGTTTCCACCGGATGTAATCCGCGACCTAGAACCTGCGGATGAAGTCCCCCCCCACTTCTAAATTAACGTCAAAATCCTCTGCCCCTTCAATTGCTTTATCTTTACAGTCAAAAATAAAATTCAGTCTTTTGACTAAGTAGTCATCAGCTCCAGAAATGGCGCAGTCAAAATCTCGGGCAGCTTCTTTCTGAACCGAAGCAACTTTTACTCCCATTGTCTCAACAACCCGGCCCAAATTCTCCCCCACTCCGGAGGTGCCGGAATAATTAATAATCCGCGCTTTATAACCGGCCTGAAGCGCGGCCTTTCCGGGAAAAAGAGCCGCCACATTTGAAGGAACCCCACCGGCAAGGCGCCAGCCCCATTCCCCGTCTGCCAGTTTGGCTTTCCTCAAAAATGAGGTTTTGGTTAAATCAATTATGTCAGCAGGGCCTCTGGACATCTTCAGCCGCAGCAGCCGAAGCCTGATTCTATCCCCAAGGCCCAAATTAGTCCGGCCGGTTGCCTCATCCTGCCAGGCCACGATCGGAAAGGCAAAATTTTTCACCATCGTTCTGGCTAAAAGACCTCCGCCTAATTTTTCATTAACACCTAACTGCCAGACGCTGCCCAAACGCCAGCTGCCTAATTCACCGGCCACCTGAACCGAAACCGAACCGGGAATTTCGATATCTGTCCAAGTCGAACTTTGGGGATCGATTACCGAAACTACAATTTTCTGATTTTTGCCGTTTATCACCATCACCAGTTTTTCGCCAGAGTCCCAAAACTTGGGCCTTAGCAAATAAACCCCGGATGCAGCCAAAATCAAAAGAATAACCAAAAACCAAATGCGTTTCATCTTATTTTTTGGGACCTGGATATCCTTAAACTTCTTACCCTTTGGGCAATTTCTTCTTTTGATTTTCCCATTGAAACAAGAAGGGTCCGGGTAATAGCGATGGCCGCCTCAAACTCCGGTTGGACAACTTTATGAATTTTCATCAATTTCAATCTTTCCCAATCCTCATCCAAATGCACCCGGGAAATAATCTTGACCTTGGGGGCTACGGTCTGAACATGACCAATCAGCATTTCTTGGGAAATCCGGTCGGGAATGGCGAGAACAACTACCTTGGCACTTTTAATTCCCGCCGCATCCAAAACTTCAGACTCTCCCGGATCGCCGTAGATTACCGAAAAACCTTTTTTCTTTAAATCAGAAACAATTGCTTGGTTATACTCAATAATGACAAAAGGAGTTCCCACGTCATTCAGGGCCCGACCCACCCAACCTCCTACCCGACCATAACCGCAGATAATGATATGGTTCCGATACTCAACCCTTTCACTCAAGTGTCGATCAGACCCCACAAAATATCTATTCAACCAGGGAACTTTCAGGGTTATTTGTTTCAGGCGTTTCCAAACCGGAATAATGCTCTTAAACAAAAATGGGGTGATCAGAAGGGTGATTAAAGCCGAGGCGATGATAAGCGAGGCGTCTTCTTGCTTGATAAAATTTAACGAGGTGGCCAAAGATAAAATCACAAAGGAAAACTCTCCCACCTGGGAAAGGCCCAAAGCAATCGCCACCGACATTTTGCCTCTAAAGCCAACAATTTGGGCGATCACAAAATCGCACAAAGTCTTGGCCAAAATCATAAAAAGAGCCAGGCCCAGAATCAGAAAGAAATGTCCGAACAAAATTGCGGGCTTGACCATAAAACCCAAAGTTACAAAAAAGACAGCTACAAAAACGTCTTTTAAGGGTCTGATTTCTGCAAAAACGGCATGCTTTTCCGAGGATTCAGCTAAAACCAAACCGGCTAAAAAAGCTCCCAGGGCCGGCGAAATTCCCAACCGGTAGGTTAAATAAGCCACTCCAACGGCAAAAGTCAAGGAAGATAAAACCAAAAGTTCGCGCGAGTTGAAAGAGGCAATTTTATGAATTAAGTACGGCACAATCAACCTGCCAAAAATTACGGTGGTAATAATTACGTAGGCAGCCTTAAAGATAGAGCTGAAGGAAAAGGATGAAATCAAAACCACGGCGGGGACAACCATTAAGTCTTGAATCAAAAGCCAACCGGTCATGGTTACCCCGTAGAGAGTTTCTGTTTCTCCCCTGTCAGAAAGAATCTTAACCACCACTGCAGTCGAAGAGCAAAAAATTCCAAAGCCGATAATCACGGCCGGGACAATTTCAAACCCAACCTTTAGCAAAAAAAGCGAAGCCAAGGAGGTAATCAAAACCGCCTGAATGAGTACCGCCCAGAAAATATTTTTAAAAACCTTGATAATTTTTGTAACCGGAAATTCCAGTCCTAAAGAAAACAAAAGTAAGATTATACCTAATTCCGCCAATTTGGAAATATCGGTAGTGACCGGTAATAACGAACCCAAGACCACGCCCGAGACAATATAACCGATCAGCGGTTGGACTTTGAGTTTTTTGGCGACAATTCCCCCCAAAGAAGCGGCCGCAATCGCTAAAAGAAGACTTACCGAAGAGGCAGAAGTAAGCATTATTTAAGTTTAGGGAGCTTGCGTGAAAAAAGCAATGGATTTTTCTAAATCCTCCGGTAATTTGCTTTTGAAACTTACTTCTTTGCCTGTTTGCGGGTGAAAAAAGGTAATGGCAGAAGCATGCAGGAAAAGACGCAGGCACCAGGTTCGGTCGGCTCGGGCAGTTTTGCGGCCGGCGTAGAAAAAATCGCCAACAATGGGATGACCAATGAACTTCAGGTGAATTCTGATTTGATGCGTTCTGCCTGTTTTCGGATAAAGCTCAACCCAAGAGAATTTTTCTCTCTTAGTATCGTAATATCTAATCACTTTATATCTAGTTTTAGCTTCCCTCCCCCCCGGAAGCACTCCGAATCTTTGTCTTCTCCAAGGAAGCCTGCCTACTGAAGCTATTATTTCTCCCTCTTCGGGTTTAATTTCCCCATGGGCTAGAGCAAGATAACTTTTGGTAACCTTTCTTTCCTTAAATTGACTTTGTAGGACGTCAAATACCTCTTGGGTTTTAGCAACCAGAAGTATCCCGCTGGTTTCTTTATCCAACCGATGCACAATTCCGTCTCTCCGCTCTCTGTCCCCGATTAGGGAATACCTAAAATTTTCCCTTAACCAAGTCTGAACAACCGGCTGGTTGGTTGTAGTTGAAGCGTCATTTGTAATCCAACCGGCAGGCTTATCCAAAACTAGCAGGACTTCATCCTCAAAGATAATTTTTGGAGCGCTCATCCTCTATTTTTCCCTCTTGGCCTCGCACTTGACACATCTGGTCGCCTCGGGGTAAACCACTAGTCTATCCGTGTCGATCATTTGGCCGCAGTCTTCACAAACTCCGTACTTCCCCCATTTAATCCGCGAGAGAGCTTTTCTGGTCTGGATTATTTTTTTGGTTAACCCTGCTTTTAAAGCCGAGGCCCGGGCGTGGCCGAACTGCTCGGCAGCATCGGTATCCGGCGAAGCGTTATCAATAAGCCGCCCCGTGTCTTTAAACGGGTCGTCACTTTCCACCTCTTCAAGTCGTTTCTGTAAGCCTCCCAATCTCATCTGGAAAAATTTACCGATGGGAAAAAGCAAATTGGCCGGGAATTTTATCTTGCTTTTCATGACTAACCTTTAGCTAAATTATATACCAAAAGAAAAATTGTAAAGGCCGAAATTGCCGATAAAATAATCTCGCTTCGGCCTGCAAAGGATACCATGGTGGGATTAAAGATTGCAAGGGAGGCTCGGCCCACAAAGAAAACTCCGGCCGTTAAAAGTCCGGCCACCCCGATCCGACCTGACTTATACCAAGCAAAATTTTTATATTTGGCATTTAAGTAAATAAACAAAACAATTAAGACCAGTATCGCCATTGAGACATAAATCACTTTAGTCACAAAGAAAAGGGCCAGCCACGGCAAAAGACCCAGAAAGGAAGCCTCAAAAGCTTCGAAGAACCTTAAGGAATATTTAAAAACACCCCAGGAAAAACCCAAAAAAGCGCCGAAGGCTTCAAACCAAAAAATCCAGTTGGGAAAAAAACTTGTTGACAGCCAAAAGCCAATCACCACGCCCAAAAGAATCAAAAAAGCCGACCCAAAAACAATTTCGCGGGAATAATCTTCTTTAAGGCGCCGCCAGAAAAGAAACAGAAAAAGGACAACCCCCAATAAATTTAAGGCAAGTGAAATCAGCATCGTGTTAGTGCTATTATATATCTTACACCATATGCTGGAGATGCCGCATGTCCTGGTTGGGGCCGCCATCGCCACCGCCATTCCCAATCCCGCCATTTCCATTCCCTTAGCGCTGGCCAGCCACGTTCTGCTGGACAGGATTCCTCACTGGAACCCGCATTTTTATACCGAAACCCAAAAGTACGGCCAGCCCACCCCCAAAAGTACGGCTATCGCCATTGTCGATTCCGCCGCTGCCCTGACCGCAGGACTTTTTCTGGCCGCTAGATTTTTACCAAACTATGGAGGGCAATTTCCGTAATTGCCGCCTGTCTGGCTTCGGTTTTATCCGACCAAATCAAAATGCCCTATTTCTTCTTCAAACAACGAACGGGCTTTTTCAAATTCTGGACAAACCTAGAAAGATCCTGGCAGGTTGAGGCCTCATTTATCCCGGGTATCATCACCCAAATTCTTATCTCCCTCGCTGCCCTCTGGTGGATACTGGTTTGAGAATAAGGTAAAATAAGCCCAAGCCGGGGTGGCGGAACGGTAGACGCGTAGGTCTCAAAAACCTATGGGGATAACACCTCATGGAGGTTCGACTCCTCTCTCCGGCACAAAAAACTTGACATAATTAACGGGGACTGGGTTAATGGGCTTTGCCCCGGACGGAAGCCCGGGTCAATATGCCGGCGGAGTAATATTTTAGGGTGTGCAGTTCACTAGCATTTGACCAGCTTCGCTTCGTCTCTCTTCCGTAAAACTTAATTTTTGAAATTTACTCTGTGGCTTTTAAGAAATTCGACGTCAAATGATCGTACCACCCGCCAGGTGGTACATTACTCAATTCTAAGTTCTCTTTGTCTCCCGGCCATAGAACTTAATCCTGTCTCCTCGGAAGAAAAGGTTGATGGTTTTTAAAGGACCGTTTCTGTGCTTGGCGATATCCAAAACAATATTTTCGGTATTCTCCTCATCCTCCCGCCAGAGAAACATGACAACATCCGCGTCTTGTTCGATCGAACCGCTCTCCCTCAAATCTGCCAGCTGCGGCCGCTTTTGCCCACCCCGCTGCTCCACGGCCCGGGAAAGCTGGGAGACGGCCAAAACCGGAACTTTCAGCTCGCGGGCCAGGTTCTTTAAGCCCTGGGAAATCTCCGAGACCTCCTGAACCCGATTTTCCAGCTGTCTGGATCTTGCCAGTTGCAGATAATCAACAATCAAAAGATCCAAACCGTTATTTTCAACCTGTAGTCGCCGAGCCTTCGTGCGCATTTCCAAAATAGATAAAGCCGGGGTATCGTCAATAAAAAGCGGGGCCTCGGCCAACTCCCCCATCGCGTTTGAGAGCTTGGTAAAATCCTCCTCATCAAGTTTACCGGTTTTTAATCTCCAGGCATCGATATCCGCCTGAGCCACCAAAAGCCTGTCCACCAGCTCTTCCTTACTCATTTCCAGCGAGAAAAAGCCGACCGGTCTTTTGTGCTTTACCGCCAAATTTTGGGCAATATTTAAAGATAAACTCGTTTTGCCAACACCCGGCCGGGAGGCCAAAATCAAAAGATTGCTCCTTTGCATCCCCGCCAAACAGTCGTCCAGATCCTTAAAGCCGGTCGGCACCCCCCTTAAACCCTCTCCTTGTTTATGCAACTCATCCAACCTGTCAAAACTTTCGGCCAGCGCGTCTTTAATTAAAGTAAACGACTTGGCCAGATGACGCTGAGAAAGGGCAAAAATTTCACTCTCCGCTCTGTCCATCAGCTCATCGGCCGCTACTCCCTCATCCAGGGAAAAGTCCATCAACCGAGAAGCCGCTGTCATCAGCAGTCTTTTTATCGCCGCGTCTTTAACAATCTTGCCGTAATGCTCAACGTGGGCGGCGGTTGGGACTTTATTGACCAGCTCGGCCAAAAACGCCGTGCCGCCGACTTTTTTTAAAGCCTTCTTCTTTTTTAGGCGTTCCGCCACTGTTAAAACATCAACCGGAATCCTCTCCTCATAAAGCTCAACTGCACATTCAAAGATCTCCTGGTGGCGTTCGTCGTAAAAATCCAAAGGCCTTAAGAATTCCGCTACGGCGATAATGGCGTCTTTATCCAAAAGCAAAGCCCCCAAAACCGATTCTTCGGCACTTCGGGAATGCGGCGGTACCCTTACCTGATCTTTCGTTGCCATACAATTTGGGGCAGATTACAAAACGATAACTTTCGGGCTCTGGTCTTCAATAATATCTTCTTTTTTAAGGGAAAACTTCGGCAGATTTTCAACACTTAAGCCGCTTTCGGAAAGAAAATCGGTCACCGGATAAAGTTTGGCAAAGGCCTCTTTATTTAAACCCGGAACTTGGTAATGCATGGGGATAATAAAAAACGGGTCGACCTCGCCAACCACCCGAACGGCTTCTTTGGGACCGATGGTGTATTCCCCGCCGACGGGGATAAATAAAACGTCAATGTTCCCCAGCTGGGAAAGCTGCTCGTGAGTCAGACTTTCACCCAAATCCCCCAGGTGAGCCAGTCTTAAGCCGTCTGCCTCAAAAACAAAGATGGTATTTTTGCCCCTCAAGGAGCCTTTCTTCTCATCATGGAAAGAAGTGAAGCCAAGAACAGACACCCCCATCACTTCGTACTCCCCAGGGCCGTCGATCACTTTCCTGACGTTTTTAACCAGGCCCGTCTGGTTATGATCGGCGTGCAGATGAGAAACAGTCACGATGTCGGCCTCAACCGCCGGATATCTAAGCCCGACAAATTTTGGATCAAAAGGATCGGTAACAATCGTGGCGGTTTTACCCCTAATCTTAAAAGATGAATGTCCAAGATGATAAATTTCCATGTTCCATTCGCATACTAACAGAAGTTGTTTTTCTTGACAAGATGCTCTCTTTAACCTATATTCGTGTCCAATGCGTAAAGAAGCGATTTACGCCATAATTGCCGGTCTTGCCTTAGGGCTGATTATCGCTTTTGGTGTCTGGAGAATTAACTTATCAAATAAAAAACCAAACATCCCCACCCAGGCCACCCCCACCCCTACCCCGCTCTCGCAAACCGGCCTAACGATTGCCAAACCGAACAATGACGATGTTCTGACAGCCGCCTCCGGTATTATCTCCGGTCTGGCTTCCCCCGAATCCTGGATTGTCGTTTCAACTGATTCTTCCGACTCTCTATTCAAAACCAATTCCGACGGTTCTTTCACCAGTGAGGTTAATCTGACCGGCGGCATCAACCAATTTGTCATCACTGCCGTTAGGCTAGGCGCCAACACCACCTCTCAAACCTTAAGGCTTATTTACTCCACTCAACTGGCCACCCCAGAGGCGGCTCCGACAGCCGCTTCAACCGAATCGGCAATCCGGGAAAAAGTCCTCCAAAAAGTTGAAGAGGTTTTAAATTCACCAAAAGCCTACCTCGGGACAGTTACCGACATCACCGATACCTCCATTCAGCTTAAATCCGATTCCGGAGAAATTTTACAGGCTTCGGTAGATTCCAAAAACGTGGTGGTTATCAAAACCGGACCCAAAACGACCGCGGTTAAATTTACGGATATCGCCATCGGCGATTATATTGCCGCCTTAGGCTTTCGCAACGGCAATCACGTCTTGAACGCCAAAAGAATCCTAATCACCTCTCCCCAAAAACCACCCAACATCAAGGTTTATTTCGGCCCGGTAAAAAGCGTCAATAAAAAAGAGGTCGCTTTAGAAGATTTGAAATTTACGACCAAGTTAACCGGACTGAAAGTCGGCGATTTAATTATTGTTGTCGGCACTGTTGACGAGGCAGGCAAGTTCTCCCCCCGCAAATCCTTCCTCACCGTTCCCGCCGCTTCCCCCTCCCCCAGCCCAGACTAGAAATTCAGTCAAAAAAAACAAAAAAGTCGGCCGTGGCTATCCGCACACATACCGACTTCTTATAAGAGTATATTACCTCAAAACTGAACAAGTTACGATACTTTTTAGACATTAATGAATAATTGTCAGGGTCAATTGGAACATCCTGTAGGTTGAAGAGTATTTTAGGTAGAATCTCCTATACAAAGGAGGTGATTAATATGGTTTCTTCGCTCAG
>Ga0100397_1001267_pt1 | contig 15066 bp, 18 predicted proteins | sample CryGeymeta201521_FD_81550 | JGI IMG/M metagenome (GOLD analysis project Ga0100397, IMG submission 81550) | Groundwater microbial communities from Crystal Geyser aquifers in Utah, USA - Crystal Geyser metaG 2015-21 | ecosystem: Environmental > Aquatic > Deep subsurface > Groundwater | place: USA... | reverse complement strand
CAATGGTTCACACAGTTGGAATGATTATTTTACTTGCTCTTCTTTTGGCAGTTACCGCTCACGACATAATCCGCCTAATTGCAGGAGGTGGTATTTCAGGATTTCTTCAGGGAGTGGTAAAATGATCCAATGAGGCAGTCCAAACTTTTTCCCAAAACCAGGAAAGAAGCTCCTAAGGATGCGGAGAGCATTAATCATAAACTTCTTGTAAGAGGGGGATTTATTGATCAACTCATGGCAGGAAGCTGGACCCTTCTTCCTTTAGGGTGGAGGGTGGTTACTAAAATAAACCAAATAATTAGGGAGGAAATGAATGCCATAGGCGGACAGGAAATGCTCATGCCCCTTTTGCACCCTAAAGAGCTTTGGAATGAAACGGGAAGATGGGATAAGGCCAAAGAAGTTATGTATCAATTTCAGGACAAAAGGGGTAAAGAATACGCCCTTTCCTTTACCCATGAGGAAATATTTCTTGATTTAATGAGAAAAAACATTAAAAGTTATCAGGATCTGCCCATTGCTCTTTATCATTTTTCAACGAAGTTTAGAAATGAGCCCCGCGCAAGAAGTGGTATCTTAAGAGGCCGAGAATTTATGATGAAGGATTTGTATTCAATTCATGCGGATGAAGAAGATTTTTGGAAATACTATGAAGAAGTTAAAAATGCCTATGTTAAAATTTTTAGAAGAATGGGGTTCGATCCTAAGGTGGTAGAAGCTGCCGGTGGGGTGTTTACCAATAACAACACGCATGAATTGCAGGTAATTACTGAGGGTGGAGAAGATATTATTTATTATTGTGATAAATGTGATTGGGCAGAAAATAAAGAAATATTTAAAGGAAAGGTAAATGAGGTTTGCAAGAAATGTAAAAATGGACGCATACAGGAGGTAAAATCTATTGAAGTTGGGAATATTTTTCCCTTTGGGACATACTATTCGGAATTGATGAGGGTGTATTTTACCGATAAAGAGGGGAAAAAGAAGCCTGTTTGGTTCGGCAGCTACGGAATAGGTTCAACCAGAGTCATGGGTGCTTGGGTTGAAGTCTCTCATGATGATAGAGGAATTATATGGAATAAAGCAATTTCTCCCTTTGATGTTCATTTAATTGAACTTCCGGGAGGAAATGGCAAGAAAGTATATGAGGATTTGAAAAAAGAAGGAGTTGATGTTTTATGGGACGACCGAGAAGTTCCTGCCGGAGAAAAGTTTGCAGACAGCGATCTTATCGGCATTCCCGTCAGGCTTGTGGTTTCGGAAAAGACTAAAGATAAAATTGAACGGAAGGAAAGAACTTCTTCTAAGATTAAACTTTTGTCTCTAAAAGAGGCTGTTGAACTTCTTTAGACTTAGACTTAGACTTGTACTTGAACTATGGCAGACGACTGTATTTTTTGTAAGATAGTAAACCGTTTTGTTCCATCAGAGATAGTTAACGAATCGGATAATTTGATTGTTATTAAAGACATTCATCCTAAAGCGAGTGTTCATTTGTTGTTAGTTCCTAAAAAACACGTTAGAGATATAACTGGTCTGGATGAGGCTACTTGGTTGGAAATAAAAAAAATGGTCTTATTGCTTGCTAAAGAAAAGGGATTAAAAAATTTTAGAATAGTCCATAATGCTGGTGAAGCAGCTTTGATTTCCCACATGCATATGCATTTTTTGGCAGAGATTTCAGTGGACAGAGAATTATGATTACAGACACCATTACTCAAAAAATCGGGGAAGCACTTAAGGCCCATGATGAAATAAGGCTTTCTACATTAAGACTTCTTTCCTCCGCTCTTAACTACGAGTTTATAGCCAAGCAGCATAAACTTTCCGAAGATGAGGAATTGGTTGTTGTTAGACGTGAAGCTAAAAAAAGGAAGGAAGCAATTGAAGCTTATGAGAAGGCGGGATATAAAGACAGGGCCGAAAAGGAAGCCAAAGAATTGGCAATCCTTCAGGAATATTTACCTCCCGAAGTATCCGACGATGATATTGCAAAATTAGTTGATGAGGCTATGAAGGAAACCGGTGCTTCAGCAATTAGCGATATGGGGAAGGTCATCGGACTCGTTAAACAAAAAACCAAAGGTGCTGCGGATGGAGCAGTTATTGCGAATTTGGTTCGCCAGAAATTATGATTCGGGTTAATGTTTCCAAACAATCAAATTTCCCCGTAAAAAGCTCTTTAATTAAAAAAAGATTAAAAGAGTTTTTGACTAGAGAGGGAATTGTTTCGGATTGTGTTGTTTCGGTTGCAATTGTGGGGGAGGCAAAAATGTTTGAGATAGGGAAGAAGCATTTGAAGGACAAAGTTCTTCACGATGTCCTTTCTTTTACAGAGTCTGAACTAAAAGGAAATTTTGTTTATCCTCCTGACGGAAAAATATATTTAGGAGAGATTATTATCTGTTATCCTAAAGTTGTGGAAGAAGTTAAAGAAGAAAGTGTTTTGATTGACGAAAGAGCTTGTGAACTGGTCGAACACGGAGCATTGCATTTATTGGGTAAGCATCATAAAGAAAAGATATGACTTATTATTTAAAATATAGACCCCAAACTCTGGAGGATTTGGATTTGGATTCGGTTCGCGAGCAACTGAAAAAAATAGTTTCTTCCGGAAATATTCCTCATGCGCTTTTATTTGCAGGGCCTAAGGGAACAGGAAAAACATCAGCTGCCAGAATTATTGCAAAAATAGTCAATTGCGAAAAACAAGGGAAAAAACTAACCGAGCCTTGTAATAAATGCGGTCAATGCAAGTCAATTGCAAAGGGAAACAATATCGATGTAATTGAGCTGGATGCTGCCAGCAACCGTGGAATTGATGATGTAAGGGTATTAAGGGATACCATTAAACTTTCTCCGGCATCTGCTAAGAAAAAAGTCTACATCATTGATGAAGCCCACATGTTAACCCTTGAGGCTTCAAATGCTTTATTAAAAACTCTCGAGGAGCCCCCGGAGCATGTTGTTTTTATTCTCGCAACCACAAATGCTGAAAAGCTTATTGAAACAATTAGATCAAGAACTACCCTAATAGAATTTCATAAAGCGAGTCCCGAAGAAACAGTTAGATCTTTAAGAAGCGTGGTTAAGGGAGAGAAATTGAAGATTGATAAGGAAACCTTACTTTCAATTTCAGAAATGTCTGACGGATCCTTTAGGGATGCGGTAAAGATTTTGGAACAGCTTGTCTCTCAAAAAGTTAAGCTGGAAAAAGCGGAGGTAGAGGAATATCTTTTTAAAAGAAAGGCCTTTAATGAAAAAGAGTTTATTAATACTCTTTCGGCCAAAGATGCTAAAAAGGCGCTTTTGGGGATCGAGTATTTTGTAACAAAGGGAGTAAGCGTAGAAAACGTAATTGATTCTTTAATTACCGTTTTAAGGGAAAGTCTGTTAACTAAAGTTGGCCTTGGGGGAGAGGAGATTCCAAATCTCTCAAAAGAAAATTTGATTTCTCTGATTGAACTTTTAACATCTGCCCGTTCCCAGATAGCCTTTTCCCCGATTGAAGAACTTCCTTTGGAAATTGCCGTGATTAAATGGTGCGGAGAGGGGGTAGCGGATAGCGAAGAGCGAATAGCGAAGAGTGAAAAAGATAAAGAAACAGAAAAGCAACCAGATAAAAAATTAACCGCAAAATTATCGGAAATAACCGAAGATGTCTGGAAAACAATTCTAACCAGAGTGAGGCCAATTAATACTTCAATCGAGGCTCTCCTGAGGGCAGCCAGGCCGGTCGGCTATGACGGCAGTAATTTAATTTTGGGAGTTTATTACCGATTTCACAAAGAACGCCTTGAGGAAGTTTCTCACCGAAAAGTTCTGGAGGATGTGGCGGCAAGCGTAATCGGCTGTCCCATTAAAGTAACCTGCACTTTAACCGATCCGCCGGTTAAGAAAGATCTTCCTACACCTCCTTTGACGGAAACGAAAGATAACGATATAATTAAGATTGCCGAAGAGATTTTCGGCAACTAGTATCTAGTACCCTTTTTATTATGTTTGACAAATTTAAACAATTGGGAGAACTGGCAAAAATGAGGCAGCAGGCCTCTGCCTTGCAGAAAGAGCTTGAGAAAATTAGCGAGACTCAAGAAAAAAATGGCTGGACCGTTTCGGTCTCCGGAGATCAAAAATTAAGGTATATTAAAAAAGGTGATGAGGATTTAAAGGAACTCACCGATCTTATAAACGATGCCATGAAGAAAGTTCAGAAAGAAGCGGCAAAGAAAATGATGGAAATGGGCGGAGGACTTTCCGGACTTCTTGGAAATTTAGGCAAAGGATGAAAATACCTCGGGCGATATCTGCTCTAATTGATTCTTTTCAGAAGCTTCCCGGAATTGGGCCTAAAACAGCCCAAAGATTAACCTACTATCTTTTACATGTTCCTCAAATAGAACTTGATAATTTTTCTGACGCAGTTTCCAATCTAAAAAAAGAGACCACCCTTTGTTCAACTTGCAGAAATATTGGAGAGAGCGATCCTTGTTTAATTTGTTCCGATTTGTCCCGTGATATATCAACAATTTTAGTTGTTGAACAGCCACTGGATGTTTTAGCTTTTGAAAAAACGGGCAAGTATAAAGGTTTATATCATGTTCTTCATGGAGCAATAAATCCTTTGGAAAATATCGGACCGGATGAGATATACACCCAAGACCTCTTGGACAGAATTAAAACCCACTCCGTCAAGGCTTCGCGGGTCAAGGAAGTAATAATTGCTACAAATCCGACAATGGAGGGGGAGGCAACCAGTATGTTTCTTGCTAAAGAACTAAAAAGATTAGAAAAGAAAAGTTTAAAAATTACAAGACTAGGTATGGGAATTCCAACGGGGGCTGATTTGGAGTATGCTGATGAAGTAACTCTTTCCCAAGCCCTTCAAGGCAGAAGAGATATCTAAATAATATGAATACTGCCCAACCCGCAAAGAATCTTGTCGCTCAGGAACCTTGGGAAATTCTTAAGGACGCAGGGGAGCAAGTTTTTCCGCGAGAGAGCGGGGGTGAAGTCGATCCTAATCAAAACTTAAATCTTATCCAAGCCGAGGCGGAAAACAGAAAACTTCTTGAAGAAAGAGATAAAGTAAGAAGTCAAAGACTATTGGAAGCTTTGCAAAGGGAACTTCAGGATAGAACAAAAAATGATTTAATTAAGAGCCTTCAGGAAAAAATTGCGAAAGGGGAAGTGGTTTATTTAGAAAATTATCCGCAACTAACTCCTGAAGAAAAAGAGTTTTTAAAGAAGCAAACTGAAATGGTAGAAGAGCAAAAAGCAAATGCTAAAAATGCAAATGACAAATTAATTGAACCGGCAGTCAAAAAAGGCAGAAGGCTTTTTAATTTTGGCAAGAAAACTCAAATGCAAAGACAGCAAACTCAAACCGAAAGACCCCTTCCGCCATCAGGGTAGAATATATCTATGCGAAAAATAAAAAGGAATAAATCAAAAAAAGTGTCGAATATTTTAGACCTGGCTGGTTCTTTTAAGGCGCCTAAGGGAATGAATGCCCTGAAAGCCCGTGAGTATATGCAAACACACTACAAAAGATTTTAGGATTTTGACAAATTAGGTGTTATCCGCAAAGAGCCTTCTCAAATCTGCTAATATTAGTGGATGGACCTTTTTTTATTTAATTCATTAACCCGTAAGAAAGAGAAGTTTGTGCCCCTCGACTCCGCTCGGGGTAAACCTGTTGGTTTATATACCTGCGGTCCTACTGTATATGATTATGCTACGATTGGAAACTTTAGAACCTACACGTCAGCGGATATTTTAGTAAGGGCTCTAAAATACAGTGGCTACAAAGTTAAATACATTATGAATTTAACCGATGTGGGGCATTTAACCGGAGATAATCTGGGGGATGCAGACATAGGGGAAGACAGACTGGAAAAGGCTGCCAAAAAAGAAAGAAAAACCGCATGGGATATTGCCAAATTTTACACGAAGGCTTTCTTCGTGGATTTTGAAAAACTTAATTTAGAAAAACCCGAAAAGTTTGTGAAGGCAACAGACCACATAAATGAACAAGTTGATCTTGTAAAGAGGTTGGAGGGAAAGGGTTTAACTTATAGGACTTCAGACGGCATTTATTTTGACACGATTGCCTTTGAAGAAAAAACCGGGAAAAAATATAGCGAGCTTTCTACCCTCGCTCGGATAAAAGAAGGGGCTAGGGAAGAGGCAAATCCCGAAAAGAGAAATCCGCGCGATTTTGCTCTTTGGAAGTTTTCACCAAAGGGTGTTAAAAGAGATATGGAATGGGAGAGTCCTTGGGCCCCTCCCGGCGCTCGGGGTAAAGTAATGGGATTTCCCGGTTGGCATGTAGAGTGCTCTGCTATGAGCATGAAATATCTGGGAGAAACGTTTGATATTCATGTCGGAGGAGAGGATTTAAGAAGTACTCACCATCCAAACGAAATTGCCCAATCAGAGGGGGCAACCGGGAAAAAGTTTGTAAATTATTGGATTCATGGGGCTTTCTTAAAAGTTGATGGGGGAAGGATGGGTAAAAGTCTCGGTAATGCCTATAGGATATATGATTTGGAAAAAAGAGGGTATGACGCTTTGGATTTAAGGTACTTTTATTTATCCGGAAAATACAACGAACCCTTGAATTTTACTTGGGAATCACTAAAAGCTTCTCAAGTCGCACTCGCGAAGCTCCGTTCACTGATCACTGTTCACCGTTCACAGAGTACTAGAACAACTATTTCAGAATATAGAAATAGATTTTTGCAAGCCATAAACGATGATTTAAATACTCCTCAAGCACTAGCGGTTTTATGGGAAATGCTTAAGAGCAGTATCCCGAGTTCCGATAAATATGATTTGGCTCTAAGTTTTGATGAAGTATTGGGACTTGAGTTAAGTAAAAGTCCTAAGAAGGTAGAAATTCCCGAAGAGATAAAAAAGCTTATTGCAAAAAGAAGTATCTTAAGAAAAGAGGGAAAGTTTGAAGAAGCGGACGAAATAAGAAAGCAGATCGAAAGGAAGGGATTTAACACCCAAGATGAAAAGATTTCTAGATAATTTCGATAAATATTTAAAGTTTTTCTTTATTTGTGGCAACTTTTGCAAGCGGGAGAATAAAAATAAACTATTAAAGACTTATTTTTTTAAGAGAGAATCCCGATTTAATCGGGAGAGATTTCTTGACAATAATTCCAATGTGGTCAATTAGAGGAAAGTGGTTTTTAACTTCTTGCTGAAATTTCTCCGCCAAGTTTCCGGTGTAATTTGCATAACCTGCTTTTTCCGAATGCGAACAGAGTCTGCCTTCCCATTCATGAATTACCTTTAAAACATCAGCCCCTACTTTATTAAATTCTTCCTGGTATTTACTGGTTCCTCCAGCCAAGCTTTGCTTATCATTATCCATTCCGTAGTCTGTATGAATCTTTGCAAATTTATCAAAAAGTTCTTTATATGTTTTGACCATCCGTTTGAAGTATTCCTTGTACTTGATCATGGATGTAATTATAATTCCCAGATATGAATAGTTTAAGTAGTGAAATTCTCCCGCTCCTTTCGTATTATGATGATCTTTTACGCAGATTATCCCTGAAAGAATTGGGACCGAAATTTAGGGTGGGGGAAGCCTTAAGTTCTGTTGCTTCTTTTTACGAAAGGCTTAGATATGCGGTTGATTACAAAAAAGAACACTTACTGCGAAGAAATGCAATAGAAAGAATCTTAAAAAGAAATCTTTGGGAAAAGGGGGAGAGTGATGTAAACCTTTTGGCCAAAGCTTTATTGAAAGAACTTACCTGGGCGAAATATATTAAAAATAACTTTTACCCGTTAGCCAAAATTAATGAGCTGTCTTACATCATTTCAAAATACTTGGTTCTTTCCCGTAGTTTTGCAATTGAGTTTGGTAGTAAAAGAGAAATCAAATGGAAGGACTGGCGAATAGGAGTAGCTTCATGTGAGATTGAGGAAAGTTTGGATCCGCAAGTTTCCTCAGTTGATGTTTTATCCATGGCGGTTGAATCCTGGTTTAACAAAAAATTCAACTGGGTAGACAGTGGTTTAATGGCTGATGAGAAAGAAGATGAACTGGCTATTGCCATTCACAGAAGCTTAATCCGCGGAGATGAATCACAAAATGCGTATTATTTGTTAAGAAGGCTCTACAAAAATTGGAATGGGCTAAGTCTGGAAGAAGTTGAAAAAAATAAAGAAGAGATATATAAAATTTGCTTAAGAATTAGAAAAAGTTTGGCCAATCCGATTCAATCAAGACTTTATAGATTTGTTCAAAAAGAAGTTTCGGCTTTTCAAATTCTCAAGTCTTTAATTGACGAAAACCTTGAGAATGCAAAGGAGATTTTCAGAGATCCCGAGCGGCTAACCGAAAAAGTATCTGAAGTTTGTGATGAAAGATATAACGAGATATCAAGCAGAGTCAACCGCGGCATAATAAGAAGCGTTATTTACATTTTTGTAACCAAAATTGTTTTCGCCATAGCTATTGAGATTCCGTATGAACTTTATTTTTTGAAACATTTGAGCTATTTGCCGATTGTCAGTTCCATTGCCATTCCTCTTCTTTTTGTATTTTTGGTCACAGCCACGATTAGAAAACCGGGGGAGGAAAATACCAAAAGAATTATTGATCTGATACAAGACTTTGTTTACCAGGGCGGAAGGAAAAATAGAACAGATTTTTCCTTGGTTGGGAAGAAAAAAGGCTTAACTTATAATATTTTTACCATAGTTTATCTTGTCCTTTTTGTTTTAATCTTTTCTTTTATTTCATATGCCTTAGCTAAAATCGGGTTTGATATTGTCGGAATTGGGATATTTTTCATATTCCTTTCCTTAATACTTCTTTTCGGCTATAGAGTTAAATTTTCCGCATCTGAGCTAAATGTAATTCCTAAAAAAGAAAGTCTGGCTTCCAACTTTTTTACCAATTTGACTCTTCCTTTTTTGGATCTGGGGGTCTTGCTTTCGGATAAATTCGCTTCCCTTAACTTTTTTATCTTATTTTTTGACTTTCTAATTGAAGCTCCTTTAAAAAACATAATGGGAATTTTAGATGAGTGGGGAAACTACTTAAGAGAAAGAAGGGAAGAGGCCGTAGAAATTCCTGTAGAAAGATAGTTCCTTCTAACATATAATTTGATTTATATGATTCTTGAAGTTAACAATCTTACAGTTAAATTCGGTAATCAAAAAGTTCTTGATAATGTCAGTTTTTCTGTGGAAAGAGACGGGACTTTGGCAATAATCGGACCAAACGGCGCAGGAAAGTCGGTTCTTTTTAGGACGATATTGGGACTTATTCCCTACGAGGGAGAAGTTAAATGGGCCCCTAATATAAAGATTGGGTACGTTCCCCAAAAGCTTTTTGTCCAGAAGGATCTTCCCCTGACAGTACAAGAATTTTTAAAACTAAAAGAAAAGGGTCTGACCAATATTGAGAAAGTATTAAATTCCGTTGGAATTAAAAAGACGGGTATTCTAAAAACCCGACTAGGGGATTTATCCGGAGGGGAAATACAAAGAGTTTTAATTGCCAACGCCTTACTGGGAAGCCCTCAAGTTTTACTTTTTGATGAACCGACATCAGGAGTTGATATTGCCGGAGAAGAAACTATCTACGCACTCATCGAAAGGCTTAAAAAGAAAGTTGATCTGACAATTATTTTTATTTCCCATGAACTCGACATTGTTTACAGGCACGCCACTGATGTATTGTGCCTGAATAAAGAGAAGATTTGTTTTGGAAAACCTAGAGAAGTAATTGATAAAGAAACTCTGAGTAAAATGTACGGGGAAGATGTAAAAGTATATAGACATCATGAACATCATGAATACTAATTTATATATCCTTTTAATAACCGGAGCTTTGGTTGGAGCCGTATCGGGTTACTTGGGGTCTTTCATGGTTCTTAAAAGAATGTCTCTTGTGGGGGACGCTCTCAGTCATGTTGCCCTTCCCGGCATGGCCATTGCCCTTATTTTAAATCTTAACCCGATGCTCGGGGCCTTCGTTGCCTTAACTTTAGCGGTTATTGGAGTTTGGTACTTAAGTGAGAAATCTGAAATATATCCGGAAGCTTTGGTCGGAGTTTTCTTTACCGCAAGTTTAGCAATAGGAATTTTAATTACTCCGAAACCTGAACTTCTTGAAGCTTTATTCGGAAACTTTGAGAAAATTAATATTTTCGACGGAGTAATTATTGCAGCTTCCTCGGCTTTAATATTTACGGCAGTTTCATTAATTTCCAAAAAACTTCTTTTAGGAATAGTTTCTGAAGATTTAGCAAAAGCAGAAGGAATAAAAATGAAGAATATAAACCTTATTTATCTTCTTCTCGTTGGATTTGTTGTTGCCTTGGGAGTTAAATTTGTAGGAACTTTGCTTATGGGAGCATTAGTTGTAGTTCCCGCAGTTGCAGCCAAGAATCTTTCCGGAAGTATTAAAAGTTATCAAATACTTGGATCTTTGTTGGGGGTTGTATCAGTTGTATTTGGTTTACTAATTTCCAGCTATTTCCATTTTTCTTCCGGCCCGATAATTGTTTTGGTTAGTATACTCATCTTTCTTCTAAGCTACATCTTCAAAAAGCATCGACCAAACGGTACTTGACATACATAAAGGTATATACTAGTATGTGTATACAATGATAATTAGGCATCTAGATCAGGCTCTAGCCAGCCACTTTGCCAAGTATAAGGAAGTTTTGGTTTTGCTGGGAGCAAGGCAGGTGGGCAAGACAACGATTCTTAAGAGGATCTTTCCGGACGCGCAGTTTTTAGTTGTGGATAATGATCCTGTGAGAAACGCTCTTGAACATTATGATCCGGCAGTTTATAAACAGTTGTTAAATGCAAATAGTGATACAGTGGTACTAGACGAAATTCACAAATTAACTGATCCGGGGAGAGCCGCTAAAATATTTTTTGATCAACTTCCCAAATACAAACTTATTATTACCGGGTCTTCGGCCTTTAATATTAAGAATAAAGCTTCAGAGAGTTTGGCGGGCAGAAAAATAGATTATCATCTTTATCCATTGACCTTAAGTGAATACTTAGTACAAAACGGTCTCGAGGGTTCTCTATCTTTTCGGTCCATGGAAAGCTTGCTTAAGGGAGAGAAAGCAGGACAAATATTTAAACAATATGACCATAAGGCGCTTTTAAATAATATTTTGGTATATGGACTATATCCGGCTATGCAATCCCATCCGAGTGATTCGGTTTACTTGACCAACTTGATCGATAGTGTTGTGTTTAAAGATTTGGTTGAGTTATCACTTTTGGAAAACAAGTCTGCGGCTCTTTCACTATTAAAGCTTTTGGCATATCAAATTGGTTCCTTGGTTAATTATGCCGAATTGGCATCTAAGTTGGGTATTGGAGCAAAGACTGTAAAAAGATATATCGAACTGTTTGAGCAAAGCTTCATTATTTTTACTATCAAACCTTATACATCGAGAAAAAGAGATGAAATTGCAAAAATGCCAAAAATTTACTTTTATGATACTGGTTTGAGAAATGCCTTGATAAACAATTTTGAACCGGTTGAAACTAGGGGGGATGCCGGTCAATTGTTTGAAAACTTTATCGTAAGTGAATTTTTAAAATACAACTATTATGGAAGCTTTGGATATAATTTTAATTATTGGAGGACAAAAAGTGGTTCGGAAATAGATCTTGTTCTAAATAAACTAGGCCACGAGACTTTCGCTCTTGAGATAAAGAGCAAATCGGGGCGGATTAATCAGGCTTTTATATCCCGTTATCCGGAATCAAAAATGGTAGTTGTGTCTAAAGATAATTATTGGGTTTGATGAGTAACTAAGGATTACCTTTCCAGATGAAAATTGGGATGCACTTTTCACCGTCCCAACTTTTTCCTGCAGAGCTGGATCTGGCTCTGCCAGAGATTTTTACTTCAAAATAATACTTCGAAAGGCCAGAAAAGAAAGAGAAATTATTGAAAGGGATTATTTAAGGAGGATTGTAGCTTCCGAAGTTCCGGATATAACAATTCCATATGTCTGATAACAGAATTACAAACTCCAAGAGCGTAAAAAGTGTGAAATATTTGATTATAGGGTATATAATTGTCCATTATGTCTAGGGAACTGGAACAGACCTTATTTGCACGTACAGAAATTCGCGAGAAAGAGGGAATTGTACGACCTAGATATACGGTTAGAGAAGAAGCATTTGGTTTTACTGTTTACGACAGACGGCCGTTAACTGCCAAGCTGGTTAGAAATGGTCGGTTGGAAGAAATTTTTGCCTCAGATCGAATAGATGTTCAAGATTGCATGTACTTGCCAGCCAAAAGAGACGCTTATAGAAAGGACATCCTTTATTCACCTTACAGAATTTATTACGAATTAACCCTCGCATGTAATCTTCGCTGTAAATTGTGTTTTAACGAAGCAGGGAGGCCTAAGCCTGGCGAATTATCTACCCAAGAGGTTTTCGACAGCCTCGATTCATTAAGGGAAGCGAATGTAATTGATTTGAGATTTACGGGTGGAGAGTTGACGATGCGGTCCGATTGGTTTGACATAATGAAGTATGCCCAGAAGCGGGGATTCGTGGTTTCCTGCAACACAAATGCAATCTTCAATCAAGAGTCGGGTATTCCAGAAAAATTTGCCGAATTAAACATGGATCAGGTGACAGTAAGTATTGACGGAAACCGAGATAATCATGACAGGAACAGGGGGAGGGGAAGTTTTGATCAGGCTCTAGAAAATGTTAAAAAAATGCACGATTTCGGAGTTAGACTTAGAATTAACACCCTTCTTACAAGATATTCACTAAATGATTATGAGTTTATTTTAGATTTGGCCAGGCTCTATGCTGATGAAATTAATTTTTTTGTCCCTGTTTTTATAACAGCATTCAAGAACACTCCGCAATTCATTGCGGAGATGAATTGAACGCTGATATGTCATCCTCCTTTGGAGGGATACCCCGCTCTTTAGAGCGGGGAGGATGTCATAGGAAGAGGGGCTAACCGAGAAGATGAATTTTCTGTAACGACAGAAGAGTCAGCTGCATTTTCGAGGAAAATCGAGGAACTTAGGTTCGATTATTCAGGCTTAAATGTGCTTCATTTTATGAGGTCTACGAAATCTAGATCAATAAATAGTAGGTCAGACAGCCTGGGTTTGCTGGGAGGGCCGCCTTCTGGATTTACAACCTTTAATTTAACCTGCGATGGTGGAATATGGGGAGGGGGTTATATTCCTTATATTGATAGAAGTTGGTGCTTGGGAAATATCAAAAAGGATGACATTTTTGATATTTGGCAAAGAAGCGAGTTGTTAGAGAAACAGCGTAGACAATCGCAGGCATTAAGAGATTTTTGTAGTAGCTGTCCTGTTCATAGTATTTCTTGCGCAGAAACTAAGTGGGAAATAGAGTTAAATCGTCAGCTTCATCCCGAAACGAATAATTATTATTGTATTTATGGTAAAAATACACCACTACTTGATATTGTAAGGTGGTCATAAAGAAATGGGGATTTGTGAATTGTGTGGTAGTAATACAGAATTACCCCTACTAAGGGAGAGAATAGAGTGTGTTTTGAGAGAGGGTGGTTTGACTATCCCGGAATTTGTTCAGTTAAATCCAATAGAAAGAATTGGGGCAATAATCAAAGGATTTAACCTTTCTACAGGCGATAGTGAAAGAAGGCCTTTAGACTTAGACCAGAATTTTATTAATGGTGATTATGGTTTAGTTGTCATTAAACCAGAAATATACGGAAGCCTTGATAAAGTTAATTCTTTTTTATCAACGGGGTTGGGTTTGTCAATTGTTTTTTCCGAAAATTTTGTATATAGCCCTTCACAGTACTGGGAAATATATGGTAAATACTATACCGAGAATTTTAAGCGATTCCCTCATGGAGCCTTAATGTTTTTAATTTCAACCAGCCTGACAAGTCGTATTATTGTGTTCAAGCACCTTGATATTTCTAGTTATCATAAGATTTATCAAGGCATGAGTCGAAACGGTGATATAGATAAGCCAGTCTTTATACTGACCGAAATTGAAGATAGACAGGCTGTGTTTAATGCCCTCTTTGTCAAACACCCCATTTATGGCATTAGAAGGCTAGTGTGCGAACCATTTGTGAGAAACAAAGGTTTTTTACATATGGAAGAGGGGAAATGTCCGGCAGTTTGTTGGGATTTTGCGGGTGAATTTAGCAGGAGGGGAGAACTGGAAAACCTTATTACTTTCAACGGCATTCACAGTCCGAAAGACACGGAGGAGTTAATAGACAATTTTGCTGTCTTATCGAAAGCTGTTAAAATTCAACTATGAAAAGTAATCTAGGGGTTCGCAACCTTCTGTATAGGAGAAATGTTTCCTGTATTTTATTTAAAGGTAATAATTATCTTTTGGTCCAGTTAGCTGATTGGGAAGATAATTGGTGGAAGTTTCCACAAGGTGGAATAAAGGAAAACGAAACAGAGGAAGACGCTATCAGGCGCGAGTTGTTCGAGGAACTTAACATATCCAACCTTAAGGTGATCGCAAAAAGTAAATATACTAATTTGTACGATTGGCCTGAGGAAATTGTTAAAAAAAGAGGTCTTAAGTGGAGAGGTCAGGATCAAGTCTTTTATCTTGTTGAATATTTAGGCGATGAACCCGATATTAAAATATCTGATCCCCACGAGGTGAGAAAATTTCAATGGGTGACAAAAATAGAACTTTTTAATTTAATTAGCCAAAAAGACAAAATATTTTCAGGTTATAAAAGTGTGATTAAAAAGATATTTAAAGAGTATGCTAAAATTCTCTCATGAGTCTGTCTGTCGGGATAGTCGGATTGCCGAATGCGGGGAAGTCAACGCTGTTTAACGAGTTATAATAAACCTATATGTCAGAAAGAACTGACATTGAAAAAGTTAGAGAACTTACCCAAAGCTATAACCAGCCGCTGGTTGAGTTTTGCCAAGAGTTAGTGAAAATTCAATCTGTCAATGGTAAAGATTTTGAACGGGAAATATCTCAATTAGTAGCAAATCGTGCAAAAGAACTAGGCTTATCCCAGGAACT
>Ga0100397_1001237_pt1 | contig 15228 bp, 12 predicted proteins | sample CryGeymeta201521_FD_81550 | JGI IMG/M metagenome (GOLD analysis project Ga0100397, IMG submission 81550) | Groundwater microbial communities from Crystal Geyser aquifers in Utah, USA - Crystal Geyser metaG 2015-21 | ecosystem: Environmental > Aquatic > Deep subsurface > Groundwater | place: USA... | reverse complement strand
GCAAAGAAAAAAATGTGTCTTTGCCTCATCAGTTCTTTAAAACCAGTACGAGTAGCTACAAAACTCGTCCGGAGCACCACGTAGCTACGTGCTGCAGCCACAATAGCAAGAAGGGAGGTTTCATTTTTTTATCAGTCACAGCAACGCTTCTTGGCGCTTTCAACAAATTCCTTGTTGCTTGCAGTGTGTTTCCTAGGAGGCATGCATGTCTACATGCAACAGATCTCTTTTGCAATTTGGGTGGTTGTTTCTAGCTACAGTAGTATTGAACATTCCAATATTAACAAAAGAGTTATTTTAGTAATACTAGAGCTACTGTTTAATGAAATAAATGAAAAAATAATATAAACTTGTAGGAAAACTGTTCTTGGTTTGGACGCGCACTTATTCAACTGAACACTGTTCGCGTTGACTAGTACGGTAGACTAGTAGTCTGAGAACGAAGATTCGAAAAAAGGCTTTTGTGCTTCTTGTCTTGTTCTGTACTTTGTCCACCTCATTACTTTTCTCACCATCGTATGTTGTCTTATCCTTCTTTCATAGCGACCACTGTTACATGAACGACAGACCCATAGCGCAGTACCAGAGACGGTGGCTTGGAACGCTTCGTCACCTTCATTACACAGCATGTGGAACTTAAAATATCCCTTTCTCATTCTTATTATTTTGCAGTTTCATGCAGTTCAGAGCTTTCAGACCATTGATTCTCATCCTGGTACAAAAGGCATTACAAAGCCCACTTCTTATCATGCACGATCCCTGTCGTGCCTTTCTTTACTAACAACCCCAGTGGTTGATTGCATATTAAGCGTCGACGAAGATCCCATCGAGGATGTCGTAGATCATTGGCAACAGAAGAATTGGAACGAAATTATCAACACTGGCTTTGTCGTGGTTCTATCGCTGGCGATCCTGTGGTATATTACTACTGCAAACTTCCATATAAGCCGTGGATGGACTGCGGAGGAATACGCTCTTCACGTTCCTGTTGATGCATGGTTGTCGTATTCGAAAACTCTGGCGGATGCTCCCATCTTTACCAAAGCCGTGACGTCTGCTACCGTGTACGGTATTGGCGATGTCATTGCCCAGAGGACCGAAGGAACATCAGTCGGAGATTTGGATCGGATGCGAACGGGACGAAGTGTGGCTGCGGGATTATTGGGACATGGGCCATTGAGTCATGTTTGGTACAATGTCTGCGATGGATTGTTTGATAACGTTTTGCATATGACAGCCTGGTGGGTGTTTTTTCCGAAAGTGTTGCTGGACCAACTCACGTGGGGACCATTTTGGAATAACACATATATACTTCTGTTGGGAATAATGAAGATGGACAAATGGGAAGACATTTGGGGCAATATGAAAAGAACCACGATACCTCTGATTGTTTCCGGACTAAAGCTGTGGCCGGCAGCTCATATGGTTACTTACGGACTCATACCAGTAGAAAATCGGCTTTTGTGGGTTGATCTTGTGGAGATTCTTTGGGTCACAATTCTTGCCACTCAGGCATCAGGTGTGATTCATGAAGAACACGTTGCTGAACAAAGAGAATCCGATTCGAACCGTTCCGAAGAAAGAAAAGTGGTACCTTAAGAAGAAGAAGAAGTTATATTGGTTCTGAGAAGTCTTCAATGGTAGTTCTGAGAAAAGTCTTTGTTTGCACAAGGAAAGGTGCTATTGAATCAATATTGTCCACCAGCACATTCCAATATATAAATGTTAAGGAGATGTAGGGATAGATGAGAGGAGTTCAAGTCAACAGATTTTATGTCCATGCTGGAAAGAGCAAAAGCAGCTTCTGCACAGCAGAAGTCTTTCTTTGTAATTCTGAGAAAATTCTTTTATTTGTACAAAGAAAGGGTGCTATTGAATCAGTTTGTTAGCCAGCACATTCCAATATATAAAGTATAAGAAGATGAAGGGGTTGACGAGAGCAGTTCAAGTCAATGGCTTTTGTGTCCACGCAGGAAAAAGTAAAAGCAGCTTCTGCACGGCAGAAGTCTTTGTTTGTAGTTCTGGGAAGTCTATGTTTGCACAAAGAAAGGGTGCTATTGAATCAATTTTGTAAACCAGCACATTCCAGTTTATAAATGATAAGGAGATACAGGTAGATGAGAAGAATTCAAGTTGACAATTTCCATGTCTGCCCTGGAAAAAATAAAAGCAGCTTTTGCATGGCAGAAGTCTTTGTTTGGAGTTCTAAGAAGTCACAGAAAAGGGTGCTATTGAATCAATATTGCCAACCAGCACCATCCAATATAAATGATAAGGAGATGCAGGGGTAGATGAGAAGAATTCAAGTCCACAATGTTTATGTCTGCTTGAAAAAGTAAAGGCTGCATGCGTGTGTACCTAATGGTTCCCACATCCTTGTTTATCTTCAAAGTTGACAGAAAGCAGACCAAATGCTACCACGTAGTAGTAGTAACTAGTAGGATGTAGTACAGTAGTATGTAGAAGTGGTAGTAGTACATAGCGCTAGTAGCTCATAATCTAGACTGCTACAGTACTAGTAGACTACTAGTTCTAGCTAGAATTAGCTCATAGCAACTGAACCAACAGTGCCATGCAAAGAACACGAAGAACAATGAGAACCTCACACTACAGTTAGAAGCACCAAAGAAAACCTGTTCATTGCTCTTAGAGTATTTATCAAATAATATAAAATTTAATAATAGCGTCGAGAATGGCAGGAAAATTTATCAGATGGATGGTTGCAGTTGCTATCCTTTTGCAGGTTGTCCAAACACGTCCAACAGCAGCTTTCTGTATCCCATCGATGTCGCTTGCTCAAGAGAGAGCAAGGTTCCAGCACCCCAAGATCAATGGTGATCGGTCAGGAAGACATCAACGCCTCTTTCTGCCGATAACGAACGCCCTTCGTGAAAGCATGCTTACCGAAAGAGCTACGCATGGAACCTTTCTCAGAGCCATGCCAGAAGAAGTCCACGAGACGAGGATAATCGGTCAATGCATCGACTTTGTTACCAAAGCTGCATCCATTGCGCTGATTTTGTACACAATAGTCATTGTCAAGTTTTTCTTGCTGGATTTTGCTGTATATCGGTGTATCCATCCAATGTAGATGCCAACACATGATGTTGCTATGCTTAATATCGATGCGCGTTCTCATCGGCATGGTTGATTCTAGAGTTGATTCTGTCCTTCGTGGATATGAATCATGTGTCACCCTTTAGTTGGTGCCATTGTTGTGGTTCCTGTTAATTAGATATTCCAGCTCTTCAGATGCAAATTGGTTTGAATCTGCAAGAAATTACTGGCATCCTATTGTACTATATAATTTCAAAATCATGCTCTTCTGTCTTAAATTCTGCTGCCTTTGCCTCTCTCCTGGGGGTGCTTGTAGCCAAAAGCTCAAACTCAAACTCTTCCTTGTAATTTCGTCCAGTTGTAGACGTGCCTTCTAAGCATTCACTGGCCATGAGGGTGCTGTTTGTTGATTTTATGACTGCCACAACAAGCATGTATCCCAGGATAAGACCTGTCCCAGACAAACTCCACCCGTTGAGAGGTTCCGCGAGCATTAAGAGATTGAAGATATATGTCCATACAATCTGTGTTGTTGTCGCAAGTGTTGCCTGCAGAGAATTTAAAAAGGAGAATCATAACAAAGCAGTGTCAATGAGGAAAGCCCACAACGGACAAGTTTCCTGCAGTTACCTCCCATTGAGAGCACATACCGTGGCCGCTGCCTCCTCTTGGAGTCCCAGATTGGTGAACCATTGCCCACCGAAAGCTGAAACACCCATAAGCAGTATGAGAACAGCATCTGTCACAGAAAGCTCCCTATCAAACTTCCAAACCGACATTGTTCCTTCAAAAAGCCCTGCACTAAGTAGGACAATTGGCAGACAAAGTACCCCATCAATCCATACCATAACCATAGCTGGTGCTTTGTGACCTATCTTGCGTACTGACACATAAGCAAGGCCTGCCATAGCAGCACCAGCCAGCGTTACAAACACTGCACTCGTTTGTTGTGGATCAGCTTCGGCAATGACTTCTTCTGGGTTGCTTTGGTCTCCAAACAGCCCAGTCGGGTGGGCAATCAAAGCGACGCCCAATAGGCAAACCACGGCTCCGAGTTTGTCCAACATCACCCATGGTTCTCCAACCAAACATACCGCAAACGCGGCAGCAAAGGGTGGTGTGGTGAATTGTAAGGTCACAGCATCAGATAGTGGCATGTGTTGGATTCCGTAATAAAAAGCACAGATGGCAGAGGCACCAAAGCCTCCCCGCACGGCCAAATAAAATCGAGTTTCGCAATCGGGTGGACCCAATAGCACCTGCCGAAGTGGTATATAAGGATTAGTGGCCGTGTGCTGAAACCTTTTTCGATTCATCCATCCTACAATCAGTGCGGTGAATGAAATGGCACATTGAATTATTGATCGGTAAAAGACAAGAACAAATGTGTTGGTGTCGGCCAAAAATTTGACACATAAAAACATGGCACTGAAGGAGAAGGATCCTGACCAGACAATAGCGAATCGATACAAAAAATGATGAGAATAATGGAGCGTTTTAAGAAGGTTGAATCACATCCAGACAAGCAATCTTACTTACCCAGCAGAATGAAAATAATGCCTCGAGTTGACCTCTTTGGCCGAGTTCCATCTATCGCACAGACACCATCCTCCTCTCCCTTTTCTGGCAAGTTTAAGCATGCGGTTTCGTACGGTACGGATGCCTTACCCGTTGACATACTAGATACTGGCAACGATTAAAGAAGCAGTATAGAGTATGCTACTTTGCTGTGCCAATGAAGGGAGAGACAGCATGAAATATGAAATGTGTGTATTCCTGAGTTTGTTTTTCACGTTGTTTTCGTCAGCTGTTGATTGGAAAATAGAATCAAGGAAAAACGTTGAGTTCCATTGAGCGGGACTCGTTTAGTCCCATCCCGGAGGAAGACGAATTTCATGCAACAAGAAAAAAGCATCTCAGGCTTGGAAAGCAGACCTTGTCGCCGACGATCGTCGTTGAGTTTGTCTGAGCTTTGTCAGGAACAACAGCAGCAGGGCCGTCTCCTAGCCACAAAGCACGCGCAAGGTCTACTTTCATCTGCAATGCGTGATGCCTCACTCAAAAGGTGCAGGGGGAGGCAGGGTGGAGGGTGAGAGGAGGAGGGGAATGAAGGTAGAGCATAGGTAACTTGACCAAGGCTGCTCTGGCGGCAACTATAAAGCAAGCGCGTAGATGCATTGAATGTCTGCATGACAAGATTCATTATCCTTTGCATGAACCATTTGGGAATGAACCATTTGGGAGTTATCCAATTTGAACAAATTAGTGGCATGCTCATTAGGCAATTTCCTCAGAAAACACTTTGGTTTCTGCAATACTAGACATACTTAGCAGTATGGACTGGTGCATGCAAGTAGAAAGATGTTGGCTTTATAGCATCAGTAGTAAAAACATGCATTGTGCTCTCTGTGTAGAAGGTAGTAGTACTATTATAGTAGTTTGTTTTTGATAGTGTAGATGATAACATGATGAGAAGAGCATGTGTGGTGGATGAGAACTTCCTAACATTGCAGAACAATGCAATCAGTTGAAAATTGAATATACTATTCAAGTCTGTATACAACATAGAATCTTTGGGTGGTCATCATAAACAATGACCAGCTTCTTTGAGCTGTGAGGTTGACATCTACCCTCAGAATTCTGAAGTATGTGGACCAGAAGTACAGTTTATTCCACAGTACTACCATGCCCGCGCTGAGACAAGGCGCGTGTTATCATAAGGTGAGAAAAAGCACGTCATTTGCTTACTTTTTGTTTTCGTTCATTTCGGCACACACATTTTTACCAACTACTACGAAAAGTCCAAGTTGTAGCTCTCTCTCTGGCTTGTACGAACTTCCCAAGAAAGGCCACTGCAGGGCGTATCTAAAACCCTCGTATCATAGTGTTACGCGTACAGGCGCGGGGCACTGCCTGATAAGTCAAAGCGTTCGGCTCACCATATGAGCATGCCAGTGATTGTCGACTTGACTGGAGAAATCGATTCCGATTCGAGTACGACGACCACCGGTTTATCTCACCACCTGATGTGTGATGTCAAACATTTCGATGGAGACATTGCGTCTGACTCCTCTGCCAATAGTAGTGTTTCTGTTGTCGGTGTATCTATGAAACGACAGCCGATCACTACCAGTGCAATCGCGTGCACGGGAGCTTCTGAAACTTTGACGACTCGGCCAAGGGACCAGTTGGCAGATGTAGCACCGCCTTCTGAACACGATGGGGGATATCAACATCAACCAGAGGGCTTTTTGACGCAAGCAGAGCCCGCAAGTCAACTGTATCCTTCAGGCAACAGCAATCCGAGTCCTCCGTATCTGGCTACCGATGGAGAACACGCAAACGACTCTAACAGCAGCGGAAAAAGTACAGACTCCAACCTAATCGGATATGTGGAGGAAACTACAGAGGTCATTCTACCACCAAACTTTTTTCAATTTGACAACAAGCAATTAGCTGAAGAAAAGGGAGATGGAAATCCAGGTGGGTCTGGCAAGGACCAGGATGCCATATCCAGGTTGGCAACTCTGATCTCCAATGCTGGAGGGGAAGACAAATCTGGGATTTTTAAAATTTACTCCACCTACAATTCACCTTGGCGAACGAGAGTGAAGATCACTCCAAGAGATCCCCCACCGTACACACCGAGAGATGACGCTTCTGTTTCGAGCGCATCTTCAGAATTCTCCATGGAAGAGGCTGCTCAAGTACAAATGAATCAAGCCAATGCCAGTCACCAGAACAGCAGCAGCAGCAGCAGCAGCAGCAGTACCTCCTTGGCAAAAGATGTCTTTGTAGATAGTCGTTACTTCCAAGTCCATGCAGTGAATGGAAGAATCGAAGTTCAAGATCCCCAGAAAATCAGAGAAGTGTTTGGTCCCTTAGACAAGGCCAAGTTTCGTGACTATCGGATCTACCCTGTGGATTATCATCTTACCGGCGTCAAGGGACTGAACTCAAAAGAGAAGCCCAAAAGAGCAAACAAGCCCAAGGAAATGACCTTCGACGCAGAAACGACAGAGGAGGAGGTGAGCGATGAATTAGAAACGACGTCTCGGGGAAGAAAGCGTCGACGAGTCCAAAGGTTCACCGTTGAACAGGCTGGCACAATCAGGAAAAAAAGGAGTCCTCCCAAAGATGAAAAGGAACATGTAGCAAGCCGTGTGGGGGGACAGTATCAAGCTGTGGTACCTGCTCGTCCTTTAAGTGTTTTTCGCCAGGCCGATTCTTCTTACACGCCGCAGTAAGTGCAAACAAAATCCATTGACGTCTCCGTTTTGAGTGCCTGTTACTGATGGACCCATTAACATGTAGTTTGCCTTTCTACTTTTCTTTTTTGCGCCACATAAACTACCAGATGCGAGCAACTCTGGGATCCTCAGTTAGCAGATGCTGCGGAAGCTCGTGGCGAAGACATCAACACGTTCTTGAGTCAATCTATAGACTTGAATTCCAAAACCTTGCTAATGGAGGCATTACACAAATCAGGCTACAACGTCGCCAAAGCAACCGATTGCTTTATCAATCTTTACCGGCAGTGTAAGGAGCCTTGTAGTCAACTGTGCGTGGGTGAGATTAATGAACAAGTCGCCATGATGAAGGGTGGCGATAAAGATTTTTATGCCATATCCAAAAAAATGGGGCGGAGTGTATCCTCCGTTCTAGTGCAGTACTATCAATTCAAGGGGCAGAATTTGGATGGACAGTACACCGCCTGCAAGACGCGATGGAATAATGAGTCAGATTGGTGTAATGTATGTCAGGATGGTGGCCAATTGATTGTTTGTGAACATTGTCACAAAGCCTATCATTTGAAGTGTCTCGATCCACCCTTGAAACGGATTCCAAGAGGAGAATGGCTTTGTCGTGGTTGCTTGAAGTCACCAGCCAAGCTGAATCGCGCTTCTTTCAACATTGTGCATGGCCTTGGGTATGGTACCTCAGACTCTCCCATAAGGTCTTTGTCGTTTGCCACGGATCGCCAGCAAGAAGTGGGGTAAACAACAAGCATCTGCTTTATTTGATTTCTAGATAGTTAGATAGTACTTTGTGATATTGACTACTAGTACTTGATTCAGAATAAACGGTAACAACTCTCTTCTGCTTTGTTTCTGATAAAAATAGGCTTCGCTCACTTCTCTCGCGCCGATTGCCAGTGGCTACTCTTTCGGCTCTTGACTGCCTCCAATCGCTTGGCCATGATGTCGATAGAGCTCTCGTTTGTCTTCGATGATTGAAGTGTCGAGACAAGACTGCTGCTGTCCACGGTCGACCGATCATCTTGACCCAACTGGTCGCGGCGGTCTAAATCGCTTGCTCGCTGAAAGTTAGAGGGAAGGTTTAACGAAAAGTGCTCTTGTCCAACGGCAAAATTGTATCGACCGGTTGTCTCAAAGACTCGCTTGGCCTCAGTCACGTGTTTGATCACGGGAGGTTGAATCAAAGGGGGAGGGACAAACTGTTTCTTGCTCTTTTCCCAGGCCTCCTCCTCATCCTTGTTCCACGCCTTGCGTTTACTGTCGCCTATCTGCTGTTTCAAGGCCTTATTTTCCGACTCGAGACTAGCGCATCGTGTTTCTAAAGCTTTGTTTTGATAAGCAAGATTTCGATTCTCTCTCTCCAGCAGTTTAATTTTGTCTTCGCTCTTGTATCCTTGTTTTCGGTGAACAACGGTTCCCATTTTGTCCAAATGTATGGGAGGAGTGTCATGAGCGGTAGTACAAAGACTACTTCCTGCAGGATGATCGGTGTCTACTTTTGTTTCAGAGAGAGGCCGAACGGGCGCGCTTTCAGCTGTACGGGATTGAGAGGAATGTACACCTCCTTTGTCAGGTGTAGTTCGTATTTTGTCCATCATTTTTAGTCCTTTCTTCATCGAGACATCTATCATTTTCATGCCGGTCTTGCTTGAAACGTGAGCGACGTCTCTAATTGCATTCTTGGTTCCAGATAGCCAAGCTGTTGTAGGTGACTTGTTCAAATTGGACGCACCAGGCATGTTGTGAACTGTCGTTGGTTGCAGAGCATGTCCCTGCTGCTGTTGTGGTTGTTGACTGGCTGAAATTTTTGCAGGTGTGTCATCAAAGGATCGATCCAAATCCTGTGGATGCGGCATAACGGCACGGGGAGCTGAGTAAGGAGCATTGTTTGTGGCAGAAGGCATTACAACTCCGGGGAAATCCACCGCCAACGGTGCCATGGGGGCCGGATCTGGGCTAGGAGCGGTCGGTACAGATGTCCTATTGATGCATGGTGCCGGTGCTAGTGGCGCAAACGGGGGTGGAGGTGCCAATGGGACCACATTTTCATCTTCGTCCATGGAATACGCCATAGACCCGCCGTCCAACAGGGGCGCAGAGGGCAGAGCAGCATATGCCTTTTTCTGCTTCTTATTCTCCGACGAGCGCTCGAAACGTGGTGAACGTGGCGACTTGCGTCCATGGTAACAATGACGAGGAGACTTGCTTTTGTGATGAGTATCTTCTGCGCGGTCTTCACTAAAAGCTGCCGACGCTGGGCTATACGGAATTGGTGACAGAGGTTTCTTAGTCAATCCGGTATCGACCAGTGCACCGTCGGATTCCCGCGAGACTTCCATCAAGAGCTTGATGTCATTAAGCAGCGTCTTTTTTTCAGCGTGATCCCGATGTCCAGGATAAGCGGCCATTAACAAGGTCAATTTGGTCATCTTGGTTTCTCGGGCCGAGAAAAAGGGCTGCAACAGCATGGTCACGTTATGTTGTCGGTAGGGTACCACCTTGAAAGCTGGTCCTTCGGCCGTTCCTGTCTTTTCTTGAGAGACACAGGAGATCTCGCTGGTACAGTCGTCAATGGCAAGACCATCATAGACGCTACCACCTACTATGTCAAGACCTGGCGTCTTACCGGACAAGATCATAGAGTTGTGCTGAAGACTCCGAATACAATGCAAGACGGCATTGAGAGCCAAATCACTCTGGCCTCTACTGCTGGCTCCGACACTGTCCCTTGGGTGACGAGCTGCTGTATTGCGTTTCTTTTGTGATGATTGCTCAATACCTGCCATGTCGAAAACTCCAATGGTCCCTCCTACCTGTTCGGCAGACCCATCCGATTTCAAGAGAACAGGCTGTAGAATGGCCAAAACGTGAGACTTGCTATTGCGGGGACATAATCGTTGTCCCATTTGAAGACCAGATGCTAGTAACTTTCTTGATTCTGTAATGTCATAGCAAGTCTTGACCAATGCATTGGTGGTAAAATCCATAGAATCGACGTCTTGATCAATGGAAACAATGAATTCCTGTTGTGATTTGGTGGTGGACACGGCCGCGACTGCCGAAGATGTTGCATTTTCGAAGGTTCGCATCAGCTTTTTAACGGATTGTGCTGCCATTCGTGATGGGGAAGGACTTCTTATAGAGTGTTTGGGAGGAGTTGCATTAGTATCCTTGGCGATTGAAGCCTGCAGAAGATCCTGAACGACACTATCGTCATAGTGTTTGGGCTGTTCCGATCGTTCTTGGGTTACCTGCAAGAGACTCATGCGCACACCAAAGGAAACATGTCTTTTACTTTTAACGTGATGGGTTGACTGCGAAAATAGTGAGTCGAGAATTCTGGGTACTAATCCATCGTCGGCGGATCGACGCTTGGTAATGTTACTGCCGTGTCCTGCTCCAAAACAAGTGTGGGTCTTTCCAGAATGCTCCACTCCCAGACAGACAATAAGGTTGGTTGTTCGCTGAACTCCTGCATCCGAACGTTTCTGTTTGAGAAGTTCCATGGCTTCCCTTGCTGCGGGAAGACCGAGACTGTAGTACACCTTCTCTTGATTCGTGTCGTCCGGCATAGTTTGATCCAATCGATACTCCGTGTCCATACAGAGGTGAAGTGTCTCGGGCGATAACATTTCATGGCAGGCGACTCGGGATGATGTTGCTTGGGTTGTTTAGCAATCATGGGATGCAAGACAGCTGTGGTGGCTCCTTCATCGTCCACATGTTTGGTTTCAAGCACGACCTGATCGCCGACTTCTCTCTTTCGTAACGGGCGAATCCGCAAGACTGTTTCCAATTCCAAATGAATGTGGTCGTCTCGATTGGAACCGTTCCGAGGTACTTCTTTCTTGTTATATTTCTTCATGTTTTGTTAGATTGTATTCGGGCTGTGTGCTCTGACTGTGTACAACTGTAGTCACTTGAAGGAAGAAGAGTTATAAAAAAATGAGAGAGGTGTGTGATTTTCCAAAAAAAGCCGTTGATGGAGAATGGGTACGTTTCCGACAGTAAGTTCGAGGTAGACAAGTGCACGTATCAATATCTCCAAGGGTGCTCACTTGCTCTTACCTTACTCACTCTTACAGACGGGCAGTGCCCAAAAATAGCAATAATAAATGCTTCACTAATACAATATTAAAAATATGCCACTGAGAAGCTACATTGCTGGATGCAAAAACACTAGCAGTACCCTACAGTAAGTAGCCAGACCAGATTACTAAGTATTTTTATTTGCTGGACATAGTTCGCAAGGTAGCTTTCAAATCCTCCAGTTCCTTGCGTAAACGTTCGGTAGAGGCACTCAGATCCTGTACTTGAATGGATAAGTTATTTGCGTGATTGATAACTTTACCGATCATCATAATATCATTTGGATCGTTGCTTGCCATGTTTGATTTTGCTGTTTCCATCGCAACCGACGATTGTTCTACACTGGCACCAGCATTTCCATTATTAGCTCCCAATGCATTTGCCTGCTGGTTTAAAAATTCTACGGTTTCGCGATCGACAGCTGCTTCGGCGGGTGTAATGCCTTGCCAGTCCTTGGCGTTAACATTGGGAGGATAGGCATTGTAAATGGCTTTGACTACCTCAATAGGTGCAACGTGTTCTACACAGCAGTGCAAAGCAGTCCAGTTTCTCGGATGTTTGAAGGCGGCTTCGTGGGGGTGAGTCTGGGCCCGTTGCAAAGCTTCGTCGAATGCTTTCCGGACGCAGAGATCAAACAAGGGAGGTGGAGATAGTGGCGTATAGGAGAAACCTCGAAGTTGTGGGTGTGCTGGATACGAAGAATTGAGGGTTTTATTCATGTTCATGCGTTGCCGTTGTCTTGAGCGCGGATACAATTCAGAAGTGAAGACGGACCCAGGTCGGATTGAAGCAACAGTAGCGCGCATAAGGAGCCTTCGAGATAGAGATATAGGTCGCATCTTTTCTGTTGACAATTTCGTTTCGAATCGGATCGGGTTGAGATTTGAGATAAGATTAATGCGTGTGACTGATTCTAGTTTCGAGGTATGAAGTTTGTTACAAGATAAAGCAACTTTTGCATTAGTGACACTAGATACTAGATATCAGTTGGCTGACACTTAGCAAGTGTAGAGAAAGTGGATTGGGGGAAAATGAGGGTCGCTGTGTTCTTTGTGAATACTCGTTGATGATCTGTACGTAGTCTGTAGTCTGTTGCTTGTCACTTGTTACTACAGTAAACAACAAGTCCTTTATGTGACGACAGCAACTCTTCAATTAACTTTTTGTTTTGACTTTCAGTCGTTATTATTATTTTAGTCGCTAAATAAGGTTATGACATGACGTCGACATTGAAAACTGCTATGACTCGAGTTTTTCCAGCAAATCGGCTTCATCGCGTCATCACATTTTCGACTATTTACGGTATTTCCTGAAAAACATAGAGAAAATGCTGAAGGAACACGCAACAATGACGCGGAGACAGTAGTAGGAACGTACGATAAATTTCAAGTTGAAAGAGGACAAAGGATATCGAATATTGCAGGCAAAACGATGAAGCCCGTGCCCGAGGATCGCCTGATGAGGGTTCTCGACGATGACACGCTGTGGTTGTTGATATTATCCTTTAGCAGCACGTCGGATCTCATCCAAGTGCTGGCATGCGAAAATCTTGTCCTCGTTAGAGCTGCTAGCTTAGTCCTTTCAAACGCCAAATCGCTACATTTTAGTTATCTGCTGGAATTGGACAGGTGTCGAAAACTTGGCAGTTTGTTGCTCGTTGACGCGCAGGAAACTTGTGTATCCAAGCTCCTTGATGCCATGCATCAGACAAACGACCAACAGGACAATGGTGGCAACAACAAAAACAATCCGAGCATACTAGAACGAATTGAATTTGCCGGCCTCCGACATTTAGCTGGGAACAGGGGCAGTTGGCTTAGAAGATTATTCGATTTTCGAATTCACAAAAACCTGACAAGCATCGATTTCAGTGGATGTGGCATGCTGGATCCTCGACATTTACAGACAGCTCTGATAGACGCTTCTACACCCTGTGCTACTATTGAAGATATTACGCCTTCACCGATACGATATCTAAATTTCCAGGGTTGTTATAGAATCGATGCACAAGTCGTTTTGGAAATTGCCAAATCGCCAAAGTTTCGACAATTGCAGTCTCTGGGATTGGGCGGGTGCTCGCAAACTATTGCCGATGATTGTGTTCAGGCAATTTTCGATAACTTGCGAGACCTTCGATATTTAGACATGTGGGATTAAAGCGCATTTCAGAATCCTGCAGCTGGCTGTTTCAACATCTTCCCGACAAAATGGAGAGTCTTGAACTTGCAGGTTGCGAACTTATCAGGCTGACCAGCTTGGGAGAATGGTCCTATTGGCATCTGCCTCGGTATGAAACATACGCAAACAGTTCCAATAGTTCACTTTCGCTGGGTACAATCGTTGATATCTCTAGATGCACAGATAGCTTTTGGGAGCGTCAATTGCAATGGACAGATAGAGATGCGGTTGGTCCGAATCGAAAGCCATTGAAGAACTTGACGCGATTGAATTTCAATGGTATTGGGACTCCTCGACGCGGTTTAGTCGAAGGCGTATTGCCCTACTTTGCCTTAAGATCGATGGGATCTTTGCGGGAAGTCTACCTCTCGGGTTGCGAACAAGTACAAGACTGGGAAATTGAGGTCCTGGCGATGGTTTGTGCCAAATCTTTGAATGCCCTAGAGATGCGAGCGTGTTGCATCGGAGATGATGCTGTACGGGCAATAGGCCGGCATTGTACTAATTTATCCGACGTGGACTTTTCAGCTTGCTTTCAAATTACCGATGAAGGAATTCAATCTTTTTGTCAGAACCAAGGAATCCGTCAACACAATCATACAACTACCGTGCGGTCGCTCAGGATCGCAGCGCTTCTTCAAGTGACAAACGTCGCTATTGAAGCAATTGCAGCGCTTAAGTCGCTACTGTTCCTGGATGTCAGTAACTGTCCAAAGCTAACTCAGGATGCCTTGTCGGCAACTTTAAAAGATTTGGTTTCTCTCGTGGAAGTAGACGCCAAAGGAATTGGCAAATGGAGCACGCCCGCGGCAGCTCTTTACTCCTACGATGATGAGCCAAGATACTTACGCTTTGTCAATGGCAGACCTTTGCGGCACAAGGCGACAGGAGCATTAAATCAATTTCAGAAAGAAACCTGTTTTCACACCTGCACAGTTCGCCGACACTCCAAACATTTAGGACAAAGGGTACCTCTGCAAGCCATGTATCATTGCAAGGACTGTCGCCTCGTGCCTGCTCTAAACCGTGGTATGTGTCATGCTTGCAGTATTCATTGCCACAAAGATATAGGGCATACCACCTTTGTGGGTTCCTTTACTAGGTTCTACTGCGACTGTCCTTTCGGTGTTGTCGGCTCCAAGTTTGAGTGTCAAGCAATATCCTCACATCCAATTCAAAGGAGTCGACCTAGAAAGTGGCGTTGATAATCCTATTAACATACCATGTTAAAAGATCGAAACACTTTATGTGCAATAAGATGAAATACATACGTGTAATCACGGATTGTCAGCTAGGGACCCGGAGCCTTGTAGGCACCGTAGGATATGATGGTACGTAATTGGCACGTCTAAAGAGTATGGTAGGAAAATTAATCTACATACATGGTACAAGATGAAGGAGAGCATTTATCGTTTCTTTTGGGTGAACATGGAGTGTGGAGTGCAGGAGTGCACCAAGGGAGAGACGAAGGTTTTGGTTTTTGTAAAATATTCTGTCCGATATTGTGTGGTTCGTTCTATCGAACAGGCGTAGTACTCAAAAGTTAAATAACCTAAACGCAAATCAACCTGTTTCGCCATAGAAAAGACTCTCCAACGGAACTCAAAGTCACCATATTGCATACATGCCACAATCCAACACGTTG
>Ga0100397_1001214_pt1 | contig 15354 bp, 14 predicted proteins | sample CryGeymeta201521_FD_81550 | JGI IMG/M metagenome (GOLD analysis project Ga0100397, IMG submission 81550) | Groundwater microbial communities from Crystal Geyser aquifers in Utah, USA - Crystal Geyser metaG 2015-21 | ecosystem: Environmental > Aquatic > Deep subsurface > Groundwater | place: USA... | reverse complement strand
TAATTATTTATCAATAACTATTGAAATGATTTCTAAATATCCCAAAGAAAAAATATATGCGTTTATTGATAGCCAAAATTTAAATCTTGGCATTCGTTCACAAGGTTGGAGGTTGGATTGGAGAAAGTTTAGACAATATCTACGTAATAAATACAATGTGACTAAAGCATATATTTTTATTGGGCACGTTGCGGGGAATGAGGCTCTTTATGCTTCTTTACAGGAATCTGGTTATATACTCATCTTTAAACCAACACTTGAATTTAGTAAAAAAGGGAAAGTGACTGTAAAGGGGAATATTGATGCGGAATTAGTACTTCACTCGATGATCCAATATAGAAATTATGACGAGGCAATTTTAGTTTCAGGTGATGGAGATTTTTTTTGCCTAATTGAGTATTTAGAGGCAAATAAAAAATTGCTTAAAGTATTTGCTCCAACTAAGCATTATTCAAGTCTATTACGTAAATTTAACAATGATATCGTCCGTATTGATCTATTAAAATGCTCTTTAGAACAAAAAAAGACTGGCATTTGCGGTCGGTCGAAACCTTAGGCTAGTCCAGTCATCGTGATTTTACCATTATATACAATTTATTGTCAATAGTCAAGAATTATGGCCTTTACACACCTTCATGTCCATACGGAATATTCGCTCCTTGATGGGATGTGTCGTGTGGGAGAGTTATTGCAAAAAGCAAAAGATCAAGGAATGACTTCTCTGGCAATTACCGACCACGGAGCGCTGTATGGTGCATTTAAATTTTATATCAAAGCAAAAGATATAGGTATAAAACCCATCATCGGTGTTGAGGTATATAAAGCAAAACACTCCCATCTAGATAAAGATGCCGTTGAGGACAAAGATAGATATCATCTTGTTTTGCTTGCGAAAAATTATACCGGCTATCGCAACCTTCTTAAGCTGGTAAGCATTGCCCATCTGGAAGGAATGTATTACAAGCCGCGCGTTGATTTTGAACTGCTCGAAAAATATCATGAAGGCATAATCGCGCTTTCGGGATGTCTGGGTGGAGAAATAGCGCAACTCATTCAAGAAGGACAGCAAAAGGAAGCAGAAAAAATTCTGCAAAAATACGTTGCTATTTTCAAAGAGGATTTTTATCTTGAACTGCAGCGACATCCCAATCTCCCTCAACTTGATACTGTCAATGATGAATTAGTCAAATTGAGTCGTAAATTCAGTGTTCCTCTTGTTGCCACAAATGATGTTCACTACTTGAATGAGGCAGACGCATATGCCCATGAAGTGCTCCTCTGCATCCAAACACAACGAACAATCTTCGAAAAAAACAGACCTTTATCCATGATAGACGTTCCGGATTATTATTTCAAAACTGAAGATCAAATGAGAGTTGCCTTTTCTGATTTACCTGAAGCCATTGAAAACGCAAACAAAATCGCGGAAATGTGCAATTTGGATATCCCCTACGGAAAATGGATTCTCCCCAAATATGAAACACCCGATAATCTATCGCCTGAAGAATATCTCAAGCAACTTACTCATGAGATGAAGGGCAGAGTAAAGGAATACCCTCAAGATGAGGTAGAAAAAAGACTGGGATATGAGTTAAACATAATCAACACAAAAGGCTATGCAACGTATTTTCTTATTGTTCAAGACTTTATAAACTGGTCAAAAAACAACGGTATTGGAGTTGGTCCAGGACGGGGCTCTGTTGCAGGTTCACTTGTCGCATATGTATTACGTATCACGGATATCAATCCACTAGAACACAACCTTCCATTTGAGCGATTTCTCAATCCAGAGCGCCCTACTCCGCCAGATATCGATATTGATTTTGCCGATGTGCAACGTGATGATGTCTTGGCATATGTCACCGATAAATACGGAAAAGATAAGGTTGCGCAAATCATTACTTTTGGGACTATGGAGGCCCGATTGGTTGTGCGCGATGTAGGGCGCGCACTGGGCATGTCCTATGCACAAGGCGACCGACTTGCGAAGATGATTCCCCAAGGAAAACAAGGGTTCCAGATGAAACTTTCTCAGGCAATGGCTGAAGCTCCTCCCCTTAAATATGCTTATGATAATGAGCCAGAGACTAAACGGGTGATTGACGTTGCGCTCAGACTAGAGAGCCTTCCTCGCCATTCCTCTGTCCATGCGGCGGGAGTCATTATAGCCGCAGATGATTTGACCAACTCAGTACCAATCCAAACGGAGTCCAAGCAAGGAAGAGTGATTACCCAATACGATATGTACTGTCTAGACTTGAACGCAGTGCAAAATAATAAAGCTGTGGGGCTTCTTAAAATCGATATCCTTGGATTACGCAACCTTACTATTTTGGACAAATCTATCAGACTCGTCCAAAAAACATCGGGAAAACTCATAGATATTCATGAAGTTAAGGTTGATGATAAAAAAACATACGACCTCATATCCGAAGGGAATACCATCGGCGTTTTTCAGTTGGAGTCGGCAGGAATGAGAAGGCTGGCAAAAGACTTGAAGCCGAATAAAATGAGTGACATCACTGCTATGGTGGCGCTCTATAGGCCAGGTCCAATGGATCTGATCCCCGCCTTTCTTGAGGGTAAAAAAAATCCTCGGACAATCAAATACTTACACCCGGATCTTAAAAAAATAATGGGTGAGACATACGGTGTTTTAGTATATCAGGAGCAGGTGATGGAAATTGCGCATATCCTAGCGGGATATTCAATGAGCGAAGCAGACAATCTTCGTATGGCCATGGGAAAGAAGAAAAAGTCGCTTATGGACATGGAACATAAAAAATTTATAGAAGGGTGCGTGAAAAATGGGTATACCAAAACGATGGCAGAAAAGATATTCGAGTTCATGGAGAAATTCGCGGCATATGGGTTCAATAAGCCCCATTCAGCTTCGTATGGGCTTATTGCGTATTGGACAGCATACATGAAAGCGAATTATCCCGTTGAGTATATGACTGCCCTCTTGACTGCGGAACTGCAAGGAGTTGCGGGCCCTATGCGAGAAATAAAAATGGCTCAGGCAATAGAGGAATGTAGAAGAATGGAAATACCCGTGCTTCCGCCTGACATTAATAAGTCGGATAGTGATTTTACTATAGATGGCAGAAGTATCCGGTTTGGCCTGTCCGCAATCAAAAATGTGGGAAGTGCAGCGATTGATTCCATCATTGAGGCCCGTTCTGTTGGCCCCCTTACTGGTTTTAAGGACTTTCTCATGAAAGTAGATTTGAGAAAAGTAAACAAAAAAACAATCGAGAGTCTTGCTAAATCTGGAGCTTTTATGCAGTTTGCAAACTGCGCCACAATCTTGGGTGTATATCCGGAAATGGTAAAGGATATCGCTGATTCAAAGGAAAGTGAATCAAAGGGGCAATTTGGCTTGTTTGCAGGACATGTTGAGCACAAACAAGTAGTTGACTCATTTGAACACCGTGCCGAATACTCAGAAGATGAGCTTTCACTGATGGAGAAGGATGTAATAGGATTTCGCATAAGCAAGAACCCGCTTGCCCGATTTGCCGCTATTATCGCTGAAAAGGCTACGAAACACATTGGGGAAATTACAAGCGCTGATGACAAGAAAGGAGCCATATTGGTTGGCGTTATCAGTGCCAAAAAAATCATTCGGACAAAAAAAGTTAATAAAGAAATGGCGTTTATAACGATGCATGATGATACGGGGACAATTGAGGCAGTTTTTTTCCCAAAATCTTTTGAAAAATTGAAGTCAATCATAGCGGTAAATCAAGTAATCCTTGCAAAAGGGACGGTGGCGGAACGGGATGATTCCATGAGTTTTCTCATTGATAATGCGGTAAAATTAGGGAGTTAAGTTGACAAAGATTCACATTTCATGGTAGAATATTCGCGGTCAGATATAAAAAAAGTAGGCAGTTTGTTTGTCATAGAACCATTTCATCGGAAAAAGAACAAAAATACTGAGGAAAAGTTTCGCCTGATCGATATGATGGACCTCGGAGTATATTTGGTTGTTCCACTTCTTGTAGGAATGGGAGCAGGGATAGTACTTGACAGCAAGGTGGGAATAAAGCCAATAGGAATTATTTCCGGTTTGTTGTTGGGTTCAGCTGGTTCCTTTTTCAATTTAATAAAAATTGTTCGTCAATTTTCTAAGCATGCCTGAAATTAGCATTAAAGCGGAAACCTTATTTTACATCGGCTCCTTTGCCGTGAAAAATTCCATGCTTCTTTCGGCTTTAGTCTTTGTCTTTCTCATCTGTGTAGGTATTTCTTATTTTAACGATTCGCAAAAAGAGGAAAAGTCTGGTCTTTTTTACACCATCAACCTCATGTTGCGAACTCTGTATGATCTTTTTTCCTCCATAGTCCATGACAAGATAGACGTATTCTTTCCTCTTCTTTCCGCTTTTTTTCTTTGGATATTAATCCAAAACTGGAGCGGCCTTCTTCCTGGAGTTGGAAGTATCATGGTGGGGCATATTCCACTTCTTCGAGGAAACAATGCTGACTTAAATGCTACACTGGCCCTCGCCATTATTTCCGTTACGATGATTCAGGTTTATGGATTCCAATTTTTGGGTTTCAAGGTCTATATATCGAAATTTCTCAATTTCAAGGATCCCATCTACTTTGTCCTGGGGATTTTGGAAATCATATCAGAAGTTTCGAAGGTGGTATCATTCGCTTTCCGTTTGTTCGGCAATATTTTTGCCGGCGAAGTCCTTTTGACTATCGTTGCCTTTTTGGTCCCCGTTCTTGCGTCCTTCCCATTCCTTATACTTGAAATATTCGTTGGTTTTGTTCAAGCCCTCGTATTCTCAATGTTGACATCCGTTTTCTTAAGTTTGGCAGTGAGTCAACACTAGAATATGTAGCATATAGCATGTAACATGCACCATTCACATGTTACCTGTTACATGTTACATGTTAAGGGTTATTTATTATTAATTATTTAATTCATATGAATATAGAAGCCGCAAAAATGTTTGCAATCGCTTTTACCATGGTACTTGGTGCTATCGGCCCCGCGTTATCAATTGGAAAAATCGCATCAAAGGCCGTCGAGGCACTTGGTCGAAATCCTGAAGCAGAATCATCTATTAGAACAGCAATGATTCTTGGTTTGGCATTTGCAGAAGCCATCGCCATCTACGCACTTGTTGTTGCGCTTATTCTCAAATTTACTTAATTTGAGGAAAAGAAAAAAATTATGGAAAATCTTGGAATAGATATAAAATTATTAGTGGCTCAACTTATCAATTTTGGGCTCTTCTTTTTCATCTATAAGAAGTTTATTGCAGGTCCCTTTGTGGCTGTAATGCAAGGGGAAAAGAAGAAAGACGCTGAAAGAAAAAAGATGCTTGAGGAAGTCGCAAAACAGAAAGAGACATTGTTGCTTGCAGAAAAGACCGCAAAGGATGAAATTCATAAAAAGACTGAAGAGAGTCTTAAGGCGGTTGGTCATGCTGCAGAACTTGAAAAAGCCTCGCTTATAAAAAAAGCACATGAAGAGTCTGCTGAAATTGTAAAAAAAGCAAGTAAACAAATTGAGGAAGAGCGACACCAAATGGAGAAACAATACAAAGAAACACTTGCAAAGGTCAGTGTTATGACTGTTGAACACGCGTTAAAGGACTTCCTTACGGAAGACATGCAGAAGCAAGTGAGCGCAAAAGTACTTAGCAATTTAGAAAAAAAGTAATAGTATGCGTCTTGACCCACAGGTAAAAGAACGACTCAAAAAAGCTTTCTCTGAAGAGCTTGTAGCTCAAAAGGAATTGGTCACGATTTATTCGGCATATCAGTTGCCTGATGAGGATATACAAAAAATAGTCCAAAGATTTCCTCAATTTCAAAGTGGGAGGATTGAAAATAAAATTGATTCCACCATCATTGGTGGGTTCATCATTCAAGCAGGTTCCCAGTTGATTGATTTGTCCATTCGCAACGCGTTACACATATTAAAAAAACAACTCTATGAAAGCAATTGACCACTATTTAGAACAAATAGAGAAGGAAATTAGAAACAGCAAAATTGACTACAAGACGGCCGAGGTCGGGATTGTTCAAGAGATTCGTGACGGTGTTGCAATGGTTCAAGGTTTGGATAAAGCAGGATATGGAGAAGTCGTGGAATTTGCAAGTGGCGTAAAAGGATATATCATCGACATGTTAGAGGACTCAGTCGGTATAATCGTGCTTGGTGACTACTTAACTATCAAATCAGGAGAACAAGTAAAGGCATTAAAATACACGCTTTCAGTACCCGTCAGTGAAAAAATGATTGGGAGAACAGTTGATCCCTTAGGCCAGCCGTTGGATACGGGAGATGCAATTCCTGCAGATGCATGGAATCCGGTTGAGAAAGTCGCTCCATCCGTTGTGTATCGGAAACCAGTTAATGTTCCTCTCCAAACAGGTATTAAATCAATCGATGCTTTGTTTCCTATCGGTCGCGGACAACGAGAACTTATCATCGGTGACAGAGGAACGGGTAAATCCACACTTGCAATCGACACTATTATCAATCAGAAAGGACAAGGAGTTATTTGTATCTATTGTGGAATAGGTCAAAAAAATTCCAAAATAGCTCTTGTCTCCGAATTACTGCGTAAACAAGGAGCTCTCGACTATTCCATTATCGTGAGTGCATCATCTTCTGATCCAGCCGCATTGCAGTATCTTGCCCCCTACACAGCAAGTGCAATTGCTGAATTTTTTATGGCACAAGGAAAAGATGTTTTGGTGGTTTATGATGATCTTTCAAAACATGCATGGGCATATCGCCAGGTGTCTCTCATTCTTCGCAGGCCCGCAGGTCGAGAAGCGTATCCTGGGGATATTTTTTATCTTCATTCACGATTGCTTGAGCGAGCATGCAGACTAGAGGATTCAGCTGGTGGTGGCTCAATTACAGCTCTTCCCGTCATTGAAACTCTCGAAGGAGACGTGTCCGCCTATATTCCAACAAACGTCATCTCCATTACCGATGGGCAGATTTTCCTGGAGACAGACCTCTTTAACGCAGGTATTCGCCCTGCAATAAATATAGGTATTTCAGTTTCGCGTGTCGGAGGAAACGCTCAAACGAAAGCAATGAAACAAGTAGCGGGGAGGTTAAAACTAGATCTCGCCCAATATCGCGAAATGGCAGCATTTTCGCAGTTTGAATCCGATTTGGATGAAGAAACAAAGAAACTTCTGAATAGAGGAGCGAAGGTTACACAACTTATGAAGCAAGATAAGAATAAGCCCTATTGCCTTGGTGAAGAGGTTGCGGTACTTTGGGCTGCAAATAAGGGCTATTTGGACGCGGTTCCCGTATTCAAAGTGAATGATTTTGAGAATGAGTTGGTAAAGTCGCTGCGTTTACAAGGAGAAAAGATTATTCATGCGATTGAAAAGGAAAAAGTAGTTACGCCCCATATCGAAGAATTATTGGCACCGTTTGTAAAAAAAGTAGCCGATGGATTTACTGAATAGAACATTATGAATGTTAGACAAGTACGAAAAAAAACGAAGTCAGTTGGCAACGTAAAAAAGATTACTCGTTCTATGCAGTTGGTATCTGCAATCAAAATGAAAAAAAGTCAGCAAGCCGCAATAGAAGCAAGGCCCTATCAGATGCATCTCGAACTTGCCATAAAGAAAGTATTAACAAAAGTTGATACTGTACAGTCGCCCCTTCTTGTTTCGCATGCTAAAAATGAAAATCCAGACCTTATTATCGTTCTTACGGGAAACAAGGGTTTGTGTGGGTCCTTCAATATTGACCTGTTCCGTTATCTAGCTAATAACATTGATATTAAAAATAGCAAATTTATAACAATTGGAAAGAAGGGCGCCCAGTTCCTTTCAAAAACAGGAGGAGATATACGGGCCGACTATTCACACACAGCCCCTCTTAATAGTGTTTCCGCAATCATATCGTTCGCTCTTGGGACATTTTTGGATGGGACTTATAAGCGCGTTTTCGTTTTGTACAATAGTTTTATTTCCACATTAAAAACTGAGCAGACATTAGCTCAATTATTGCCTTATAAATTGGAGTTTGGCCAAGAGATTGAAGGGAAAGAGTATATAGAATATATCATTGAACCCAGTCCAAAAGAAATTATAGAAAAAATACTGCGCAGTTTCGTAGAAGAAAAAGTACGCAATGCTATTTTGCAATCCGAGGCAGGAGAACATTCCGCTCGCATGATTGCCATGAAGAATGCAACCGATAATGCGAACGATGTTATTTATAATCTGACTCTCTTGGGGGATAAACTGAGGCAGGAAAAAATAACCAACGAACTGTTGGATATGATTACGGCGAAGGAAAGCGTTGAAACAGGATAAGAGCAAATTCAAAATCCAAATCCAAATTCAAGCAATTTGAATTTTAATTTGGAGCTTGAATTTTATTACCATTTTAATTATATCTATGATAAAAGGAATTATTTCGGCAGTGAGAGGAGTCGTTGTTGATATTAGATTTCCAGAGGATCATACCCCTGGTATTTATGATGCGCTTTTTTTGGAGGATGCAAAATTAGGAAAAACAGTATTTGAAGTACAAGCAGTTCTTGAACCAGGATTGATTCGCGCAGTGGCCATGGGTAATGTATTTGGTATTGCTCGTGGAATGGAAGTAACAAGTACAGGCAAACCAATAGAAATTCCAGTTGGAGATGAAACGCTGGGAAGAATTTTTAATGTTTTGGGAGAAGTCATTGATGATGGCCCGGTAATAAAGACAGCTGCCCGAATGCCCATTCACCGACAAGCTCCAACACTTGCAGAGCAAGCGGTAGAACAAGAAATTTTTGAAACAGGAGTAAAGGTTATTGATCTTATCTCTCCTTTTATTAAAGGTGGCAAGGTAGCAGTGTTTGGCGGAGCTGGTGTAGGGAAAACAGTACTTATTCAAGAATTAATCCATAATGTCGCAAAGGAACACGCAGGTGTTTCCGTTTTTACAGGTGTGGGAGAACGGAGCCGAGAGGGAAATGATCTATGGAGAGAAATGAAGGAAACAAAGGTAATAGACAAGACTGCACTGATTTTCGGGCAGATGAATGAGTCCCCAGGAAACAGACTCCGTGTAGCGTTAACCGGAGTAACCATGGCGGAATATTTTCGTGACAAAAAAAACATGGATGTACTTTTGTTTATAGATAACATTTTCCGTTTTGCACAAGCGGGAAGTGAAGTTTCAGCCCTCCTTGGACGTATTCCATCGGCTGTAGGATACCAGCCAACACTGGCTTCAGAAATGGCAGCGTTACAAGAACGAATCACTTCTACCAAGAAGGGTTCTATCACCTCGATTCAAGCGGTATATGTACCTGCTGATGATTATACCGACCCAGCACCTGTTGCAACATTTTCTCATCTTGATGCATCGTTAAATTTGGAACGGTCGCTTGCAGAACAGGGTTTGTTTCCGGCAATAGATCCACTATCTTCTAATTCGAGAGCGCTTGATGCAGACGTCGTGGGAACTGAACATTATCAAGTTGCACGAGATGTAGTAAAGACATTGCAGCGATACAAGGATTTACAAGATATTATCGCGATTCTTGGCATGGAAGAACTTTCAGATGCAGATAAGTTAGTTGTTTCTCGGGCACGAAAAGTACAGCGCTTCCTTACTCAACCGATGTCCGTGGCAGAACCATTTACCGGAAGACCCGGAAAATATGTTCCAATGAAAGATACCGTGAGAGGGTTTAAGGAAATATTGGAGGGAAAACATGACGATAAGGCGGAAACGGCATTTTATATGGTGGGGACGATAGAGGAAGTTAAAAAATAAGTGGTCAGTGGCTAGTGATTAGTGGTTAGTTGAAATTCAAGTTCTAAATCCAAATTCAAACATGGCGAAATTAAAATTAATAATAATCACTCCAAAGAATATCGCTCTTGAAAAAGAGATTGATGGGGTGACGGTGCCTTCCACAGAGGGAGAAATGACAATACTTCCCCGCCATATTAACCTCTTTGCACTACTTGAAGAAGGAGTGGTCCATTATTGGACTGGCGAAGATGGTGAGTATCTCGCTATCGGTGGAGGGTATGTCGAAACTGATGGGGAGGAAGTGAAATTATTGGTCTCAAAAGCGTATGGACAGGAGGCTATCGATATAGAACAGACACAAGAGGCTCTGGTTGATGCCAAAGAGCGAATGAAATCTGCAAAGTCAGAAGATGCACGAAAAGAAGTTTCGTCCCTCCTTCGCAGGTCCATCGTAGACTCAAAGTTGTTGAAGAAAAAAAGAAGACAAAGTTCAATGTAATTACACATTAAATCGGCGTGAGCATTGAAAAGACAACATACTATTAAAAATATGTTACCATAAGCTATGGCATCAGCGAGCGTTCCACTTATTGAAAGTCGTCCTTCTTCCATTCCTAATAATCCTATAGCACGGGAAAATCTTCCTATGGGGGATAGAAATTTTCTAAGCATACAAAAAGCAACCATGCCTCCCGAAGTTGGAAATATGCCAGCTCTGAGAATTCAAGGTAATCTAGATGAGCAACATATTTTTTCTGCCCATTTAGCAGATGAAAAAGGAGGAGAAAAGCCAATAAGCAGAATTGAAATTCTCCGACTTAATGAAAAAGGAAATGCTTTTGCAAAGGGAGATTTTGTTGACTCTTCTCATCCTGTAGATGCGGATGGGCTCTTTGGGGAAACGTGTGGTGATTCGGATATTAGTGAAGGTAGTCCTGAGGGAGAGCTTGTGGTTGAGGAAATTGCTAGTAGTTTACATGACACAGCAGGAGAAGAACTAAGGCGGATCAAAAGAGTAGGTGGAACTTCCGGGGAGCCACTTACCATCGATAGACAAATGCTGGGATGGAGAATCAGAAATGGACTTACTCAACTGCGAGAAAAGAAATTTAGAGAGAGAATACAAAAAGAACCTAGTGTTGGGCTCGAAGCTGGAAGTAAAAATTTTATTCAGGGATTAAGAGATAAATTTTCAAAATAATATCATGAATAAGTTTCAGGAAATAGCGGCTGTTGTATATTCCTTACCATTCTCACCAGATAGAAGACTCTCTTTAATTGAAAAACTTATCGCCGTTTCTGATAATGAAAAATTACTTGACTTCAATATCGGTAAAGTAATCGATTTAATTGACCAAGAGTTGTCTCTCAACGAAAAAAACAATACTCTTCAAAATAACGATAAAGAGAAAATAGAATTGATTAGGAAAAAACTATCCTCTTTTTTATGCATATGAAGTAATTGAGACAAAATAGAGTGGAATTTGAATTTGGAACTTGAATTTCTGCTCTGTTTTACCTCTTCCAGCCTGTATAATAAGTCCTTATGGCATTAATTATCGTCGAATCACCAACAAAAGCAAGAACCTTTAATAGGATACTCAAAATGGACGGTAAGGGAGACCAGTACTTCGTTATGGCGACCATGGGACATATCAGGGACCTTCCGGGAAGTGAGATGGCTATAGATTTTAAGGATAACTATCGTCCGAAATACGAATATATAAGTAAACGCCAAAAAGTAATTGACCAACTCATTTCACTTGGAAAAGAACACGATGAAATCATTCTTGCAACCGATTTGGATCGTGAAGGAGAATCCATCTCTTATCATGTCGCTTATATATTAGGCCTCATAAAAGAAAACTGGCCGAAAATAGAATTTGCGGATGTATCTAAAAAAATAAGACGTATAGTCTTTCACGAAATCACTGCATCTGCGCTTAAAGAAGCGCTTGAGAATCCTTCGGAACTAAGAATTGACTTGGTAAAAGCACAACAAGCGCGAAGAATTTTGGATCGCATTGTGGGGTATGAACTTTCGCCTTTGCTTTGGAAAAAAACAGGGAAGAATTGGCTTTCCGCAGGTCGTGTTCAAACTGTAGGAGTTCGACTTGTTGTAGAACGCGAAAAGGAACGGACTGCTTTTGGGCTGGAACCATATATTTTGATGACAGGCATCTTCACTATCGAAGGCAATGAAGTTGCAGCTAAACTCAAGAAAATAAAGGGAGAAGCAGTTGAAATTGCCAAGACCATAAAGCTCTATGCCGGTGAGTATACATTCACCAAGACCTCCATCACAACGGAAACAGCGGAAACGACAAAAGCCGCCCTTATGGGCGCGACCTTTAAGGTCGAGGATATGGAGGAAACTGTAACCAACAGATATCCAACTCCCCCTTATACTACGTCGTCATTACAACAGGATGCATTTTTTAAATGTGGTTTTTCTTCTCGTCAAGTAATGAGCTTAGCTCAATCTTTGTATGAAAAAGGATTCATCACGTATCACAGAACTGATTCATTTAATCTTTCCACTCAGTTTGTTTTTCGAGCGAAAGACTATATCATCGAAAAATTTGGGAAAGAATATGCTCTTGAAAGACCACGAGGTTATCGCACAAAAAGCCGCATGGCACAAGAAGCGCATGAGGCAATCAGACCCACAAAACTTATTGAAGTTGATGATTTGGGGAAGAAAAAGGAATCCCTTACTATTAATCATAAAAAATTATACAAACTCATATTTGACCGCGCAGTAGCAACGCAAATGAAAGAAGCTGAGTTGAAAACAGTCACCTTTGATTTGGTATCTACTGAAAACCATGTCTTTGAAGCCTCTGCAACAAAAGTTATGTTTGATGGATTTCTCAAGCTGATGGAAACAACAAAACAAGAGAATAGGGAACTGGCAAAAGTAACTGATGGGACGAAAGCAACCCTTAAGGAAATTGAAGTCAAAGAGCAAAAAACTTCCCCACCTCCCCGATACAACGAGGCATCTCTCATCCGTACGATGGAAGAAGAAGGTATTGGAAGGCCCTCCACCTATGCCGCCATTATTTCCCTCATTCAAGTAAAAGGCTATGTGGAAAAAGACGGAAGGTATTTTGTCCCAACCGTTATTGGCACAGCGATTTCCGACTATCTGAGCAAAAGTTTCTCTCACATTTTTGAGTTGGATTTTACTTCTGGCATGGAAAATAAGTTTGATGAAATAGCAGAAGGGAAAGAAGACGCAATATCCGTCCTTGATGATTTTTATAAACCCTTTTTGATTGAATTGGAGGAAAAAAAGAAAGAAGCGGGAATGATCCAAATCAAGGAAGAAACAAACGAAAAATGCCCAAAATGTGGAAAACCAATGGCTATACGGTTTTCCAAATTTGGCAAATTCTACGCGTGCAGTGGTTATCCTGAGTGCAAAACCACGAAGCCCTTTCTCTTTGTAGTAAAAAACAGAAAATGTCCGAAATGCGCAGGGGATATTGTGGTAAAATTTACAAAGACGAGAAAGAAGTTTTATGGATGTTCAAACTATCCAACCTGTGACTTTTCGGCTTGGGCATTAAATAAAATACAAGAAACAGTAAAACCAGATGAAAAGAAAACATCCTCTTAAATACATTTTTATTTCGGGTGGCGTAATTTCCGGTATAGGAAAGGGAATTACATCGGCTTCCATCTCTTACCTACTTAAATCCGCTGGCTACAATGTTGTTCCTATCAAATTTGAAAATTATCTAAACATCGATGCAGGAACCATTAACCCGATTGAACATGGGGATCCTTATCTATGTGAGGACGGTACCGAGGCAGATATGGATATTGGGACTTATGAGAAATTCCTCGGTCAGGAAATGGGGAGCGACAACTTTGTTACCATTGGTAAAATCTACAAGACTGTTATTGATCGTGAGCGCCGTTTTGAATACAACGGGGAAGATGTGGAAGCGATTCCTCATATCACCAATGAAATTATAGACAGGATACATGCAACTGCGAAACACCATAATGCAGACATCATGGTTATTGAACTGGGTGGAACAGCGGGAGAATATCAAAATGTATTTTACTATGAGGCATCCAGAATGCTTACCCTCCAGAAACCGGGGGACGTTATCCATGTTCATGTAAGTTATGTCCCTACTCCCAAACATTTAGGTGAACCAAAGACAAAACCAACGCAACTATCGGTCAGGACACTTAACTCAATGGGAATCCAACCCAACTTCATTGTAGCCCGGTCAGAAAAGTATCTGGATCAACGAAGAAGGGATCGATTCGCGTTATTCTGTAATGTCCATGGGGACGACATCATTTCAAATCCTGATGCGGAAAGTGTGTATGAAATTCCCCTTATCCTTAAGAAGCAGGATTTTGACAAGAAAATACTCAAGAAATTGCAGCTTCCTTACGTAGAACCTGACCTTTCCCGTTTTGAAGAACTGGTCGTATCCATTAAGGCGAAAAAGGAGAAAACAGTGAAGATAGCCATCATCGGTAAGTATTTTGGAACAGGAGATTATCAGCTCCGTGACTCATATGCGGCTCTTTTTGATGCTCTTGATCATGCGTCCTGGGATCAAAAAGTAAAACTTGAGACTCATTGGGTCGATGCTTCCGTCGTAGCTGAAGTTATGGGGGACAAGGAGAGAATAGCTCAGGTTATCGGAAAGACAGATGGTATAATCGTACCTATTGGTTGGGGAGAACGGGGAGCCGAAGGAATGATAGCAGCTGCAAACTATGCTCATGAACAAAAAATTCCTTATCTAGGGCTTTGCTACGGCATGCAACTTGCTGTAGTGGCGTTCGCTCGTAATGTCGTTGGTCTAAAAGGAGCAAATACGACTGAAAATGAACCTACAACAGCCCATCCTGTTATTCATCTGATTGCTGGCCAAAAAGATATGTTGGAAAGAAGAGCATATGGAGGAACTATGAGATTGGGCTCGTGGGATGCGTTGGTAAAGAAGGGCACAATGGCATATGAAATATATGGAACTCAAGATACCAGCGAACGGCACAGGCATAGATGGGAGTTCAATAATGACTATGCCGGGCAACTCGAAAAAAAAGGTCTTATCATCAGTGCTCGTTCGAAAAAAGAGGGTTTAGTAGAGATAATTGAATTAGATAGGGCAGTACACCCATTTTACATGGGAACTCAAGGACATCCGGAGTATAAAAGTTATCCGGGGAAGCCGCATCCCATTTTTGTTGCATTCATAAAGGCTTGTAAAAAAATGACATAACTGGTATAATTTCGTCTTAATCCTATGGCAAATTCATTCGTTTTCAACAAAACAAGCTTAAACGTTGGTGATACTGTTAGCCTTGAATATAAAATCAAAGAAGGCGAAAAAGAGAGAACGCAGCTTTTTAAAGGCATCCTCCTCATGATCAAGGGGAATACTCCCGAAACACGGCTTATCACCATACGAAAAGTTTCCTCAAAAACAGGTATAGGCATCGAAAGAATCATTCCTGTCTTATCCCCTAACATCGTTTCGCTCACCTTAGATAAAACGAGCAACTATAATAAGGCAAAATTATTCTTCGTGCGAGACCTTACCGAG